>Ga0070741_10013095_pt1 | contig 14763 bp, 11 predicted proteins | sample Coa_R1_4_FD_66440 | JGI IMG/M metagenome (GOLD analysis project Ga0070741, IMG submission 66440) | Surface soil microbial communities from Centralia Pennsylvania, which are recovering from an underground coalmine fire - Coalmine... | ecosystem: Environmental > Terrestrial > Soil > Unclassified ...
GCGCCGGTATTGTGGATCTCGATCCAGTCGAAGTTGATGCCGCGCTGGCCTTCGCGCTCGATCAGGATGCCGCCGTCCGGCAGGTCCTCGCAGCGCATGCGATCCTGCCGCTGGCCGCGACTCAAGGTGTACGAACGGGCGTGCAGGAACGGTCCGTGCATCGGATCGGCGAGGTTGTCCCAGACCCGCAGCCAGTTCGTACGCCAGGTGGCCTGCTGGATGAAGCCCGACCAGGCCGCGCTGTCCAGCTCCTCGGGCATGCGCAGCGGCGGCGGTGGGAACAGCGCCACGTCGCCGATGTAGCCCCAGATCAGCCCGGCGCGCTCTTCAGCCGGGTAGCTGGGCACGCGCAGCCGGCGCGCGAGCGGACAGTCGCCCCCTTCGGTAGGCACTGCCACGCACTGGCCGCCGGCGTCGTACTGGAAGCCGTGGTAGGCGCAGGTCAGGTTGTCGCCGACCACCTCGCCGATGGAGAGGCGCGTATCGCGGTGCGGGCAGCGGTCGCGCATCACGTGCGCGGTGCCGCGCGAGTCGCGCCACAGCACCAGCTCCTCGCCCAGCGCCTGCACGCCAAGCGGCCGACGTCCGAGGTCCTTCGCCTCCGCCAGCGGATACCAGAAGTTGCGCAGCCCGTCCTTGAGTGGCTCTTCGCGGTTGACGCGCACTTTGTCCATCGTGGCCTCCCTGGTGGCGGCTGCGCCGAGCCCGGCTCGGCGTCGTCCGAGCGATGAACCCGCTATCTGGTAGGATAGCACCTGCACGGTCTCGCGTGACGCCGGACCGCGGGCCGAGCAGGCATCCTTTGCGCGTCAGCGCGGCAAGCTGAGGCAGATGATGGCACACGAGCACGCGGAGCGACCCGAGACGGAAGCGCGGCACGCCGACGGACTCCCCTACGACCGCCACATGCACCATGCCGACTGGGAGCACGTCTGGGAGCGCCAGCGCCAGCGCGAGCCGATGGAGCGCGGCTGGCTCGACACCCTGGGCCTGGAGCCAGGAGCGCGCGTGGCGGACGTCGGCAGCGGCCCCGGCTTCATCAGCCTGCTGGCAGCGGAGCGGGTGGGTGCTGGCGGCCGCGTCTACGCCGTCGACCGCTCGCCAGAGGCGCTGGCCTTCCTGCGGCAGCAGCTCGCCGTGCGGCCGGCGGCCAGCGTCGAGCCGCTCGTCGGCGCGGCCACGGCCATTCCCCTGCCGGACGCGAGCGTGGACCGGGCGCTCGTGGCGCAGATGCTCCACCACGACGACACCCCGCAGGCGATCCTGTTCGAGGTCTTGCGCGTCCTCGCGCCGGGTGGGCGGCTGCTGATCGTGGAGCACGACCCGGACGGCTCGGAGGAGAGCGGGCCGCCGCGCGCCGAGCGCCTGCCGGCCGAGCGCGTGCGCGAATGGCTCGCCGCGGCCGGCTACGTCGACGTGGCCGACTGCGCGGCCGGCGAGGGCCGCTACGGCCTGCTGGCCCAGAAGCCCGACATAGGCGGTTCGTGAACGGCGTCGGCCTGTAGGGGCGGTTCGTGAACCGCCCGCCCCGGTCGTGGGGTTGCCCAGCGGGTTGGCTGCTTGTGCGCTAGCCGGGAGCCTCGCGGCCGTGATGGCCGCGGTGGCCGCCGCCGAAGACGAGGGACTTGACGACCACGGGGACGGCCGGGCGGTTGGGTAGCTGCTCGCCGACGTCGATGTAATCGAACGCGCCCAGCTCGATCTCGTCCAGACAGACGACGTCGGCGCCCGGCGCCAGGTCCTCGGCCAGGATGCGGCCTAGCAGGCTGCCGACGTCGTTGTCGCAGACCACCACCAGCGGCTGGCGCCGCTCCAGCGTGCGCGGCAACGCCCCCACGATCCCGGCCGCCACGGCCCGCAGCAGCGCGTGCTCGGGCTCCACCCGGCGATAGAGGGCCGTGGCGCCGGGCACGCGGCGCTCGGCCAGGCCGCGCAGCAGCTCCGAGATCGGCTCGTGCTCCCAGCGGAAGGCTATCGCCAGGGGCTGCTCGCCGTCTGCCAGGTCGTGCTGGCGCAGCGCCGCCTCGATGAGGGCCTGCACGCCGTCCGCGGTGACGCCCTCGTTCGGCAGCGCCAGCGCGAGCACCGGTACGCTGCGCAGGGGGAGCAGGTCGGGGCGCGGGACGTGAATCGAGCGGCCGCTGACCTGCAGCGTGTACTGGCCGGCGCCGATCACGGTGGCGCGGATGCGCTCGTCCACGGGCGCCAGCGGGATCGGAAACGTCGGGCTGCTGACGCGGCGTCGAATGGCGGCGCCGAGGTATGGCCCCAGGTCGCCGAAGTCGCTCGTCTCCCGCTCGTAGACGTACTCCGCGACGCCGCCGGAGCAGGTCATGACGTCGATCGGCCCATCGTAGCGCAGCGGCTCGGTCACCAGCAGGCGTTCGGTGAAGGGGTCGAGGAGGCCCCACTGACCCAGGCGCGAGAGCTGCGGCACCTGGAACAGCGCGTCGATCAGGCGCTCGGCGAGCGCCTGGCGCCCCGCCGCGTCGAGCGGGTCGCCAAGAGCGAGCGGGCGTCCGAGCGCCTCCGCTGCCAGCGCGCCGGCCGGCTCCAGGCGCGTGACCCGGCCCGCCGCGTCGCACACGACCAGACGGCCCCCGACGTCGAGGGCCATCGACTCGAGGACGGTGCCCTGCTGGACCACGCAGAGCTTGGTCGTGGCGCCGCCGACGTCGACGTGCAGCAGCGTGCGCGCCTCCGCCGCCGAGCGGGCCACGGCGCCGGAGCCGTAAGCGGCCATCAGCGCCTCGAGGTGCGGGCCGGCGGTGGCCGACACGAACTTGCCGCTCTGCGCGCTGAACAGTCCGGCGATGGCCGCCGCGTTCTCGCGGCTGGCCGCCGCGCCGGTGATGACCAGCGCGCCCGTGTCGATGGTCTCGGGGCTGCAGTCGGCCGCCTGGAACGCGGCGGCGAAGATCTCCTGCAGCGCCTCCGCGTCGACCAGGCCGTCGGGGCGGTACGGCGTCAGCGCGATCGGCGAGCGGGCGAACGTGTCGCGGTGGACCACTCGGTAGCGCGAGGCCAGGCCGACCTGCTGCCGCCGCAGGTCCAGGCGCGAGAAGATCAGGTGGGTCGTCGCCGACCCTACGTCGATGCCCGCGCTGGTGACCCGCGTCAGCTCGCTCGCCGCCACGGTGGCGTAGGCCGCTCGCCCCAGCTCCTTGAACAGGATCAGGCCGTCGGCGGCGTGGATGTGATCGTCGTCCCCGAAGTCGTGCATGCGCTCCTTCCGGCGGACCAGTCCGCGGCCCCGCGGCACCCCACCGCTGGCCCTGCGCTTAGGATAGCCCGCGCGTGCCGCTGGGCCAAGGGTGCCGCCACCGCTCGCATGGGGGGAAACGCGAGCCCGCGGCCCCGAGGCCAGCGTTGTCGCCTCGGGGCCGCGGGCTCGATGCAGGGATAGGTTGTCGAGCTAGCGGCGCCCGGACGCCCCGGACACCATCGGGTCCTGGTCGTCTTCGCGGGCCTGGACGGCGGACACGGGTTGCAGGAACCGGTCCGCACGCTCGCCAAGGACGGCGGCGTAGGCTGCCAGGTAGCCGTCGACCATCGCCGCCGCCGAGAACCGCTCCACGGCCGCCGTCCGACAGCGAGCGCGGTCCAGCTCCCCGGCGCGTTCGACCGCTGCGACCAGATCGGCCTCGGTCTCGCCGATCCAGCCGGTCTCGCCATGCTCCACCACCTCGGGCACAGAGCCGCGCCGTGTGGCGAGTACGGGCGTGCCGCAGGCCAACGCTTCGGCCATGTTCAGGCCGAACGGCTCCTCCCAGTCGATCGGGTTCAGCAGCGCCAGCGCGCCGCCCAGAAGCTCGGCCTTCGTGGGGCCGTCCACCTCGCCGATGTAGTGGATCCCCGGCTCGCGGAGCAGCGGCTTTACTTCGGCTTCGAAGTAGTCGCGGTCCTGGCGCACGACGGGGTCCTCGGTGTGCGGTAGCGGCTCGCGGGCGGCGATCACCAGCTCGGCGCCGGCCCGGCGGGCGATGCGGATGGCGCGGGCCGGTCCCTTCTCAGGGCTAATGCGGCCGAGGAAGACGAGATAGCGACCGCCGCGGGGATCGAAACGCAGCTCCTCGACGTCCACGCCGTTGTATACGGTTGCCAGCCAGCTCGCCCAGCGTAGCGGACGACGCTGATTGTTGCTGATCGAGACGAGCGCCATGTCGGGGTAAGCAGCGTAAAGCGGCTGAAGCGCGGGCAGGTCGAGGCGGCCGTGGAGAGTGTGTACCGTTGGGGTCGGAGAGAGCCGGGCGGCGGGAAACGCCGCGAGGTCGAGGTGCGCGTGGATGACGTCGAACTCGCGCGCCCGCCCGTAGCAGGCGCCGAGCGCCATCGCCATCCCGACCTGGGTGTAGGACATGTCCTCACCCCACAGAGCCTTGGGCACGACGGGGACCAGCTCGGCGGCGGTCTGCGAGTCGCCGCTCGCGAACAGAGTGACCGCATGGCCGCGCCGCACGAGCTCTTCCGTTACGAGAGATACAACCCGCTCGGTCCCGCCATACTTCACGGGGGGCACGGGCACGAATGGCGGAGCCAGTTGGGCAATACGTAGCATCGCAGGTTCTCCTCCAAATGGATGCTCCCGCGCGACGAGCCGCTCTGCTCGCCGTTGCGCCCCCACCTGCCGGTTGGCGGCGGAGCGTCCCTGGCGCGAGAGTTGATGGATCAGGCGAGCCGGCGAGCGGGCGCCCGCGGGCGTGGCTCGCCTCGATCGCGCGGACGGCGCGCGACTACCGACGGGACGGACCTCCAGACGCGCTAGTGAGTCTGGGCTCGCCGTCGACTGTGCCGCGGTTTCTGCGCCGTTGGAGAAGACCGCGCTACCTGCTGACGGGGGCCGGATCGACCCCGTGCTGTGGCAGTGCCGCGAGACTCAAACCAGGCATCGCAAGATCGATGCCCTCTGCGGAGCTGTTAGGCGAGTCAGCCTCCGCAGTAGATTATGGCATGTAGCGCCTGGCCGATGCCCCGGTTCTCGCAGCCCGCACCCAAACGCAGCCTGAACGTTGCCGGGCATTACGGTCCCGCGGGACGCCGCGGTCGGGTAGCATTGTCCCGAGCCGCAGGCGCCATGCCTGGCTGGTCGGGCCAGCGCCGCGCTACTGTCGATGCGCCTGGAGTCGGTGCGAGTGAGCGGCACCCGGTTACCGCGCCCCCGCGGCTGGCTCGCCAACGTACCGCAGCTCGTCTGGGCGCCCGGTGCGGCGAGCGTGCTCCTCCTCGCCGTGGGGGTTCTCGGGCTCGCAGCCCACCAGCCCTGGCTGTTCCCGAGCCTGGGCCCCACCGCCTACTTCCAGGCGGTCACGCCCGAACATCCGGCGACGCGCTTCTACAATATCTTCGTCGGGCACCTCGTCGGCTTGGCGGCCGGCTTCGCGGCCGTCTGGATCGTTGGCGCCCAGGCGGCGCTGCCGGTGGTCGCCTCACACGACCTGACGCCCGCGCGCCTCTGGGCAGCCGTGCTGGCCCTGGGTCTCACCACGCTGGTGGCCCTCCTCTTGCGCGCCTCCCACCCGCCCGCGGGAGCGACGACCCTGCTCGTCGCTCCCGGCAGCTTCAACAGCGCCGCCGACGCGCTGATCGTCGTGTCGGGCGTGCTGCTGCTCGCGGTGCTCGGCGAGATCGCCCGCTTCCTCCGCGCCGGCGAAGTGCCACCCTGAGCGTCCTCAACCGGCGACGAAGCTGAGCCGAACCTGGCGGGTCGGGTTGTCGCGGTTCAGGTCGACGAACACGACGTGCTGCCAGGTCCCCAGCATCGGCCGCCCGGCGACCACCGGCACGGTGACCGAGGGGCAAAGCAGGACGGGGAGCAAATGATCGGCGCCGCGGCCGGGGCTCCCGTGGCGATGGTGGTAGCGGTCGTCGCGCGGGAGCAGCCGCTCCAGCGCTTCCTCCAGGTCCAGGTCGGAGCTAGCGCCTAGCTCCATCAGGGCCAGTCCCGCCGTGGCGTGGGGAGCGAAGACGTTCACCAGCCCATCCCCGAGCGATTCGCAGAAGCGCTCCACGGCCGGCGTCAGGTCGACGATGTGCCGCCGGGATGTGTCGAGCGTGAGCTGCGTCGTCTGCATGTGCGCCTCCTCTCAGCGTCGCTCGACTGTCCGGTCGCCGCGACCCCTCTATCGCTGCGCCAGCTCCCTGCCGAACAGGCGGAAGCTGAGCACGAAGGCGACGAGCAGCAGCAGGACCAGCACGGCCGGCGCCAGCCAGTTCACGAAGTAGCCGCGGTACATGACGGCCTCCAGCACGACCTTGCCCGACGTCACGGGCAGCAGGTAGGCCACCGCGAGCAGGGGCTTAGTGAGCTGCTCCAGCGGCGCCAGGAGTCCGCCAAACGCGACCGAGGCGATGAGCACGAGCATGGCGACCTGGATGGCCGACTCCTCGCTGCCGGTGAGCAGCCCGATGCCGAAGCCGTAGGCCAGCGCCGTGAGGACGAAGACGAACAGGGCGCTGGCGAGCCACGGCAGCCCGCCCAGGACCGGCAATTGCAGAGCGACGATCGCGAGCCCCGTAATGGCCGCGGCGATCAGGGCCACCATCAGGATCAGCCCGAGGTACTTGCCCAGCAGCAGCTCCACGGGCGAGGCAGGCGAGAGACGGTAGAGGTCGAGCACGCCCAGGCGCCGGTCGCGGGCGATGGAGACGGCCGCGAGCGTCAGCGCCAGGTGCTGGACGACCAGGGCCAGGACGCCGGGTAGGAAGTAGTTCGTGCCCTCGGGCACGTACGGCGCGACGTTGGTCACGGTCGCCGCGAACGGTGCCGAGAGCACGGTAGGATTGGTCGTCTGCGCCTGCGCCAGCACCTGCTGGAGCTGCGCCACGTCCTGGCGCATCCGCGCCGCTTCCTCGGGACTGGGCGCCCGAGCGAGCTGGGCATCGAGCTGGCTAGCTTCATCGCGGAGGCGTGCGACCCGCTCCCGCAGGCGCTGAAGCTCCCCGAGTGGTGTGCCGGCGATCGAGCCGACCGGCCCCACGGCCAGGCGCACGGCCTGCTGCACCTGGCCGAGCGCCGCGTCGACGTCCGCGAGCTGCCGACTCGCTTCAGCCAGGCGCTGGCGCTGCTCTTGCACCGAGCCGCTCTCCAGGCCGTCCAGCAGCAGCGCCGCGCGATCGACGTCGGCCCGGAGTCGGCCCAGGTTGTCGCGGGTCTGCGCCGCGGTTCGCTCGATCACCTGGCGGTTCAGCTCGGCGATCTGGCTCTCCACGAACAGCGTGAAGAAGGAGTTGGCCAGTGGATCGATCTCGTTCGTCGAGATCGTGATCTGCGCCTGCTGTCCGCGGGCGACAGCGGCCCCGGGATCCGGCGGCAGCTCGAGCACGAGCTTCACCTCACCCCGCCGCAGCCGCGCCAGGGCGGCGTCGCGGTCCTTGGTTACGTCGACCACGCGTAGGAAGTTGTCCAGCTCCTTGCCGCTGATCTGCAGGGCGGGGGTGCCGGGCGCTTGCGCCGGCTCGACGATGATCGTAGTGGGAAAGTCGCGGTAGACGCGCGCGCCGACAACGAACAGGAGCAGGATCAGGAACGGGCCCAGGATGACGATGAACAGCAGCCAGGGCTGTCGGAACAGCTCGCCCACGAACACGCTCGCGGGCGCGACCGTGCGGATCGGACGGCTAAGCATAGCGCTTGACCAGGCGCGTGAATACTTCGTCGAACGACGATTCGCTGGTGGCTACGCGCTCCACGTGGCAGCCCATCTCCTCGGTCTCGCGGATGAGGCCGGGCGTGGCCCGCGCGCTGTCCTCGACGATCAGGCGCACCCAGCCCGGCGATGCCTGCTCGACGGTGCTGACCAGCGGCAAGCTCGCGAGCCGCTGCACCGCGGCCCAGTCCAGGTCGGGCGCCGAGATGTCCACGACGTCTCCCCCGTAGGCCAGGCGCCGCAGCGCGGTCGGCGTCCCCTCGGCCACGACCCGCCCGTCGGCCACCAGCGCGACGTAGTCGCACAGCTCGGCCTCGTTGACATACTGCGTCGTGAACACCACCGTGCGGCCCTCGGCGGCGATGGCGCGGAACTCGTCCCAGAAGCGCGCCCGCAGGATGGGGTCGATGCCCGCAGTCGGCTCGTCGACCACCAGCAGCGCCGGCTCGTGGAGCAGCGCGGCGGCGAGCTGCAGCCGCCGCTGCATGCCGCCGCTGAGGTTGCGCGCGAGCTTGCGGTGGTGCTCCGCCAGGTCCATCAGCCCCAGGAGGTCGCGGATGCGCCGGCGGCGCCGGATCCAGCCGATGCCGTACAGGCCGGCCACGAAGTCTAGGTTCTCCCCTACCGTGAGGTTCGGGTACAGGGTGAAGCTCTGCGGTACGTAGCCTACGCGCGCGCGGTGGGCGCGGGGGAGGGCGGCCGAGGGCTGACCGAACAGAAGCGCCTCGCCGTCCGTGGGGCGCAGTAGCCCGAGGACGGCGCGGAGAATGGTCGTCTTGCCGCCGCCGCTCGGCCCGATCAGGCCATAGACCTGGCCCGGCGTCACGTTCAGGTTCAGGCCGCTGAAGACGTCGTGCCCCGCGTAGCTGAGCCGCAGATCGCGCAGTTCGATGACCGGCGCGGCCGTCTGGTCGGGCGTCGAGGACTGGACGCGATCCGGCGTCGAGAGGGTCATCGTCGCACCCTTCCGCGAGGCGGCGCTCCCTGGCTGCGCCCGCCACTCGCGACTTGCCCAAGAATGCAAGGGGCGTACCAGGAGGCCGTCCAGGCCGTCCGCCGGCGACTACGGAGCGGCGGGCAGCAGACCGAGCGCCGCCTTCAGCCGCAGCACTCGCTCCAACGAGGCGTCGAGATCGGCGCGGAAGGCGGCGTCGGCGGCCATCTCGCGGAGCAGCGCCTGGGTCATCGGCGCGGCGTCGCTCGCCCGAACGGTCAGCAGCAGGTCGCCGCCGGCGCGGAAGAAGTCGAGCGCGCGCTGCGCAGGCGGACGGTCGGCGACCGCCACGGCCGCGCCCACGTCGTCTGAGATGACGACGTTGCGGAAGCCGAGCTGCTGCCGCAGGATATCCCTCATGATGACGGGGGAGAAGACGGCCTGGCGCGAGTCGACCCGCGGGTACACCGCCAGCGAGACCATGACGAGCTCCACCCCGTCCTGGATGGCGGCTCGATACGGTTGGAGGTAGGGATCGTCGGCCCCGCTGAACTGGTCGTCGACGATGCCTTCGGCGGTGAAGTCGGTGTTGCCCCGCACGCGGCCCAGGCCGGGAAAGTGCTTGACGGAGACGGCGACCGGCGCGGCGCGCATGCCGCGCGCAAAGGCGACGCCGTAAGCCATGACGTCCTCCGGGGTGAAGCCGTACTCGCGCCCCCAGTACCCGATCGGGGCGTTGGTCGCGGCCGTGCCGGGCGGGACCACGTCGAGCACCGGCGCCAGGTTCAGATTGACTCCGGCGTCCCGCAGCTCGACGCCCCAGACGCGGGCTTGCTCTTGCAGCCGGGCAGGATCGCCCTGGGCCTGCGCGATCGCGCTCGGCATCGGCGAGAAGCCCTCGCCGTAGAAGGCCTGGAACGCCCCCTGCTGGCCGCCCTCCTGGTTACCGGAGATGAACAGCCCGACGCCCGCGTTGGCGTCGCGCGCGCGCTGCTGGAGCGCCCGCGTCGTCGCGGCGACCAGCGCGCTCGAGTCCCAGCCGCTGCCGTACAGCACGACGTTGCCCGCGTGCGCCGACGTGATGGCCGCATGGGTCTGCGCGGCCTCCGCGTCGTCGGCGCCGCTGCGCAGCCCCACCATCAGGAGCTGGCCCACGCGCTGCTCCGGGGTCAGCGTGCCGCGGACGCGGCCGATCACATCGTCCGGCGGGGGGGACTGAGGCACCGGCGCCTGCGCTGCCTGAGCCGCTGCTTCCAGCGCCCCAGGCGGCCGGCAGGCGATCGCCAGCAGCAGGAGCGCGGCCAGGATTGGGAGCGGGGAGCGCGGCAAGCCGGTCATCGCATCCACCTCCCGCGTCGGGCACCCCTTCGCCGCCGCCCACCCGGCCAGGTGTGCGCAGCCCGGCCGTCTGGGCCATCGGACCGGGTGGACAGACCCCGCCGCCTGGCTCGAGGCGGGCGATGATCCGTCTGGCGCGGTCCGGTCGACGGCGCGGGCATGATTATACGCGGGCCGCAGGACCTGACCGCGCCCGCGTGGGCAGCGCCGGCCCTCCTCTGGCACCCGGCCGCTTCACGCGCGGCTGGCAAGCGGAGGCTATACTGGGAGCACGCTTCGACGGGGGAGCGGTGCGCGCCCCGGGGGGAGTTACGGTGAGCGGCGATCCGGGAGAGCTGTTCGATCGCGCCGTCCAGGCGCGGCAGCAGGGCGACTGGCGCACAGTCATCCTTCTCTGCGGCCAGGTGCTCGCTCGCGATCCGCGGGACCCGGGAGCGGTCGCCCTGCTCACCCAGGCCCGCGACGCCTTGCGCCAGCGCCGCATCGGTGCAGCGACGGTCGTCGAGGAGCAGCCCCCCCCACCATCGCCCACGGCCGAGGCCGCATCGACCCCGGCTGATTCAGCCGAGCAGGCGTCCCCGCCGCCCGAGCGCCCGCCCTCGCCCGAGCCGCAGCCATCAGCGGAGCAGCCTGCCGATCTGCCGGCCGTGGCGCCCGTCCCGCCGGAAGAGCTCCCGGCCGCGCCGTTGGCCGCGGCGCCCGCCCCGCCGGAAGAGCGCCCAGCCCCTCCGGAGCCGGGCCCTGCTCCGCTGCCCGTCGCCCAGCAGCCCGCCGTTGAAGTGGATCAGCCAGCCGTCAGCACGACGGCCCCGCCGCCGGCCAGCGCGCCGGCGGAGGAGCGCAGCGTCGACTGGACTCCGCCAGTCCCCCGGCCATCCCAGGCCGTGGCGATGCCCCGCACCGCCACCCGCCCGCGCGCCCGGGACGCCGCGACCAGCCCACCCGCCGCGCCCCACCCGGCGGCGCGCAGCCGCCCCTACTGGCGTCTCGCCCTGCTGAGCGTGCTGGCCGTCGCGGTCCTGCTGGTCGTGCTTCTGGCCGGCCCCTGGCGCGACGGCCAGACCTCCGGCCTCGGGACCGCCCAGACGAGCGACGGGCGAGACCGCACGGGGAATCAATCGGTCGCCAGCCAGGTGACTCCGCCGCTCCCGAGCCCGACGCCGGCGCAAACCGCCGCGGAGCTGTTTGCCCGGTGCGAGGAGGCCTCCGCCGCGGGAAACTGGACCGAGGCGCTCGCGGCCTGCGAGGGCGTGCGCGACCAGGACCCGAACTATCCCGGGCTGGCCCGAGCGCTCGCCACGATCTATCTTCGCCTGGCGCAGGAAAAGCTCGCCCAGGGTGCGACCCCGGCCGCGCAAGAGCTCCTCGAGCGCGCGCTGGAATACGTCGAGAAGGGCGGCGTCGCCCAGCCTCCCGACGCTGCCGCCGCCCAACAGCGCGCCCTGGCGCAAGCCTACCAGGAGGGCCAGGCAGCGCTCGCCAGCGGCGACTGGCCGACGGCGGCGTCGAAGCTCCAGGAGGTGTTCGACGCCGCGCCCGATTACGGCGCTGGCGCGACGGACGGCGGCGTGCGGAAGGACCTGGCCGCCGCGCTCCTCGGCTGGGGTGACTCGCTGCTCGCGGCCGGGGATTACAGCGCGGCCCAGCAGCGCTGCGAACAGGCGCTCGACCTGGTGCCGACCAGTGCTGAGGCCGCCGCCTGCCAGAACGCCGCCGTCGCCGCGCTCGTGGCTCCGTCGCCTGGACCGGCGGCTGCCGGGGTGCCCGGGCGGCCGGTCTTCCAGCCGCGGTATCCCGAACGACCGAAGGAGCCCCAGGCGCTACCGTCGCCGCAGCAGGCCGCGCGATACTAGACGAGCAGCGTCGTTAGGAAGAGCGTGCGAATCGGCGCGACCGTCGAGCGCCTCGTCGGCTGGCGGGCAGCGGCGCGGGGTGGCTAGGCGCGCTCGTCCACATCGGGTAATATCCCGCTGGATGCCGTTATGTCCCACCGAGCGAGCATCCGTGGAGACAGGCAGGGAGGGCAGCCATGCAGGAGAACCGCCAGACGGCGCGGGAAGGGGCCAGCAGCCACCCCGGCGAGCGCGGTGGCGCGCGGGAGCCCACGCGGCGTCAGGGAGGGGCGTCCCGCGCCGCTGCGTACGCAGCAACGCCGCTCCACCAGCTCCAGGGAACGCTCACTCAGGTCGAGGAGCTGATCGCGGCAGTCCAGGAAGAAGCCGCGGTGCTGCGGGCCCGCGCCGAAGACGAGGCCCGCGCGATACGCACGGCCGCCGCCGCCGAGGCGGCGCGGGAGCGCGCCGAGTTCGACCGGCAGCGCCAGGAAGCCGAGGTCGAGATCGCGCGCCAGCGTGCCGAAATCGAACAACTGCGCCGCGACGCCGAAGAGCAGGCCGCGCAGGAGCGTGCCGAGCTAGACCGCCTGCGCGCTGAGGTCCTGGCGGAGCGGGCCCGCCTCGAGCAGGTGCTGGAGCGGGGCGTGCAGGCCGTGGCCGCGGTTCAGAGCGCGCTGCTGTTCGACACGGGGCCGCTGGCCGCACCGGCTGCCGCAGCGGTTGAGGAGGCGGTGGTCGACCAGGAGCCAGTCGAGCCGCCCACGGTGGAGAGCGGGCGGCGTGGCGTGGGCCGGCGATCCGCAGCGGCGGCGCGCGAGCGAGAGGGCGAGCAGTCGGGCGCCGCCAGCGAGGTCGACCTGTACCCGCTCGCGCAGCCAGCCGAGGACGAGCCGACGCCGACCGACGACGGCAGGGCCGTCGCCACCACCGACTCGAGCCTGTCCATCGTTCCGAGCGACGAGAGCATCGAGCCGGACGAGGCCGCCGCGGTCGCCGCCGAGGCGGTCTCGGGCGCCGACCAGCTCGCTCGGGCGGACGAGCGGCTGCAGGCCGGGGACGTGTCCGGTGCGCTGGACCTCTTCGCGGCGATGACGCAGGATGCGGAGCAGCGAACGATCGCGATCGCGCGGCTGAGCGCCCTCGTGAACGACGATAGCCTGGAAGCTTACCACGACCGCGCCCTCGAGCTGCTGGCGGAAGCCTACCTGCAGCAGGCGCAGGAGGAGCCAGCAAGGTAAGTCTAAAGCGGCGGTGTGGGCAGCGGCACTACCTCGGTTGGAACAGGGGTCGGCAAGGGCGGCGGTGTCAGCGTCGGCGGGAGCGATGGCAACGGCAGCAGAGTTGACGCTGGCGGCAGCGACGGCACGGGGAGCCGGGAAGGCAAGGGCGGCGGCGACGACGTCGGCAGGGGAGTCGGAATCGCCAGAAAGGTAGCCGCCGCGTTCGGGACGTCGGTGGCGAGAATCGCCGGCGTCGCTGAGCCAGCCGGCGTTGGGACGGGCGTGACCGTCGCTTGGGGAGCGGCCGGCTGCGGCGGCCGGCCGCCTGTACAGGCGACAACGCCGATAGCCATCGCGACGAGCAGCGCCGCGGTCCACGCCCTTACGACCGTGAGCGTCGGCGACGATCCAGCAGAGTGCACTGCTCTGCCCTTCCGCGCCGTCCCCCGCGCGAGCGCGTCGCCGCAACGGCTCGCCAAGTCTGACTCCAACCTGAGCCTACCTTTCCGGTTCATCTGCTCCGGAGCCAGGGCGCCGCATCCCCCGCAAATGCCGGATGATCGGGCGGCCGGCCAGACCTCCCGCCAGCACTACCCATCCCAGGAGCCACGGGTCCGACCAGGGCGGCTTCGACTCCACGACGGTCGCTGCGCGCGGCGTCGCGGTGGGCACGACGGTGGCGATGAAGCCCGGCGGTGAGTCTCCCATGCGTCCCCCGCCGGCGGGCCCGCCGCCGATCGCCCCACCGAGCACCGGCGTGGCGGTCGGCGACGGTGGGACGGTCAGTGGCGGCGGTGCGGTCGGCGGGGGGACCGTGGGGGCCGGGTTGGGCGTGGGCAGGGCCGTCGGCAGCGGCACCGTCGGCAGCCGAGTTGGCGTGCGTCGCGCAGTCGGGGATGGCGGAGCCGTAGGCGCGGGAGTGGGTGTGCTCAGGGTGGTCGGCGAGGGTAGAGCTGTAGGAACGGGTGTGGGCGTGGGCCGAGCGGTCGGCAGCGGGACCGTCGGGAGCGGAGTCGGCGATCGCGGAGCAGTCGGGGCGGGTGAAGCGGTCGGCGGCGGCGAGGCGGTCGGGGATGGTGTGGGGCGTCGGGTGATCGGCGAGGGAGAGACGGTCGGCGGTGGCGAGGCGGTCGGCGGCACGCCGAACAAGGCCGGTGTCGGTGTGGGCGTCTCCGTGGGCAGCGTCTGAGCCCACACCGCGCGTCCCGGGCCGGGCAGCAGGGCGAGAAGTAGCGCGGCCAAGCCGGCGCAGCCCAGGGCGATCTCATCAATCATCACGAATCATCACGCGTTCTCGGGCGAGGTGATCACCGTGAGGACAACGAGAGAACTCACCGGGCGCCCCGGCGCAAGAGCCGTCCGACGAGCCGCTGGGCATCGTCGAAGACGGTGAACATCGCCGGCACGAACACCAGCGTCAATAGCGTGGACGTCAGCAAACCGCCAATCAACACTACCGCCGCTGCCTTCAGCAGCTCCGAGCCCTCCTCCACGCCACTCGCAATCGGCAGCAGGGCCACCATCACCGATAGGGTGGTCATGAGAATCGGGCGCAAGCGGGTCGGCCCCGCTGCCAGCAACGCATCGTTACGGCTGTAGCCGCGCTGCTGCAGGATCTCCGTGTAGTCAACGAGCAGGATCGCGTTCTTGCCCACCAGCCCCACCAGCACAGCGAAGCCCAGCAGCGAGAACAGCGTGAACGGCGTGCGGGTGAGCGCCATCGCCCCGAAGGCGCCAACCACCGCTAGCGGCAGGGACATCAGTACGGCGAAGGGCAGCGTCAGCGAGTT
>Ga0070741_10013096_pt1 | contig 14762 bp, 10 predicted proteins | sample Coa_R1_4_FD_66440 | JGI IMG/M metagenome (GOLD analysis project Ga0070741, IMG submission 66440) | Surface soil microbial communities from Centralia Pennsylvania, which are recovering from an underground coalmine fire - Coalmine... | ecosystem: Environmental > Terrestrial > Soil > Unclassified ...
ATCGCGCCGGCCACGAAGTAGGGCGGGAAGATCGTCGTGTGCCACCCGGGAATGATACTAATTGCGAAGTCGAAGCTGACGATGGTGTGAACGGAAAGCACCAGCGGTGTCGACAAGCCGGCAAGTAAGAGGTAGGCTTTCTGGTAACGATGCCAGTGAATGGCAGATCCGCGCCAGCCCAGGCAAAGAATTCCGTAGATGCGCTGTTGCCAAAGATGCGGCGCTGAATCGCGGATGCTGGCCAAATCGGGGATCAAGCCGATGTACCAGAACACCAGCGAAACGGTTCCGTAAGTTGATACCGCAAAAACGTCCCACTCCAGCGGGCTGCGCGGCTGCGGCCATAGCCACATTGAGTTGGGATAGGGGAACAGCCAGTAAGCAAGCCAGGGACGCCCGAGGTGAAGAATCGGAAACATGCCGGCGCAAGCGACGGCAAACAATGTCATTGCTTCGGAAAACCGGTTAATTGAAGTGCGCCAGTCTTGTCTCAGCAGGAAAAGAATGGCCGAAATAAGAGTGCCGGCGTGACCGATACCGATCCACCAAACGAAGTTGATGATGGCGAATCCCCAGCCGATGGGGATGTTGACGCCCCAAGTGCCAATGCCGCGGAAAAACAACACGTACATCGCGAGCATCAGCAAATTGACAAACCCGAAGGCGATGGCAGCGCCTATCCACCACTTGCCGGGCCACCGTTTCCATGGCGTGTAAACGATGCCGCCAATTCGTTCGGTGACGGTGGCATAGTTATGCCCCGGCCCGATTATTTCGTCGGGTCCTGGATCCGGTATCTCCGGTAACTCGCTTATTTTAAGATTTTCTTGTGTTGCCACTTAGCGCCTCATTGGAGTTCCGAACAAAACCTAGATACTTGGTGCGCGGACGGGTATTAAGATCGTCAAGTAATCCGTAGTTGCGCGGCAGAGCTTGCTGCTGAGCCACCTTGCTGCCCTTCAAATTCAAGTCGCCGAATGTAATGGCTTGCGTGGGGCAAACCTGCTGGCATGCGGTTTGGATTTCGCCATCGCGAATTGGACGGTTCTCCTTGTCGGCCTGGATTTTGACTTCTTGAATGCGCTGTACGCAATAGGAACACTTTTCCATTACGCCGCGGGTGCGCACGGTGACATCGGGATTACGCGCGCCGTAGAGTGATTGCGTATTCCAATCCGAATACAAATAGAAGTTAAAGCGCCGGACCTTATATGGGCAGTTATTCGAACAGTAACGGGTGCCGACGCAACGGTTGTAGACCATCTCATTGAGGCCCTCGTTGCTATGAACGGTCGCCGCAACTGGGCAAACAACCTCGCAGGGCGCCTGTTCGCAGTGCATACAGGGCACGGGCTGGTTGTAAATCTCGGGATCGTCGATGTCGTTCCCCGCATAGTACCGGTCGACGCGAATCCAATGCATGTGCCGGCCACGCGCGACCTGATCTTTTCCGACGACCGCAATATTGTTTTCCGCCTGGCAGGCGATAATACAAGCGCTGCAGCCGGTGCAGACGTTCAGATCGATTGTCATGCCCCACTTGTGACCTTCATAAGGCCACTCGGGATAAAGCGAGGTCGCTTTATCGAGCGGCGGCTCTTCCGCCGTAGGGAAATTAGGCGTCTTGCGGTACTCCGCCAGTTCGGTAGCGCGCACAGGATTGCGTCCCGCCATGGTCTGCGTCTCCTGCACATTCGCCAGGCGGTAATGTTCGCCCGTCTTGCTGATGCTGCCGGCGGCGTACCACGGCGTACTGGCATCTTGAATGGCGTAGGCGTTGTAGCCGATGTTATTTCCCACGCGACCGCTTGCCGTGCGCCCGTAGCCGAAGTACACGGTCACCGAGCCTTCGACATGTCCGGGAAGAATCCAGGCCGGCCCTACGGTAGTTCGACCATTCACGGTCACCTTCAGCATGTCGCCGATGGTGACGTTGAGACGCTGCGCATCCTTGGGACTGATGGATACCGTGTTGTCCCAGGTCATCTTGCTCTGCGGTTTCGGCAGTTCCTGCAGCCAGCCGTTATTTGACCAAGCGCCGTCTCCAATTGTGGGATCGGGCCGGAACACAACTTCCAGATCAGAAATTGCAGGCTGCTGTAGCGGCGGCAGCGTCACTGCTCCGCCGGCATTTATCGAATTCGCAGCGATGCCAGCGATCCAGCCATCGTGCAGCGATGTCTTCCAGACGGCTTCGAAGTTCGCGCCTTTGAGCTGATCCTGCCAGTAGCCTTTTACGATGTCATGAGAACTTTGATCGGGCTTGCCCAACAGTATCGAGAGAACTTCGTGCGCCGACTTGTTCTCGTACAAAGGCGCAATCAGGGGCTGTTGAATAGTTGTCGTGCCGTCGAAAGCGCGCGAGTCCGACCATGTTTCCAAGTAATGCGCTTCTGGCACATGCCAGTGACTCCACAGCGACGTTTCGTCGGAGAACTGGCTGAGGTGAATTACCAACCGCGCTTTCCTGATGGCGGTCGTAAAATTCAGCGAAGCGGGCGCCGTATATACGGGGTTGCCGCCCAAAATCAGGAGCATTTCAATGCGCCCGTTGTTCAGGTCAGTGGTCAGTTCTTCGAGAGTATGCGTGTTATCGGGTTCGACGCCATCCAGCAGCCGAACGGTCTTGCCGACATTTCCGAGCGCCGAATTCAGCGCCCACGCGGCCAGGTGAACGCTCTCAGGCTGAAATTCGCCGGGTACAACTACGCATTTGCCCTTCGAATTTTGCAGATCCTGCGCGACTGCGTTGAGCCAGTCCGGAGCCGGCGTGCCGGCATCCGGAGCCGCAACGCTGCACGCCTTAGCAAGCTGATAGGCAATCGCCGGAATCGCGCTGCTCTTTACCGGAAAGCGGTGATCCGCAATCGAACCGCTTACCGTCGGGCACGATTCAATGGCATACAAACGGACTGGAGTTTCACCGTTATCGATGGCACGCCGCTTTGCATACTGACGCGCATAGGCAAGCGCCGCTGGGCCATTATTCAGAAAATCGCTCTCCAGGCTGACGATTACGTCCGCTTGGGAAAAGTCGTAAGCGACGAACGCGTTTTTTCCGGCAATTTTCTTTGCGGCACTGCGAATGGCGGGATTTACGCTCGGCTCATGTATGTACCACTTCGCGCCGGGATTTTGGGCGAGCAGGGTACTCATTTGATTGATGAGCGTCGGGGAAGTGGTTGCTCCGCTCAGAATCGCCAATCCCTCCCCTTTCCGCGAGACGATTCCCTGCGCGGCGGTGCTAAATTCACCAGTAAACGTCGGCCAATTACTGATGCTGCCTTCGCGCATCACGATCTCTGCGCGATCGGGATCATAAAGGTTTAGCACCGAGCCTTGTTCAAAGATGGTTGTCGAGCCCAAACTCGCCGGATGATCCGGATTGCCTTCCACCTTCGTCGGCCGATTGAGATGGCTCTCGACTAGAACACCCCGCGCATAGCCGGCTGTAGGCATTGCAGTGGCATAGAACAGCGGGAGACCAGGAATAATGTTTTCGGGCTGCCGGACGTACGGAACAATCAGTTCTTTCGGTTGCTTTGTGCAAGCCGCCGCGCCCGCCATAGCGAGCGAGGCCGCCATGACTTTAAGCAGGCTGCGCCGGTCGACGCCTTGCGGGATCTGCCCTGAAAGCCCGGGAAATTCTTGTTCGACATACTCGCGCAACTCTTCGCTTTCGGCTGCTTCATCCAGCGTTCGCCAGAATGCGGGACCGCGACCGGCCGCCAGTTTCTCTCGAAGAGCCTGCAGATCAGTCGCCTGTTTTTTCACAGGCTCCACTAACGACTCTAAAGGTATAAGCGAGTGTTTCATCGATGGCAAGTTACGCAGTCGGTCAGCGACTGAACGTGATATTCCTTCACAAGCTTTGCGCCCAGTTCCGCCTGATTGGGCGGATAGGCGTAATCAACGTTAAACACTTCCGACCTCGGCCTGATGAACTGCGCCGGATTGCGGTGGCAGTTCACACACCAGTTCATATTTAAGGTATTCACGCGGTACATCAGCGGCATTTCATCTACTTGACCGTGACAAGCCGAGCAGCCAATGCCCTTGTTTATGTGAATACTGTGATTGAAGTAGACGAAGTCGGGGAGGTCGTGAACACGAGTCCACTCAATCGACTTACCGCTCGCCCAGCTATCGCGTATTGGCTGGGTGACGGAGGCGTTGCTCCAGATCTGTGAGTGACAGGTCATGCAAGTCTCCGTGGGTGGCAGGCCGGCGTAACCGGAATTCTCAACTGAGGTGTGACAGTACCGGCAATCGATTCCATCATCTTTAACGTGATGTTTGTGGCTAAACGGGATGGGTTGTTCCGGAGCGATCCTGACCGAAGTAGTCCAAGGGCCGCGATCCATGATGTAAGCCACCGCAAGCGTTGAGCCGAGCAACAAAACCACTCCCGCGATCGACACCTTCGCGATCGTGTTCGAACTAGGTCGAAAAAGCTGGGGCATAGGAGACCGTTAGCGAGCTAGAAGAGAACCTGGATTGGGAAATCCAAGAGACGATTATAACCACATCATTTTGCGATTACACGAGAATTCTTCTTGCGCCGCTGTAAGAAATAACCGCAAAAGGGGCTTTAAGCCGAAATTCATCGACACAGCGCGGGATAAGGGGAAAAGTCGTCTTTTCGATGCCGGCAATGGCGCGCGGCGGCGCGACCCGGTGATGGCCCAAAGAGAGCCAGCAAAACGGCTAGAGCGGATCGAGTGGCGAACGGTGTTATTCCAAAAATCCCCCAGCTTGGCCGGGGACGTGCTCTACTTGTGGTCGTATAACTTCTTTCTGGTAGTTCACCAGGAAGGAGAGGATAGCCGGGCGGAAACCCGCCGGAGAGTCAAGCGATGCCGACCAATTGTTTTGGACTGTATCTCTGCCGCGCCAGTGAGCCTTGTACTTGCCTGCAAACAAAGCGAGTTGGGAGCATGCTCAGAAGCGCGGCCCAAACGGAGGAGTGGCTCCGAAAGCTAACTCAGAACTCCCTGACGATGACAGGACTGAGGGATGTAGCGACCAGATCCGGTCACGCATCCGTGAACCTTATGGATAACGGAGCGGTGGTTAAGCTGATCGCTCAGCAGATCTGCTCGGGCCAATTAAGAGTCTGTTCGACGTCAACGTTTGGTCGCGCGGGCGGCGGCGACCCCGGCCAGAGCGCCGCTGCAACCGATTCCAAACCTTTTCCACTTGGCGATTTGAAGAAGAAGCAAGCTTCGTCTTCTTCGACGGACCATCCTCCGGACGCTAACACATTCTCAGACAATCTCGATGGACAGGCGCAGGCGGCTGCGTTGACTTCGGCGGCATCGCAGGGCCAGCCGTTCTGTCCTCAATGAGAGAAGGAACGTCAGGCGGCGGTCGCCGCTGGGGGGAATTGATGGGTGCGTCCTGCTCATTGCTGCTGGAGAAACATCTGTGGCCGAAAGGAAGCCGGCGCGATGTGTGGATGATCCTGGATGGCGCGCGGGATCTACGAATCTTTGGGTTGCTGCTTGAGTCGCATCTCGAATATGTATGTCTGTACGGTGGATTCGTTCCCAAGGCTCTGGAAGCCGCCGCGCCTTATCTGGTGCAACTTGAATTTGAAGATCGAGGCACTAGACGTCTGCTGGATCAGGCGTGGGGTAAGAGTTGGGGAATACTTCTGAAATGCGACACGACGCTCGATACGGTACGGCGTCACCTTCGTGGGTTTCTCATGGTACGCGATCCCACCGGCCAACGCATACTCTTTCGGTATTACGACCCGCGTGTATTTCGAGTTTACTTGCCGAGCTGCAGCGGCGAAGAGCTGCGGACCGTGTTTGGTCCGGTAGAGAGTTTCTGGGTTGAAGATGAAAAACCGAAAACGGTACTGCGATTCGAGCTGGACGGATCGCGTCTGGTGGCGAATGCATTGCCACTCGAAACGCCCGTTGTTCCTCGGCCCGCGGTGGCGGTGAACGGAAATACATCAACGCCAGTGCGAAAGCGTCCGGGCATGCTGGCGATTCGTCGCGACCAGTGGTCGATCTTTTCGCAGGAGGAAGTGCAGAAATTCGAAAACTGGATGATGGCTCATCTACACAAGTTCTTCCGCCGTCAGTGCGCGGCTATGGGCGAATCGGGAGTGCGCGAGCTAATTCAATACGGCATTCGCCGGGCGGCTACTTACGGCATTACCGCGAAGCGAGACGTCTGTAAGTACATCGATGTGATGGTTGTGCTGGGGCGAGATTTTGACAGGGATGAACGGTACGCTTCTTGGGCGCCGCGCATTCTGGAACAGCGCAGCGGCTCAAGCGCAAAGGCCGAAATGGTACTGCAGTCGGCGATCAGGCAAACCAGACAATCTGCAGTGGCCCAGCATGCCTGACCCGAGACCCACTCCGTCGCCAACGCCGACTCCCACGCCGACCCCGAGTCCGACTCCAACGCCGAGTCCGACACCGACGCCGACTCCTACGCCCAGTCCGACTCCGACTCCCAGTCCGACCCCGAGTCCGACACCTACGCCGAGTCCCACGCCGACGCCAAGTCCGACACCGACTCCGGAACCAAGTCCGACGCCTACGCCGAGTCCGACACCGACTCCGAGTCCAACGCCGACTCCGAGTCCGACGCCTACGCCGATTCCCACTCCGACCCCGAGTCCAACATCCGATCCGGAGGCGGGTACCGAGGGTGCGGGCTCTGGCGCCGACGCAGATTCTCAACAGAACGCGGATACACTAGCACTGGCGGGAAGAGATGCCGACGACAATCTAGACGATTCGCCGACTGATGCCAGTTGCTCAAGCTGCGGCAGCGATAAGGCCAAAACCGGCCCTACCTCCAAAATTCAGAAGACCGTTACCGCGAAGATAATCACCCTTGCGTTCCGTGAGGACCACAAAGTACTTAAGCCTTCACCGGGCGACTACGACGATGCAGCAGCAGGAGCGGCATTCAAGAAACCGGAATGGGACATAAGCAAAGGCGATCCCTATCTGGCCCCGACCCCCGTCTCGTATACCAAAGCAACGAACGTTCAGGTTGATATCGAGATTGATTTCACAGTTACACCGCCGGGACAGACGGCGTTTTTGACCGGAGTCAAAGGCACACCGGCCTCGGGATTCGATTATTTCAGCTTCGAAAAAACGCTGAACCAAACCATCGGTACGCAGCGGATCCCAGTGACTGGACTAGTTTCAAAGGACAAGCTGCCTAACTTTGTAACGTTCATCGATCGCGGAATAAGTTGGTCCGCTACGATTGACGGAACTGACCAAGATATCGGGTCGACCTCACATCGGGTATATGTAACGTTCGATAAGCCAATCGGGAAAATGGCAAGCACAACTCCCAATCTATTCACCGAAACAGGGCCCGATCAGGATGTCACGGAGGAGCGACTCGCTTTTGCCGTTAATGCGGCCGCGAACACTGGGGTGACCGATGAAAAGGAGTGCGTGGATGCTATTTTTGTCAAACTTTGCAAGTTGAATGTGGGTTATTACCTGGGGCGGCGTTGGGAGCCTGGGCAGGTAAACAACACCGGAATGGCCCCGAAACCCACGCTGCATCATTATCTATGGAAAACCATGGCGGATTCTCAGAACGCTAAGGGAGAGTGCCACAATATCGCAGCCGCTTTTGAATTAGTTTGCAGGATAGTTGGAGTGAGCGGTCCATTCGAGGTCGGCTACATGCTGCCACGGCCCTCTCGCGCCGAGCAGCCGCCATCCTACCCGAAAGTGCCCAATGCGTTATTAGGCATGTACAACACCCAAGGTCAGGCCTATTGGAGGCAGCACACTGGCGAAAGCCACGGGTGGGAAAACCTCTATTTCCTAGACGGGCATCATCAAACGAACAACTTCGAAGGTGTCGCACGATACCGCAACGCGCTTTACGCTCTCGGAGACGCCGTATTCGACCTGTTCAATGACCCCCAGCAGAATGCTTCCAGTTACTTCGCCGTGCGTCGTACCGATTCTAATTACAAGGTCATTAATCTCGTGCCGACTAAGGGTGTCTTCGAACTTGCTTTTAACAAGAATCAGGTGGGCGGCTGCACAAAGCCTTATCCCTGGATGAATAGCCCGCAAACTTATAAACAAGGCTTAAATCTTCCGCAGCAATGGGATTTTACGGCAACGGTGTTTCATTGGCACGATTAATCCCATGGGCGGTCCTCGCCATTCCGCTGTTCTCATCCGTGTTGAACCCGGGCTACAAAAGCCAATATCGAAAAGGCCAATTCATGATTGATGATCCGTTCTTCAACCCAATTGCCATGCAGTTAATCGAGATGCCGCCCGCTTCGCGACAAACTCTGGAGACGAGGGACCGGCATTCAAGCGACAAAGTCGACCCCAAGCTTGAATTTCCTATCGAATCCGCCAAGTCCTGGGTACGGGAAATGCTGAACGAACAATGGGTCTATTCTCCCAATACACCCTTTGTTGCGTTTCCTCAGGAGAACGGTGCTGCGGACGTGATTCGTGCGCACTACATCGTTGACGGAAGCGACGTTGATATTGCTCAGACCTTGTACATCATCAGCATTCGTGTGCAAACGTCGACGCATTCTACGACTTCAATCGGCGCAAAATCTGCTCAAGAATTTGCACGCAAAATCTTCAACGAACCCGAACGAATGCGGTTTGAAGCATCAGGATCCTTTGACGCTGGTAAATGGGGAACGCAGATTTCGACTCGTGATCCTAATACGCCGCCAGGATGGCCAAACTGGATCGACGACTTGCGCTGGTGGCAGACGGAGACCAGCATTGGGTTCGTCACCATTAAGTCCGTGGGAGGTCCAACGAAGGCCTCCATTAGCGTAGCTCCCGAGCAAAACAAACACTGGTTTTGATCGCATCGCAATTAAGAAACTGGCGTAACCGGACTATACATCGTGCCTTCCATCTCTTTCCTCATCGTTACCCGCGATGAAGCTCCGACTCTTCTCGACGCTACTATCAAGGGCGTCCTCGAAACGAGCACCGGCTATTCGCGCGAGATTGTGGTTGTCGATGACGCTAGCGCGGTTCCGATCTCTGTCGATCATCCCGATGTCCGCGTATTTCGAAATGAGACCTCAATCGGCACGTGCAGGTCGCGGCGCAAAGCGGCTTCCGAATCAGTTGGCGACATCCTGGTTTCGCTCGATGCGCACATGAGCTTTGAGCCGGGATGGTTAGAGCACATGCTGGCACATGTACATTCGGGCGCGCTTCTTTGTGCGTCGTGGTGGAACTATGAACTGACGCGTCCTCTCTGTTGGGGCGCGGATTTCCTTTGGTGCGGCGAGCGGGATTATCACGCGGGGCGCTGCCCTGGTTTTTCATTCCGTCATCGAACCCGTTGTCCCGGGGAGGAAGCGGTCGAGGTTCCCATGCTCATCGGCGCGTGCTACATGATGCTGCGCAATAGCTACGAGCGCATTGGCGGTTTCTCTCCGTTCTTCCGCACCTGGGGCAGGCTGGAGCAAGATCTTTCCTTGCGGGCCTGGATCACGGGGTTGGGCGTGAAATGCGTACCCACAGCCCATGTGGGCCACTTCTCTCGCGCCAAATTTCCTTATCCAGTTCGTTGGGAAGATATCGAATTCAATCAGCTCGCCACCGTTCGTACGGTTTTTGAAGAATCCACCGCGCGAGCATTCGAACAATTCCTACAACCGTTTCCGCAGCAGGTTCATAACTGGCTGGCCGAAACCGATTTTTATGAATGGCGCGAATCGATTCAACGCGTGCGCCGCATGAGCGACTCGGATTTCTTCCAACGATTCGTTCCCGCGGCGCCGGAATGTCTTCGACAGGCTGAACTACAACTCACTTAAATACAATCGTGCTCTCGCCGCTGTACTTGTGGTAGTTACGAAATTCAATCGTGTTCTTCGTGCAGTAGCTTGTGCCTCGATTGCAGGCCAACACCTCGGCCTTAACGGGCAACAAGAACTTAGCTGGCGTTCCGAGCGAAATCTCCTCGTAATCGACGGCTGTCTGAATCTCGTCGTCGGGGAAATCTTTGGGTATTTTATCCGCGCCATATTCGATGCGCCGCACTTCTCCGGTTGCCTTCTCTACCCAAATGCTGCCGCTGTAGGCCGGATGTAATGTTTGTCCGCCGACTGTAATTGCCCAATCGGAATTTGCCAGCGGCACTTTGAAATCGTAAACAGCCGCGGCGGTATCGCCGACAGTGGTCGATTCAGCGAACTTGAAAGTCGCGCGTTGTCCGTCGGCAAGCAGACTTCTCAAGGTCGACGCAAATTCTCCTGTCGACGTCGAACCGCCCAACGCCATCATGCTCTTGTTGGTGCGCTTTCCGCCTACGGTGATGTCGCGATAGTCTTCCTTGCCGTCCTCGTAGACAACCGTGGCGGTTACAATATCCGCGGCTTGCCATCCGGACGCGCGCGATTGTTCGTAGTAGCGCGTCGTGTTCTGTTGGCAAACGAAGTTGGGAAGGCCCTGATTATACGAGCGCGCCCATTCCATGGTGCGGGCCAGCACTTCATCCGAAATATTGCTGACAATCTTTGGCCGCTCCGAATCGGTGTCGATGGTGAAATCGTCAGATGCCTTTCTCGCCGGCGCTGGAGCGCTCTTAGACGCGCCGGCTGGCGGGTTCGCTGCCGCAACGTCTGTATCCGCATCCGCGGCTGTCGATTTTCCGCCACCGCCGTGCCGCAATACGGGCCTGCCCGGAGCTTCGAGCGGCCTGTCGAGAATTGTTGGACGCGGTTCGTCATCCGCATTCGCAGTCCGCGCGGGCATCATCGGCCTTCCGCTTGGGGCCGTTGCTTCGGGCGGCGGAGCATCTTTCAGCAAATTGATATGGGTGACTGTAAGGTATGCTTCGTCATCTTCGATGGCATCGATATGAACCGTCGTTCGAGGAATAATCTGGCTCGATGGAATATCTTTGTCGTCTCGCGTGAATTTCGTCTCGGGCGTGACGGTCATCGTGATCTCGCGGCCATCTTCGGTGCCGATCACCAACTTCTTAGGATCCATCGAAAGCGTTATGCCTTGGGCGGAAAAGTTCGGCTGCGCCGATTCGTTCTTCTGATCTTTTTTCTTGTTGCGCTTTGGGATGGAGATTCCACCGCCTGGGCCGCCGCCGGGATACTGACCTGGAGGATAGCTGCCGGGCGGATATTGTCCGGGCGGGTACTGACCGGGCGGATAGGTTCCCGGATACTGAGCCGCGAGCAAACTCGCAAACAGCGACGCAAAGAGAATTGCTTTAAACATCGAATTAAGTTAGATGCACTCGGCTCGGCCCGCGGTTTCTCCGCCTTACCACTTCAATAGAATGAGTTCCGAACAAAACGCCGGGCCCATGGCAGCCAGAATTCCCCACGATCCGGCGCGCGGACGTTTGGTCTTCATCACCTGCTCCAAAACAAACAAAACAGAGGCGGAAGACAGATTTCCTGTCCGGCGGAGACATTGCCAGGATACCTCTAACTCGCCGGCCTTCAGCCCTAATGCGGCTTCGGTTGCTTCCAGAACTTTGGGTCCGCCGGTATGAATTACCCAGCTTTCCACATCACATCTTGAGAGCTGATGGTCGTCCAGAAATTCGTCGACGTCGCGTCCCAGGTTTTTCTCAACGACATCCGGAACGTCACGCGACAATACAATTCGGAACCCCGTATGTGAAATGTCCCAGCCCATCACATATTCGGTCTCGGGATAAAAGATCGACCGCGTGGCAACCACGGTGGGACCTTCCGCAGCGGCAACTTCGGCACCGGTTACCATCACGGCGGCGGCGCCATCTCCAAACAGACCAGAGCTGATCAGATTTGCGGTCGAAAGATCGTCCTGCTGAATGGTCAACGAACAAAGCTCGACGGATAGCAGCAGGGCCGCCTGATCCGGAAAGCCTTTTACATAATCCGCCGCCCGAGCGATGCCCGCGGCGCCCGCGACGCAGCCTAATCCGAAGATGGGGATTCGTTTCATGCGCGGACTCAAGCGCATGCGGTTCATCAATCTAGCCTCGATGGACGGGCTTGCAATGCCTGTGATCGACACGAAAAAAAAAGCGCCAATCTGATCCGCAGTCACTCCAGACTGCTGGAGGACGCGGCAAATGGCTTGTTCGCCGAGTTCGAGTGAAACCTCAATCCAACGGTTGTTGGCTTCTCCCCAATTGGCCAGCGGGTAGCCTTCTATGGGCATAGCCAGATAGCGTCCATCCACTTTAGTAGCTGCGTGCAAGCGTTCCAGAACGTCAAAACGATCTAGTCTGCGACCCCAGTGCTTCTTAAAGGCGTTGATGAGCGTCCGTTGTGGGTAATAGTGACGCGGCAGGGCGGTCGAAGCGGCGGCGATTCTCATGCGATAGGCTGCGTAACCGAAAACTTCATTGTCGCCATAATACGCTTTATGTACTTGGGCCATGTCGCGCGTCGTGTTAATTCATTGCAAAAAATCTGAAGCCGCCGCGCATCTCCACACCCTTACCGACGCCGGCTATCAAGTGGAATGTGAGGAACGGTTTCGTCCGGGATTAATGAAGGAATGGCGTCGGTCTTCCCCCGAGGCATTCGTGATTGATCTGTCACGCTTGCCTTCCCACGGACGCGAAATCGCCATTGCGATTCGCAACTCCGCCGCCCTTCGAACCATCCCTATTGTGTTTTGCGCTGGGGACCCGGACAAGGTCAGCGCGCTTCGGGAGCTTCTGCCAGACGCCGTCTATTGCGAATTGCCCAAACTTGCTTTTGCCGTGAAAAAGGCGTTGGTTGCGCCGCCCACGCAGCCCGTGAAGCCACCGGCAATGATGGATCGATATAAATCCCGCTCAGCAGCCGAAAAGCTGGGCCTAAAAAAGGGCAACTCAGTCGCCTTGATTCATGCGCCACGCGACGTCGAGCGGATCATCGGGCTTGTTCCTGAAGACGTAAATCTGATTGAAACGGAAACCGGCCTAGCGTCCGCGCAGTTGCACCTGTGCTTCGTTCACCGTCCCGAGGAATTGTTTACTGTTCTTTCCAATCTTCGCGACATCGCGCGACAAAGCAAGCTCTGGATTCTGTGGCGCAAAGGCGGCAACGCAGTGGCCGGCGAAGTCACTGAAAAGCTCGCGCGCCAGCATGCGCTGGACTTAGGGTTAGTAGATTACAAAATTTGCTCGGTTAATGACGTTTGGACGGCTATGTTGTTCACCTTAAAGCGCTAACCACTCAGCTTAGACAGCTATAAATCACACAGCGGACACCGATATGGGTAAGTAGGATGGCGGTGTCTTTGTATCGTGCGCTGGTTGTACTGGCGTTAGGTTTGGGTTTACAGCCCCTTGCGCTGGCGCAGCGTTACACTTTTCAGGCCTACGACAAAGGTTTAGGTAATCCCAACGTTACCTGCATGTTGCAGGATCGAACCGGCTATCTCTGGATCGGCACACAAAACGGCCTATTCCGTTATGACGGCGTCGGCTTTCAAGAATTCGGCCGGCAAGACGGGCTCGGGGGCACCTTCATTACGGCTCTCCGGCTGGATCAAGACGGACGGTTCTGGGTGGGCACGACGGAGGGGCTGTATCACCTTAACTCGCGACACCGTTTTGAGGCAATTCAATATCGGGGACAATCGCTCGAAGTCCGGGAGGGTTCAGCGCTATCCGCATTACCGGATGGCGGATTGCTGGCTGCCACGCAGCAAGGGCTGCTTCAAATTGAATTCTTATCGAAGAGCCAGACCTGGGAGTGCAAGCCGTTACAGGGTCTGAATACTTCCCTTCCCGTATGGAGCGTCATTGCAAACCCCGACGGCTCGATCGTAGCCGGTTGCGGTCAAGCACTATGCCGGATAAACGGCGCTGATGTGACGGTCTGGGATGCCAAGAACGGGCTTCCGGCAGATCGCTGGCATTTTCTTATTCGCGACACTGTCGGGGAACTGTGGGCGCGCGGTTCGAATCACGTCGCAGTGCTTATGCCAGCCGAATCGCAGTTCGTTATTCGTGACCTGCCTGATTTGCCCGGCCGCTCCAACTACACCAATATGGCAGAGGACCGGAACGGTGAAATGTTGGCCGCTCTGGGCGCATCGATTGCACGATATGAGGGCGGCGGCTGGCGTGTTTTTTCGCAGTCGAACGGTTTCGGCGACGATACGGTCACATCGCTGCTGGTCGACCGTGAAGGCCTGGTATGGTTCGGCCTTCTAGGGCGCGGTCTGCGGCGCTGGCTTGGCTACAAAGAGTGGGAGCATTGGACAACAGGAAACGGCCTTCAAAACGATGTGATTTGGACGATCCTCCGCGATTCCAAAAAGCGGCTCTGGATTGGTAATGAACGTCAAATCGCTTATTTGGAGGAGGGGCAAAAAACATTTCATTCCTGGTCTCCGCCCGGCATTCATTGTGAAAAGGCCTACAACCTTCACGAATCGAAAGATGGATTCATCTGGGCGGGTACCGGCGCGGGTTACGCCATTCGAATCGATGAGCGCACGCTACAGGCTCAACAATACAAGCTGGATAGTTCGGTGTTTGCCGTGTTGGAGGAGACGCCGAACCGGGTTTGGGCGGCTACGGGGGGCGGTCTTTTTCGTGGCTCAAAAACTGATGACGGTTGGCGCTTCGAGCGTGTAATCACGCCAGGCCTTCCTGAGCAATCTTTTTTCGATCTTCAAATCGATCCGGAAAACCATGTGTGGGCGGTAGCCAAAGAAGGAGTTTTCCGGCTGGACGATTCCCAATGGACGCGCATAAATATTAGCCCGAGCCGTTTGGGCGGTCATCCGCGCAATATTGCT
>Ga0070741_10013097_pt1 | contig 14761 bp, 11 predicted proteins | sample Coa_R1_4_FD_66440 | JGI IMG/M metagenome (GOLD analysis project Ga0070741, IMG submission 66440) | Surface soil microbial communities from Centralia Pennsylvania, which are recovering from an underground coalmine fire - Coalmine... | ecosystem: Environmental > Terrestrial > Soil > Unclassified ...
AGATGCGGCTCCAGGCGATACCGGCGGCAAAAACCATCCCGCCGGCCACCAGCACCAGGGTCATCGCCGTCCCGAAGTCGGGCTCGACGAGGATCGCTCCGGCAAAAATCGCCAGGACGCCCGACAGCGGAAGAAGCGTGGAGGTGAACTCGTTGATGCGCTCCTCGCGCCGCGACAGAAAGGAGGCGAGAAAAAGAATCATGACCGGCTTTGCCAGTTCGCTCGGCTGCAGCCGCGCGTGCGGGAAGACGATCCATCGATGCGTGCCGTTGATTGCCGGCTGGAAGAGCGCGGCCACCAGCGCGCCGAGCGTGGCCAGCATCAGCAGGGCGATCACGCGGCGGTCGCGCAGCCGGGCCATGTCGACATGCATCAGCAGGATCATCAAGACGCTGCCGGCGATCAGCCACATGCACTGCCGCGTGATGAAGAAGTAGGGGTTGTCCGATCCGGTCTTCTGCGCGGTGATGATCGCCGACGCGCTGTAGATCATGACCAGGCCGATGACGATCAGCAGAAGCGCCGCGGCGAACAACCAGGTGTCGTAGGTCAGCTTCCGGCTCACAGTTTCCTCACCAACTCCTCGAAGTGCTGCCCGCGATGCTCGAAGTTCCGGTACTGATCGAAGCTCGCGCATGCCGGCGAGAGGAGAACGGTTTCCCCGCTTTTCGCATGTTCCGAGGCCCAGCGGACCGCGGTCTCCATATCACCCGCCGGAATGATGGTGGTGAAGCCTTGCAGCGCGCCGGCGATTCGGGCGGTTGCGGCGCCGATGGTGATCACCACGCGTGCCTTTTGGGCGACCAGGTCGCGCATCCGCTCGAACTCTCCTGCCTTGTCCTTTCCGCCGAGGATCAGCAACACCGACGACGCCGCGAATCCCTCCAGCGCTTTCAGCGTGGCGTCGACGTTGGTTCCTTTCGAGTCGTTGACCCAGCGAACGCCGGCGCGCTCGCGCACCAGCACCATGCGGTGCGGCAGGCCGGAGAAGGATCCAAACGCGATCTGCACCGAAACGTCATCGACGCCGGCGGCGCGCGCCGCGAGCCACGCCGCGAGCGCGTTCTCCACGTTGGCCATTCCGGCGAGCTTGAGCGAGGCGCGCGGAATGCGGCGCTCCTCGCCGGCGAGGCGCATCACCATTTCCTCGCCGTCGAGAAACGCTCCTTCATCCAGTTTCCGTGAGGACGAAAAGCGCCACACACGCGCGCGGGTGTCGCGCGGCGCGCCACGCCGCTCGTCCGCATTGACGATCGCCGTGTCGCCCGCCTCCTGGTGACGAAAGATCCGGTATTTCGCCGCGGCATAGGCGTCGAAGTTCGGATAGCGGTCCATGTGATCGGGCGTGATGTTCAGCAGCAGCGCGATGTTCGCGTGGAAGCGGTCCACGCTTTCGAGCTGGAACGATGAAAGCTCCAGGACGTAGGTGCGCGGCTTCTCCAGATCGATCGCCGCGATCAGCGGCTCGCCGATGTTTCCGGCCACGATCGGCTGCCGTCCCGCCGCTTTCAAAATCTCGCCGATCAGCGACGTCGTCGTCGACTTGCCGTTGGAGCCGGTGATCGCGATCACCGTTCCGCGCAGATGGCGATACGCCAGCTCGATCTCGCCGATGACCGGAATGGCGAGCGACGCGGCACGCTGCAGCACACCGATCGTTGCCGGCACGCCGGGGCTGAGCACGATCGTGTTCACGTTGTCGAGCAGCGCCTCGTCCTGGCGTCCGAAAAAGCGCACCACGCGATGATCGAGCGGATACGGCAGATCGGGACTGGGATTGTTGTCACTCAGAGCGACATCTTCTCCCCGCGCGGCGAGAAAGTTCGCCGCGGCCACTCCCGATTTGCCTGCACCGATCACCAGCGTCCTCGAGAGCGCGGCGGCCACGCCGCCGCTCTGCAGAAAAACCGGCGTCTTCATCGTAGTTTCAACGTCGACAAACTCAACAGCGCAAAAATGATGGCGATGATCCAGAACCGCACCACGACCTTTGTCTCCTTCCAACCTGCGAGTTCGAAGTGGTGGTGCAGCGGAGACATCTTGAAAATTCGGCGTCCCGTCAGCTTGAACGAGGCCACCTGGAGAATCACCGAGACCGCCTCGACGACGAACAGTCCCCCGACAAAGAGCAGCAGGATCTCCTGCTTGATTATCACCGCGAGGCATCCGATGGCGCCGCCCAGGGCCAGCGAGCCGACGTCGCCCATGAAGATCTCCGCCGGGTGCGCGTTGAACCAGAGGAACCCGAGCGACGCGCCGACCATCGCCCCGCAGAAGACGGCGAGCTCGCCCGCCTGCGGCACCCAGGCGATGCGGAGATAGTCGGCCACGCGGAAATTTCCCGCGGCGTAGGTCAGGATCGTGTACGTCACCGCGACGATGAGGGTGCTGCCGATGGCCAGGCCGTCGAGGCCGTCGGTCAGATTCACCGCGTTCGAAGCGCCGACGATGACCACGATGATGAAGGCGATGTAGGCCCATCCGAGATCGACGTGCAGGGTCTTGAAGAACGGAAACGTCAGCACGGTCGAGTAGTTGTTGTGGATCGCCGGGAGATAGGCGATGGCCAGACCGGCCGCCAGCGCCACGCCGATCTGCATGGAAAACTTCTCCTTCGCCGTCAGGCCGAGATTGCGCTTCTTCACCAGCTTGCGGTAGTCGTCGAGGAAGCCGATCGCGCCATAGGCGAAGGTGACGAACAGGATGATCCAGATGTAGGGGTTGAGAATGTCGGCCCAAAGCAGCGTCGGGATCAGGATGGCCACGTTGATCAGAATGCCGCCCATGGTGGGCGTGCCGGCCTTCTGCTGATGGGACTTCGGCCCTTCCTCGCGGATGTACTGGCCGAGTTTGATCTGCCGCATCCGCTCGATCAGCCACGGGCCGAGGATGAAGGAGATCACCAGCGCGGTGAGCGCGGCCCATGCCGTGCGGAAGGTGATGTAGCGAAAGACGTTGAATCCGGAGATCACGTCCCGCAGCGGGAAGAGAAGGTAGTACAGCATCTAACTGCGTCCTCCGCCCGCGTTGCCGGCCTGCAGCATGGTGATGACCTTGTCCAGACCGATGCCGCGCGACGCTTTGATCAACACGAGGTCGCCGGGCTTGACGAACGTGGCCAGAAAATCGGCGGTCGCGGCGGCGTCTGGAAAGTGATAGAGGCGCTCCTCGGTGAATCCCGCATGGCGCGCGCCGTCAAGGAGCGCCTCGCTCCGTTGGGCCACTCCGACCACGACATCGATCTCCAGCGGGATCCCGCGGCCGGTCTCGTAGTGGTATTCCAGCTCGCGCGATCCGAGCTCCAGCATGTCGCCGAGTACGGCAATGCGGCGGCCGCGAACCTCGGCCCGTTCCAGCAGAGCGAGGGCGCGCGCCACGGCGTATGGGTTCGAGTTGTACGTGTCGTCGTAGATCGTCGCCCCGCGCCAGGGAACGACGACACCACGGTGCGCGGCGGGCTTGACCTCGCGCACGCCGCGTTCGATTCCCTCCCAGGAGATTCCGACGGCCCGCGCCGTGGCGATCGCGGCCAGGAGGTTTTCCAGATTGTGGCGTCCGGGCAGCGAAAGATCGAAGGTCGTTCCCTCGAGCTTGAAGCGCGTTCCGAGCAGCCCGCGGTCGATGATGTCCTTCGGCCGAAAGTCGGCCGGATGATCGATCCCGTAGGTGACTTCGTGCCCGGGAAACCCACGGCTGATGTTCATCACGTACTCGTTGTCGACATTGAGGACCAGCGTCGCGCCGGGTGCGAGGTTCTCCAGCAGCTCGCGTTTGGCCTCGGCGATCTTCTCGATGGTGCCGAAAAACTCGATGTGCACCGGACCGATGTTCGTGTAGACGCCGACGTCGGGATGCGTCAGGCCGGCGAGATACGCGATCTCCCCTTTGTGATTCATCCCGATCTCACTGACGACAACCTCGGCATCATCCGGCGTGTTGTTCAGGCAGAGGGGAAAGCCGATCAGGTTGTTGAAGTTTCCCCACGATTTCCACGTCCGCCGTTCCGTGGCCACCAGCGTGGCGATCATCTCCTTGGTGGTGGTCTTCCCCGCCGAGCCGGTGATGCCGATCAGCAGGAAACGCATCCGCCGGCGCACGGAACGCGCGAGCTGCTGCAGGGCGACCGTCGTATCCCCGACGCGCACGAGTCCTTTTCCGGCAGGCAGCGGATCGGGAACGCGGGAGATCACCGCGCCGCGCGCCTTCTGCAGCGCCTGAGGGAGGAAGTCGTGCCCGTCGTGCCGTTCGCCTTTGATGGCGAAGAAGACCGAGTCGGGCTTCGCCTCGCGGCTGTCGATCACCACGGAGGAGGTGACCACCTCGGGATTCTGGAGGACTTCGCCTCCGGTCATCTCGGCAAGCTCACGGATGGTCAACGCCGGCATCGCTGCCTCCGTTCGACGAGTTGCCGGTTGCCGCTTACTCCGATGCCCTCTTCCGGCCCCGCCGCGTTTCGTCCTCGGCGATCGCACCCCTTCCCCCACGACTGCCTGGCGATCACCATCCGTCCACCCACGCTGAAACGGACCGACGGAGCCGGAACAAGACATCGTTCCGGGCGGGCAAAAGGATAAAACAATTTCGTAAGCAATTTCAAGATGAATTTCAACCTGATTTCGGAAGAGCTTTTTCGTGCCTTTTTTTCAGGGCGAGTTCGGCCTCTTGGCGATCGTCGAAGTGCACGATCGTGTCGCCGATGACCTGGTAACTTTCGTGGCCCTTGCCGGCGATGACCACCACGTCGTCGTCGGAGGCCTCGTCGATGGCCCGGGCGATGGCCTGGCGCCGGTCGGCCATGCGCGCGTATTTGCCGCCGCGAATGCCGCGCTCGATGTCGTCCAGGATGGCCTCCGGCTTTTCGCCGCGCGGGTTATCGCTGGTGATGATGGTGAAGTCGGCCAGCTCGGTGGCGATGCGGCCCATCTTCGGGCGCTTGTCGCGGTCGCGATCGCCCCCGCAGCCGAAGACCACCGTGAGGCGGCTCCGGCCGGCGAGGTCGCGTACCGCGTGCAACAGTTTCTCCAGCGCGTCCGGTTTGTGCGCGTAGTCGACGATCACCGAAGGCGGCCCTCCCGGAACATATTCGAAGCGCCCGCGCACCGTCTGCAGGTTTCGAATCCCCTTCTCGATTGCCGGCCGCGGGATCCCCACGGCGAGCGCGGCGCCGATCGCTCCGAGCCAGTTGTAGAGATTGGGCCAACCGAGGAGTGACGACTCGACGCGAACCTCGCCCCAGGGCGTCAGCACACGGCCGCGCAGACCTCGAACGTCGACCACCAAATCGTCGGCCGGATGTACATCGGCACTCGCCGTCCGCCCGAACGACACGACCGCGCTTCCAAGCTCGGACACGAGCCGGCGCCCGTACGGATCGTCGATGTTGACGATCGCCGTCCGGCGCGAGCGGTCGATCTGATCGAACAGCGTTCTTTTCGCCGCGTAGTAGTCCTCGAAACCTTTGTGGAAATCGAAGTGGTCCTGCGACAGGTTCGTGAACACCGCTGCCGCAAAGCGGATCCCGTACGTCCGTTTCAGCGCCAGCGCGTGCGAGGAGACTTCCATCACCACGTGCCGCACCCCGGCATCGACCATCCTGGAGAACCATTGATGCAGCACCACCGCGTCGGGCGTGGTGCGATCGGCGACCAGCCGTTCGTCACCGGCGCGGTATTCGATCGTACCGATCAGTCCCGCCGGTTCGCCGACCGCGTCGAAGATCGATTCGATCATCTTGGTGGTGGTGGTCTTGCCCGATGTCCCGGTCACGCCGACGATCGAGAGCTTGTCCGCGGGATGGCCGTAGAAGTTCGCGGCGATCTGCGCGAGGGCGATCCGGGGATTGTCGACTTCAATCGTTGCCCCAAGAGCGGCGGCATGGCCGCCGCACTCCAGAACCACGGCCACCGCCCCCTTCTCCACCGCCGATGGAATGAACTTCGCCCCGTCGTGCTGCAGACCGGGAATGGCCACGAACAGCGATCCGGCCACCGCGAGGCGGGAGTCGCTGACCACGGCCGTGATCTCCACATCGAGATTCCCGCGCGTCGCACGCACCGGAACTCCCTCCAACAGGGCGCGCAACTTCATTGCGCCCCCTCGGCCAGACGAAGAGTCAACATCGCGTGCTCCGGCAATGGATCCCCCGGCAAAGGAGTCTGAGATTGGACCACGCCGCTTCCCGTTGTGCGGACCTGGTAGCCGGCCGCCGTCGCGCCGGCCACCGCCGCGCGCGCGTCGAGACCGCGCAGATCCGGCACCCGCCCCGCCGCACTCCTGGCGGCGGACTGTTGCGAAAACGCGGCCAGCAGCGGCACCTGCAGGCGCAGCGTGCGCGCCGGCAGCGAAGGAGGCACGCCGAGGTATCGCAGGACCGGTTCGGCGATCTCTTTGAACACCGGCGCGGCGACCGTGCCGCCGTATTCACTTTCCTTCGGCTCATCGACGACCACCAGGATCGCCAGGCGCGGCCGGTCGGCCGGCACATATCCGCCGAATGAAGCCACGAACTTGTCGGGGGAATAGCCGCCGCGGATCGCCTTCTGGGCCGTTCCCGTCTTCCCCGCGACCGCGTGCTCCTCGAGCGCGGCGTGCACACCGGTCCCGCGCTCGACGACCGCCTTGAGGATCTCGTTGAGTACCGCGGCCGTCCGCTCCGAGATCACGCGAACGGGGGGCGCAACCGGCGGCCGGTAAACGACCTCGCCTTTGCTGCTGACCACGCGATCGACGATCCGCGGCGCGACGCGCACCCCGCCGTTGGCCACCGTGGCGAACGCGGTCACGATCTGCAGCGGAGTGACGCCGATCTCCTGTCCGATGGAAATGCTGGCGTTCGACACCTGCGACCATCGCGCGGTGCGGCGCAACAATCCCGCGGTCTCTCCCGGCAGAGGAATTCCGGTGCGGTCACCGAACCCGAATTTTCGGATGTAGCGATAGAAGCGGTCCTCGCCGAGCGCCAGCCCGACGCGGATCGTGCCGACATTCGAGGAGTGAAGCATCACGTCCTCGAAGGTCATCAGTCCGTAGCGGTTGCCCCCATGTTCGTGGATCTCGATGTTGCCGACTTCGATTCCGCCGTTGCCGCAATCGAGGATCTGCGACGGGGTGACCACCCCTTCCTCGAGGCCGGCCGAGGCTGTGACGATCTTGAAGGTCGACCCCGGCTCGTAGACATCCTGCACATCGCGGTTGCGCCAGCTCGATGGAGGGAAATCGAGAAAATGATTCGGATCGAACGTCGGCAGGGAGGCCATGGCCAGCACGGCGCCGGTGGCGGGCTCCATGACGATGGCCATCCCGCCCGCGGCATGCCATTTCGCCACGGCCCTCGACAGCGCCTGCTCGGTGATGAACTGCACGACCGAGTCGATGGTGAGAATGACGTTGTCTCCGTCGACGGCGCGGTTCGCTCCCTCGCCGCCGAGCATGTACATGCCGCGGCGCGCGTCGCGCAACAGGGTCACTTTCCCCTCGCGGCCGCGCACGAGGGCATCGAAGGAGTGCTCGATGCCCGCGAGACCCTGGCCGTCGATGCCGACCGTCCCGATGACGCTCGCGGCCAGAGATCCTTTCGGATACGTGCGGCGGTGCGCGTCGAGAAGATAGATTCCTGGAAGGCGAAGCTTGCGAATCGCATCGCCCGCCTCGACCGGCACCTGCCGCGCGATCCAGACGAATCCGCTGTCGCCCTCGAGCTTCTCTTCGATTGTCGCCGCGGTCATCCCGATGGCCGGAACGTTCGCCAGCGCGCGCGCCACCCGCGCGCGGTCGCCGATGGCCTGCGGGTCGGCGTAGACCGAAACCGCGGCCACGCTCTCCGCGAGCACACGGCCGCGCGCGTCGAGGATCGAGCCGCGCACCGGCTCGAGCGACAGCGTGCGCTCCTGCTGCCGCTGTGCGCGCGCGACGTAGTCGTCGTGCCGGACGAGTTGTACCTGGATCAGCCGGGCGATGACGATCAGAGTCCACGCGGCCAGAAAGGCGAACAGTTGCAGGAGGCGTCGTTGGTGCAGAGTCATCGTCGTTGAGAGGCTGCCGGGTTACTCGGTTGGGGGGGTGGTGCCGGGGGACCTTCCACGATGACGATCGATCTCGGATCGGTCCGTTCGAATCCGAGCGCTTTCGCTTTCTGCTCGACGGCCTGCAGCGACGTCAGGCGGTCGAGCTGAAACTGCAGGTCCTTGTTCTCGTTCTCGATCTGCTTGCGCTGGTTCTGAAGGTTGGTTTCCTCGTGCCCGAGACGGATCACCTGAAGGTTTTGCCAGGCGAACAGCAGCAGGAAGAGGCCGATGGGAATGCCGAGACCCAGGACGGCGAGCAGCTCGCGAAACCGCTGCCGGTCGCGCTCACGAACGATGTGAGCATTGTCGATGGACTTTTTCTGCGCGTACATTCCGGGGCTCCCGGGAGCCGGCAAACAAGGGTGAAGATCTGCCTAACGCGCGGCACTGAGAGCCGTCCACACACACCCACGCTCCACGCACCACCCCTCCCGGGCCCCATCACCACGCCACACCCAACCCTTCCCCAACCTTCACCCTTGCCCGCCAGCTCCGCGGGCAATCTTCACAACCTCTCCGCGACCCGCAGCTTCGCGCTGCGCGACCGCGGATTGCGATCGATTTCATCCTCTGAAGCAGTCACCGGCCGTCTGGTCAGAATCGTGACCATCTCCTTTGCCCCGCACCTGCAAACCGGCAGGCCCGGCGGACAGGTGCATTCGCCCTCCATCCGCCGCAATGCGCGCTTGACGATCCGATCCTCGAGCGAGTGGAACGAGATCACCGCGATGCGTGCGCCGCTCTCGAGGACTCCGACGGCGTCGGTCAGGAACGCATCGAGCCCGACCAGTTCCTCGTTGACGGCGGTGCGCAGCGCCTGGAACGTCAGCGTTGCCGGATCGATCTCGTGCGGCTTCGACTTCTTGACGCGGCGAACGATTTCGGCGAGTCGCGCCGTGGTCTCGACCGGACGCGCGGCGACGATCGCCCGCGCGATCGCGCGTGCCCGCGGCTCTTCGCCGTAGTCGCGAAGGATTTTTGCCAGCGTATCCTCATCGAGGTCGTTGACCAGATCGGCCGCGCTGCGGCCCTCGGGACCCATGCGCATGTCCAGCGGCGCGTCGAAGCGGAACGAAAATCCGCGCGCCGCGTCGTCGAACTGCATCGAAGAGACGCCGAGGTCGGCGAGAAGGCCGCTGATCGTCCCCACGTTCGACTGCTTCAGAATGTCAATGAGCTTCTCGTGACGCCCCTGCACGAACGTCACACGTCCTGCGAACCGCCGCACCCGCCCGCGCGCAACCTCCAGCGCGCGCGGGTCGCGGTCGATGGCGACCAGCCGCGTCTTCGGGTATCGCTCCAGAAGCCCCGCGGCGTGCCCGCCCGCCCCCACCGTCGCGTCGACGAAGGTTCCGTCTTCGCGATTGGGCCGGAGGAATTCGACAACTTCTTGTAAAAGAACCGGTTCGTGATTCATGGTTGCTGGGTTGCTGGGTTGCTCGGTTGCTGGGATTGCTCGGTCCACCCAGCAACTCAGCAACTCAGCAACCCAGCAACCCAGCAACTACACCCCGTGCAACTCCAACTCCTTCATCTCCTCCGGCGTCAGCGGATTCGCCGACAGCCGCTTCTGAATTCGCTCCTCGTTCCAGACGATGAGGTGGTCGGTGTTGCCGAGGACCACCACGTCGTCGGCGATCTCCGCGACCTCGCGCAGAATCGACGGCACCAGGACACGCCCTTGCGCGTCGATCGCCGCCGCCTGCCCGTAGTAGTTCACTCGCTCGAGCAGCTTTGTTTTCGCCATCGACGTCGAGGGCACCTTCGACAGACGACCCTGGAAGTCGTACCAGACCGGCATGGGATAGATCGCCGCACGTTCGCCATCGGTCGACGTGATGAAGCACTCCGAGCCATACTTGTCCTCGATGAATTTCCGAAAGTCGGCCGGAATTTTCAGTCGCCCTTTGTCATCGACACGGGCGGGGGCGTGTCCCATCAGGACGTTCAAATCCATTGTCTTGCTTCAGAGAAAGCTTCTACCACTATTCTCCACTTCTGTCCACAAATTTCCACTGCCTCTTCTCCTTCTTTTATGTGCCTGCGTGTCGACCAACCCCCTCCCCAGGCGCCCGCATGAGCTGCGGGGCGTGTGGGTAGCGACGGTGAACAACGGCGATTGGCCGTCGCGAAACGATCTGACGGCCGACGAGCAGAAGCGCGAACTGGTGGCCATCCTCGACCGCGCGGCGGCGCTACATCTGAACGCGATCTTCCTGCAGGTGCGGCCGATGGCCGACGCGTTCTATCCCTCGTCGCTCGAGCCGTGGTCGCAGTTCCTGACCGGAACGATCGGAAAAGATCCCGGCTACGATCCGCTGGCGTTCGCCATTCAGGAGGCGCACGCGCGCGGCCTCGAGCTGCACGCGTGGTTCAATCCGTTCCGCGGGAATCCGACTACGACGCTGCGTGCCTATCCCTACGGCCGATTCATCTGGATGGATCCCGGCGATCCCGACGTCGAGCGGCGCGCACTCGACGTCATCACCGACGTCGTCCGCCGCTACGACGTCGACGGCGTGCATCTCGACGATTACTTCTATCCCTATCCGGAAAACAATCTCGACTTCCCGGACGATCCGAGCTGGCAGATGTATCGCGGGCCGATGTCACGCGACGAATGGCGGCGCGAGAACATCAACCGCTTCGTGCGCGAGATGTACGAAAGCGTGAAAACCATCCGGCCGGCCGTGGAAGTCGGCATCAGCCCGTTCGGCATCTGGCGCCCGCGGAACCCGAGCCAGATCCGCGGCTTCGACGCCTATGCGAAGATCTACGCCGACTCGCGCCTCTGGCTGCAGCGCGGATGGGTCGACTACCTCGCGCCGCAGCTCTACTGGCCGATCGAAAAACGCGAACAGAGCTTCCCCGCTCTCCTCCACTGGTGGTCGCGCCAGGATCACCTCGGGCGAGGGATTGTGGCCGGCATCAGCATCAATCGCGTGGCCACCGGCCGGCCGAACGGCGTGGACGCCGAGGAAATCGGCCGCCAGCTCGCGCTCGTGCGTCGCGAACGCCAGGCAGTCGGTTTCATCCTCTTCAGTGCACGAACGCTGATGGAGGATCGTGGCGGAATCGATGAGGAATTGATCCGCGCGCTGGGGCCGTCGCCCTGACGACCCCTCACCACCCTCTCCCCGCTTCACGGGGGGAGGGGAGTTCGCTGGCGGTCACATCCTCGCCACTTCCTCGAAATACCTGGCGAACGCCACCATGCCGCCGCTGGCCTGCTGCCAGTCGTAGTTCTCGTTCGGAGCGTGATAGCCGTGCTCGGGAAGCGAGAGACCGAGAAAGACCACGGGACATCGCAGGACGCGATCGATGGAGATCACCGCGCCGATCGATCCCCCTTCGCGCACGAAGACCGGCTCGCGGCCGAACGCGAATTTCATCGCGCGACGCACCGCGTCGGCGTAGGGACCGCTCGTCGGCGCTTTGTACGGATACATTGCCGCCTCTCCAGTGAACTTCACATCGCGATTGCGCGACCGCACGAAATCGCGCATCAGCCGCAGGATCTTTTTCGGCTCCTGATCGGGGACGAGACGGCAGGAGATCTTCACCGTCGCCCGGGGCGGAATGATCGTCTTGATGCCGGGTCCAGTGTACCCGCCGACCACGCCGTGAACCTCGAGCGTGGGCATGGCCCAGATCCGTTTCATGACCTCCGCCGCGTCGCGCGTGCGGATCGACTTGAAGAGGTGGTCGCTCATGAAGCCCTTTACCGAGAAGCCCGACTTTTGAAACTCCGCCATCTCGCTTTTGGAAAGCGGAGCGACGTCGTCGTAAAAGCCCTTGACCTTCACCTTCCCGGTCGAGCCGTCGACCATCTCGCACACGAGCTTCATCAGTTCGGCGATCGGATTGCGCGCCGCGCCTCCGGTGACGCCGGAATGTTGATCCGTCTCGCCGGTCTCCAGACTGATCTCGAATCCGGCCAGGCCGCGCAGACCCGCGGGGCACGCCGGGCGGCGGCGCGAGACCCAGATCGTGTCGGAGACGATCACCGAATCGGTCGCCAGTTCGCGCGCGTGCTCTCTCGCCGCCGCCTCGAAGTTCTCCGATCCGATTTCTTCTTCCAGCTCCCACAGCACTCGAAAGTCGGCCGGCACGCCCGCCTCGCGCGCGGCGCGGATTCCCCACAGCGCGCTCAGCGCCGGACCCTTGTCATCGGTCGTGCCTCGGCCGAGGTAGCGGTCGCCCTGTTTTGTGAACGTGAACGGCTCGCTGTTCCACGGCTCGCTCTCGCGCGATGCCGGCTGTACATCGAGATGGTTGTAGACGGTGACGCGCGGCGCTCCCGCGGGTCCGGCGAAACGGCCGTGCACGATCGGATTCCCGGCGGTCTCCAGGATCTTCGGTTCGCCGCCGAAGCCGCGGATCGTATCGGCAGCGAGCTCGGCGCAGCGACGAATGTCGCCCTTGCGTTCCGGCTCGGACGAAACGGTGGGGATCTCGACGAATTGCTTCAGCGTCTCTTCGAACCGAGCACGCTCCCGGTTCGCAAACGCCACCAATGCGGACTTCTCGACCGGCATCACGACCCTCCCAAAAAACGGCGCATTCTACCAGCCGACGGGCATTCCGCCACGCCGCGGATCGCACGCGCCGAGGCGCGCACCGTCGCGCGGATCGATGGCGATGGCCTGCGCGTCGCCGATCTGTGCCGGCTTGTCCGCGAAAATGTGCCCCATGCGCTCGAGCGCATCGAGCGTGTCACGAGAGAATTCAAAGTTCTCCCATGCGATTTTGTCGGGCAGCCACTGGTGGTGAAAGCGCGCCGCGTCGATCGCTTCCTGGATGTTCATCCCGAAGTCGATCACGTTGACGATCACCTGCAGCACGGTGTTCATGATGGTCGAGCCGCCCGGGCTGCCGAGGGCGAAGGCAACTTCGCCATCTTTCATCACCAGGGTTGGCGTCATCGATGACAGCGGCCGCTTCCGGGGCGCGATCGCGTTCGCCTCCCCCTGAATCAGGCCATACGTGTTCGGCACGCCCGGCTTCGAGGTGAAATCATCCATCTCGTCGTTGAGCAGAAAGCCGGCGCCGGGAACGGTGACCGCGGAACCGTAGCTTTCGTTCAGGGTGTACGTGTTGGCCACGACATTGCCCTGCGCGTCGACGATCGTGAAGTGCGTCGTCTGCGGCGATTCGTACCGCGCGGGCTCGCCGGCCTGAATGGTCTTGCTGTCGGTGGCGTGCGCCGGATCGATGTCCTTGCGCCGCTGCTCGGCGTATTCGCGCGACATCAGCCCGGCGATGGGAACGCCGGGGACGAAGTCGGTATCGCCGAGGTATTTGGCGCGATCGGCGTAGGCGCGGCGCATGACCTCCACCATCGCGTGGACTTCCTGGGAAGAATGCCACCCCATCGCCGCGAGATCGTACGGCTCGAGCATGTGCAGCATCTCGATCAGCACCACGCCTCCCGAAGAGGGCGGGGGCATGGTGATGATCTCGTAGCCGCGATACGTCCCATGGAGCGGCTTCCGCGGCGTCGGCTCGTAACGCGCGAGGTCTTCGGCGGTGATGATGCCGCCGTGCGCGCGCATCGCGGCCACGATCTGGCGCGCGATCTTCCCCCGATAGAAGTCGGACGGATCTTTTTGAATTCGCGCCAGTGTCGCCGCGAGATCCGTTTGCACGAACCGTTCGCCTGGTTTGTAGGGACGCCCTTCGCGCTCGAAGATCCGCCAGCTCTCCGGAAACTTCTGCAACCGCTCCATCGTCCGCTTCACCGCCAGGCTGCGCGCCAGATAGTCGCTGACGAGAAACCCTTCCTTCGCCAGCCGGCGCGCGGGCTCGACCACCTCGCGCCACGGTAGCTTCCCGTACTTCTTGTGCGCCAGCGCCAACCCGGCCACCGTTCCCGGCACGCCCGCGGCCTTGTAGCCGACGAGCGAAACGTCCTTGATCACGTTCCCGTCGGCGTCGAGATACATGTCCCGCGTCGCTGCCAGCGGCGCGCGCTCGCGGTAGTCGATGGCCACCTCGGTGCCGTCGGCCTTGCGCAGCAGCAGGAAGCCCCCGCCGCCCAGGTTGCCCGCCTCGGGCCAGGTGACCGCGAGCGTCAGCGCCACGGCCACCGCCGCGTCGATGGCATTCCCGCCCCGTTTCATGATCTCCGCGCCGACTCGCGACGCGATCGGATCGACGGAGGCCACCATCACGTGCTTTGCCCGAACTGGCAGCCGCGAGGCGGCAGAGAGCGGTAACGAAATCAGAAGAAAGAGCGCGAACAGCTTCTTCATCACGGGCGAGAGTTTACAATGCGGAAATTCAAGGGAGGAATTATGGTCCGTCGCATCTCTGTGGGGATCCTCGTTTGTCTCCTCGGCACCGCCGGCTCGGCCCAGGTCACGATCCAGCATGGAAGGACCCTGAGTGACCTGATCAACAACCTGTACGGCGGCGACGGGATCCAATTGGCCACCACGGGACACCAGGCCCACTTCGGGCAGACCGGCGACCTGCAGACGTTCACCCGAACCCTGCAGTCGGTCCTGCAGGCCCGATCGTTCTTCCCCATCCCATCCGCGGTCGGTCTGGTCTCGTACCGATTCAACGAAGCGACCGGCACCTACGAGCGGATCGAAGGAGCTCTGGGACCGATCCTCAGCGAACGCGGTTCAACGACCGGGAAGGGGAATCTGAACCTTTCTCTCGCCTACACCTTTGCCGACTATCAACGCGTC
>Ga0070741_10013098_pt1 | contig 14760 bp, 18 predicted proteins | sample Coa_R1_4_FD_66440 | JGI IMG/M metagenome (GOLD analysis project Ga0070741, IMG submission 66440) | Surface soil microbial communities from Centralia Pennsylvania, which are recovering from an underground coalmine fire - Coalmine... | ecosystem: Environmental > Terrestrial > Soil > Unclassified ...
CATCCAGAAGCACGGCGGCTTCGGCCCCGACGCGCTCGCCCAGGCCGCGCGCGAGACCGATATCCCCGAGGGCGGCACGATGCAGGGCTACGGCGTGAAATTCCAGCCCGCGGGCCATGCGATGGCCGGACAGAACATGCGCGCGATTGCGGCGGTCTTCCAGGTGGTGGACGGCAACTTCAAGCACGTCTACCCGCCCGTCGTCGCGAGCATGGCGTCACCGCCGGTGCTGCTACCCGCGTCGTCTCCCTATTTCGCGCGCTGACGCATGCGAAATTCGGAGGGGGCCTCGGTGGCCCCCTCCGATGCCTCCCCTTCGGTCAAGGATTGCGCCGGCGAAGCCGGCGCTCGAAAGCGATGATTCGATTGGTGACCCACCAGTGCTGACGGTAGCGGGATTGACGAAGCGGTTCGGGGGATTTCTGGCGCTGAACGCGGTGTCATTCGAGGTGAGGAAGGGCGAGATCCTCGGGCTGATCGGGCCCAATGGGTCCGGGAAGACAACGTGCTTCAACTGTATCTCGGGTGCGCTCGCGCCGACGGCGGGGATGATCCGGCTCGACGGGGACGACATCGCGGGGCTCACGCCGGACGCGGTCTGTCATCGGGGAATCGCGCGGACGTTTCAGATTCCGCGGCCGTTCCGCAAGCTGAGCATCGTCGACAACGTCGCGGTCGCGGCGCACTACGGGGCGGCCGAGCGGTCCACCGAGCGCGAGGCGCGCCGGCGGGCGATGGAGGTGCTGGACCTCGTCGGGCTGCCGGCCGACCCGCGCGCGTCCACCGCGCTGCTCGGCGCCGGCGGGCTCAAGAAGCTGGAGCTCGCGCGCGCACTCGCCACGCGTCCCCGCCTGCTGCTGGCCGACGAGAGCCTCGGCGGCCTCGACCCCGCGGAGATGGCGGGCGCCGCCGACATGCTGCGCCGGATCCGCGGCGAGCTCGGGATCACGATCGTGTGGGTCGAGCACATCATGGCCACGCTCATGCGCGTGGTGGACCGCGTCGTAGTGCTCGACCACGGCGAGAAGATCGCCGAGGGGGCGCCGCTCGAGGTGGCCCAGGACTCGCGGGTCGTGGAAGCCTATCTCGGGGAGAAGATGGTGCTCGCCTGATGCTCGAGCTGCGCGCGGTCACCGCCGGCTACGGCGCCTTCACCGCGCTGTGGGACGTGACGCTGCAGGTCCGCGCCGGCGAGGCGGTCGCCGTTGTCGGGCCCAACGGTGCCGGCAAGACGACGCTGATGCGAGTGATCTCGGGTCTCATCGCGCCGCGGTCTGGCCAGCTCACGTTCGAGGGAGCCTCCATCGGCGGCACGCCGGCGTACGACATCGTGGGCCACGGTATCGCGCACGTGCCGGAAGGCCGGCGCATCTTCCCGGGACTCACGGTGGCCGAGAACCTCAAGATGGGCGCGTTCCTGCCCCGCGCGCGCCGGCGCTTCGCCGAGAGTCTGGCGCGCGTGTACGCGCTCTTCCCGGTGCTCGCGGAGCGTCACAAGCAGCGCGCGGGCAGCCTCTCGGGAGGCGAGCAGCAGATGCTCGCCGTGGGCCGTGCCCTCATGTCGGGGCCGAAGCTCATCCTCCTCGACGAGCCGTCGATGGGCCTGGCCCCGGTCATGGTCCTCCGCCTCTTCGACCTGATCCGCCGCGTGCGGGAGGAGGGCTACACGATCCTCGTGGTCGAGCAGAACGTCCGGCAGGTGCTGAAGCTGGTGGATCGCGCGTACCTGCTCGAGGTCGGCCGCATCAGGACCGAGGGCCGCGCCGCCGAGCTCGCCGAGCAGGACTTCGTGCGCAAGGCGTACGTCGGCCTGTGATCGATCCCCTCTTCCTGACCGAGGCCGCCATCAACGGGCTGCTGCTCGGCGGCGTGCTCGCTCTGCTCGCGCTGGGGCTGAACCTCATCTTCGGCGTCATCGACATCGTGTGGATCGCGTACGTCGACCTCGTGATGATCTGCATGTACGCGGTGTACTTCCTCGTGCAGGTCTACGGTTATCCCATGTGGCTGGGCGGCATCGCGAGCGTCGCGCTGGGCGCGCTGCTCGGCGTCGCCGTGCACGTGCTCATCATCTCGCCGATCCTCAGCAGCGCGCCCGTCAACCAGCTGCTCGCGACCGGCGGCCTGCTCTTCTTCCTGCAATCGTTCGCGACGTTCCTGTGGACCACCGACCATCGCTCGGTGCGGCTGACGCTGCCACGCCTCGAGATCCTCGACATGCCGATCTCGGTGGCGCGGCTGATCGCCTTCGCGCTGGCCGTCCTCGCCATGCTCGGGCTCTATCTCTTCCTCACGCGGACGTACGTGGGCACCGCCATCCGTGCCGTGTCGCAGGACCGCGAGGCGATGTCCCTGATGGGCGCCAATCCCCAGCGCGTGTACGTGGTCACCTCGGCCGTCGGGGGCGCCATGGCCGGCCTCGCCGGCGCCCTGCTGATCATCCAGTACGCCGTCCACCCGTTCTTCGGCGCCGCCTTCGGGCCGATCACGTTCATGATCTGCGTGCTCGGAGGGCTCGGCAACATGGTCGGCGCCTTCGTGGCGTCGTTCGTGATGAGCGAGGTCATCGCGATCAGCGGCGTCATCTGGTCCACGGAGATGGGCTACGTGATCGCGTTCGTCGTCTTCATCGTGATGATCTTCGTCCGCCCGGGCGGCATCCTGGCGCGTCGCTCGTGACGCCCGCGCGGATCGTCGCCGGCGCCGTGCTCACGCTCATGGTCGCCGCGCCGTTCCTGCCGCTCGGCGTCTCGCGCGAGTACACGATTCACGTCCTGGTGCAGATCTTCATCTGGTCCTTCATCGGCGGCGCCTGGTCGCTGATGGGGCGCTTCGGCCTCACCTCGCTCGGTCACGGCGCCTTCCTGGGCATCGGCGCGTACACGACCACGCTGCTGTGGAACTTCTTCGGCCTGACGCCGTGGCTCGGCGCCGTCGTCGCCATGCTCGTGACTGCGGTGTTCGCGGTCGTCGTCGCCTATCCGTGCTCGCGCTTCCAGGTGGTCGGCCACTACTTCGGGTTGGTCACGCTGGCCGTCGGCGAGGTCATCCGGCTGCTGATCGTCGCCGAGCGCGACTGGACGGGGGGCTCGCTCGGGGTCACCGTGCGGCCGGCGGGGCACGACAGCGTGCTGGCCATGCAGTTCGCCGACAAGCGCGTCTTCTATTACGCCGCGTTCGTGCTGTGGCTGGCTGGACTTCTTATATGGTGGCGGCTCGACCGCTCCATGGCGCGCTCGGCCATGGAGGCCATCGGCGAGGACGAGACGGCCGCGGCCTCGGTCGGCATCCGCGTGAGCCGGTTCAAGATCGGCATCACCGTGCTGTCCGCCGTGCTGACGGCCGTCGGCGGGATCGCCTACGCGCAGTACATCTCGTACGTGAATCCGGACACGCTGGCCGGCATCGGCGTGTCGCTGCGGATCGTGTTCGCCGTGGTCCTGGGCGGTATGTACTCGCTGCTGGGCCCCACCGTCGGCACCGCGCTCACCATCGCGCTGGCGGAGTATCTCCGGATCCTGTTCGGGCTGAAGTTCATCGGCATGGCCGAGACGATCTACGGCTTCGTGCTCATCGTCTTCATCATCTTCCTGCCGGCCGGGATCTATGGCAGCATCCGCGACCTCCTCCGGCGTCGGCCGGCCGCGCTGGCAGCGCCGGCCGGCACGACGGCGTAGGATCTGCCTATGGCGGACTTCGCCGTGTACCCCGACCAGGAGCCGTCCCGGACCGCGCGCGCGCTGGCCGAGCAGGTCGAGCGCGACGGCGGCCGCGTGCTCGCGATCTACCAGGAGCCCGTGGGAGAGCACTGGCAGATCTTCTGCCTGCTGCCGCGGACGCGAGTGGAGGCGAGCCCCTACCAGCGCGACGTGTCGCCCACGCACGTGAAGCGCCTGACGGAGGCGGTGAAGCGGCTCGACCGCTTCGTGGACCCGATCGTTGCCGTGTCACCACGACCCGGCGTGTACTGGACGCCGAACGGTAACCATCGCCGGACGGTGCTCGACAAGCTGAAGGCCGAGATGGTTCCCGCGATCCTGATGGCCGAGCCGGAGGTCGCCTTCCAGGTCCTGCCGCTGAACACGGAGAAGGCGCACAACCTCAAGGAGAAGGCGCTCGAAGTCATCCGCATGTATCGCGGCGCGCTCGCCGAGCAGCCGACCTCCACCGAGGAGGACTGGGCGTTCCAGTTCGAGTCTCCGCATCTCATCACGCTCGGCCTGCTCTACGAGCAGAACAAGCGCTTCGCGGGCGGCGCCTTCGCGCCGATCCTCCGGCGCGTCGACAAATTCCTGAAATCGGGTCTCCGCAAGGGACTGGAGGAGCGCGAGGAGCGCGCCGCGCTCGTGCGCGCCGCCGACGAGACGCTGGCCGCGGTCGTGGCCAAGGTCAAGAAGCGTGGGATCAATCATCCCTACGTGAAGAACTACCTGCTCGCGCGGACCACGCCGCTCACGAAGGCGCGCAAGACGCTGCCCTCGTTCGAGCAGACGTTCAAGAAGCTGCGCGACAACCTGGAAGACTTCGACGTGGCGAAGGTCCGCTACGACGAGATCCAGCGGTCGGCCATCATGGCCGCCCCGGCGGCGGCGGAGTAGCGCGTGGCGCGCGTGGTCGTGGTCACCGGCGGCAGCGGCGCGCTCGGGCAGGCCATCACGCGGCGATTCCTCGACGAGGGCGCCACCGTGTGCGTCCCGTGGGTCGTGGAGCAGGAGCGCGACCGGCTGGCCCGCTCGGTCGGCGCCGAGGCGGCCGGCCGGCTCGTCCTCGAGCGCTGCGACGTCCTCGACGACGCCGCGATCGCGCGGCTCGTCGACGGACTCGTGGCGCGTCACCGGCGGCTCGACGTCCTCGTGAGCGCCGTCGGCGGCTTCGCGATGGGCGAGCTGGTCCAGACCGACCGGGCGCTGTGGGACAAGATGCTGACGCTGAACCTGACCTCCGCCTACGTCGTCGCGCGCGCGGCGCTGCCGCACATGCTGACGGTGGGCGCCGGCCGGATCATCGCCGTCGCCTCCCGCGCGGTCGTCCCGCCGACAGGCGGCTTCATCGCCTACACCGTCGCCAAGGCCGGCGTCGTCGCGTTCGTGCAGGCGCTGGCCGCCGAGACGCGCGATCGCGGCGTGACGGTGAACGCGGTGCTGCCGAGCACCATGGATACCCCGGCGAATCGCGCGGCCATGCCGAGCGTCGACCCGAAGACGTGGGTTCCGGTCGATGACGTGGCGGGCGCCATCGCGTTCCTCGCCGCCGAGTCGTCCGGCCACGTCAGCGGCACGCTGCTCGCGATCTGATGTATCCGCACCAGACGGAACGCCTCGACGGAGCGCTCGCGCGCGCGGGCGCCGACGCGCTCGTGGCGACGTCCGCCGCCAACGTCGCGTATCTCACCGGGTTTCACAGCGTCACGCGGCAGCTCTATCCGGAGACGCAGGTCTTCGCCGTCTACGCCGCCGGCCGCACCGCCCTGGTGGTCCCGGCCGTCGACGCGCCGGCGGCGGCCGCCGCCGGCGACCTCACGGCCGCCGAGATCGCGTGCTACGGCGCGCTGCACGCCGATCTCGCGCCGGGTGCTGACGCGACGGCGAAACGCGCGGCCGAGCTGCTCGCGGGGGCCGCCGAGTCACCCGCCCGCGCGGTCGCCGGGGTGCTGCGTCGGGTCGGCGCCGGCCCCATCGTGGGCCTCGACGATGAGACGCTGCCGGCGGCGGCGGCGCGCGCCATCGCCGAGCAGCTGGGCACCGCGCACGCACTGCGCCCGGCGTCGCAGGCGCTCGCGCAGGCGCGCGCCGTGAAGGGTCCGTACGAGATCGACTGCCTGCAGCAGGCGCTGCGCATCGCCGAGGAGGCGATCCACGAGCTGCTCGGCGAGCTGAAGGCCGGGACGACCGGGCGCGAGGCGGCGATGATCTACGAAGACGCGCTCGGACGCCGGGCCGCTCGTCCCTGGCGCACCACGATCGCATTCGGGCCGAGCGCCGCGCTGCCGGCCGCGCCACCTGCGGACGGCGCGCTGCGCATCGGCGAGCTCGTGCGGATCGACGTCGGCTGCGTCTTCAAGGGCTACTACGCGGACGTCGCGCGCACCGCCGTGCTCGGCGAGCCGACGCCGCGGCAGCAGCAGCGCTACGACGCCGTCGACGCCGGCATCGACGCCGCGCTGGCCGCCCTCAGACCCGGCGCTCCCGCCGGGACGGCCGTGGAAGCCTCACTCGCCGCCCTCCGGACCGCCGGATTGCCGTCGTCCCACCAGGCCGTGCTCGGTCACGGCATCGGTCTGGAGCCCGCGGAAGCGCCCTGGTTGACGGCGGGTACGCCGGCGCTGGAGAGCGGGACGGTGCTGTGTCTGGAGAGCGCGCACTATGAGCTGGGCGCGGGCGCCGTCCACGTCAAGGAAACCGTGCTACTCACCGTCGGCGGCGCGGTGGCGATGAACCGGTCCAATCGCGGCCTCGTCGTGCTGGACTAGGCCGTCTTCTTCTCCTCGCGTGGCATGTTGCTCTCGAGCCAGCTGCTCGCCTGACGAAGCCCGAAGTCGCGGGCATCGTCCTGGCTCTCGAAGCGTCGAGACGACACCGGCAGGTCGATCGTGCGAGTGGCGCCGTCGAGCGAGTGCTGGATGGTGGCCACCGTCGCCCAGGCGGAGTCGGCGAGCTGCTCGGTGACGACGGTGACCTCGCAGTTCGGAAAATCGGTAGGAAACGTGCGGCGTTCGATCATGGCGTCACCTCCCCGCTCTCGTCAGGTGCAAGGGCCCGGCCATCGGAGAGCCGTAAACGGTCGCGGCGCCGGCGGCGTCCAAACTGGCCAGGAGACCCCGGCCGCGGCCGGGGCAGGAGCCGGTGACCATGGCTTGCGACGGGCGATAGCGGAGTGGGATGGTGGGCGGCAGGAGCCGCGGTGACCCCCGAGTCCCCCGAGCGGGAAGAGATCTCGGACGAGGCGCTGTGCGCTCGCGTCGCCGCGGGAGAGGAGGCGGCATTCGACCGGTTGGTGGAGCGCTACCAGGGCCGTGCGTACCGGCTGGCCTGGTCGCTGCTGCGCGACCCCGAGGACGCCCGCGATCTGTCGCAGGAGGCGTTCCTCCGCGTCTACCAGTCGGCGAGCCGCTTCCGCGGGGACGCCCGGTTCTCGACGTGGTTCTACCGGATCCTCGTCAACCTGTGCCTCGATCACCGGCGTCGGGGACGCTGGTGGCAGCGCACGGTGACGCGGGGGCGTGACGATGACGACGAGGCGCTCGTGGATCGGCAGCCGGCCACCGGGCCGGAGCCGGGCGAGCGGCTCAGCGAGGAGCAGATCATGACGCAGGTGTGGGACGCGGTGCGCCGGCTGTCGCCGCAGCAGCGGGCCGCGGTGGTGCTTTCGGTCCAGGAAGAAATGTCGACGGCGGACATCGCCGCGGTGCTCGAGTGCGCGGAGCCAACCGTACGGGTGCATCTGCACCGCGCGGTGCAGGCCCTGCGCCGGGCGCTGAAGCCATGAGCGCGACGGACCATCCCGAGACGGCGCTGGTGCCCTACCTGAGGGACCAGCTCGCGGCGGACGAGCGCGCCCGCGTGGCGGCGCACCTCGAGGCTTGCGCGGCCTGCCGCGGGGCGCTGACCGACACGCGCGCGGTGCTCGACGCGCTCGCGGAGGCAGCGGCGGCGCCGGAGCCGCACTGGGGCCGCTACCGTGCGGAGCTGCGCGCGCGGCTGGAGGCGCGCCGCCGTGCGACCGTGTGGTGGCGGCGCACCGTGCCGGTCGCGGTCTCCGCGACTCTCGCGGCGGCGCTGCTGCTCTTGACGCTGCGCCCGACGCCGGTGGAGCAGCCGCCGGCGAGCCTGACGCCGCTGGAGGAGACGGCGCTCGGCGCCCGCCTCGACATGCTGAAGCATTACGAGGTCGTGCAGCGGCTCGACATGCTGGACGAGATGGACACGGTGCGCAACCTCGACGTGGTCCCGGTGGGAGGACGATGATGCGTAGTCTCGTGATGGCGCTGGGCGTGCTCGCCTCGGTCGCGATCTCCGTGCCGGACGCGCAGATGCTGCTCGACCTCGACCTGCTTCACGATGCCGACCCGAGAACCGAGCGCGAGCGCCGCATCGCCGAGCAGCGGCCGCTGCTGGAGCTGCTGCAGCGGCTGGAGCGGGCCGCCGCGCAGACGCCGCGGTCGGCCACGCCGCCCCGCGCCTCGAAGGACGACTGCTGACGATGCAACGGCGCTGGGTGGTTCTTGCCGTCAGCGTGGCGCTGCTCACCATCGCCCATGCGGCGCCCACCGCGGCGCAGACGACCAGCGTCGACGGGCTCGAGCAGCTGTCACCCGAGGAGCGTGCGCTGGTCGAGCGCAATCTCCAGCGCTGGCAGCGCATGACGGCGGAAGAGCGGCAGCGCGTGCTCGAGCGGTATCGCTACTGGCAGTCGATGTCTCCCGAGGAGCGGCAGGCCGCGCGCAACAACTTCGAGCGATTTCGCCGGATGCCGCCGGCGGAGCGCCAGCGCGTGCTCGAGGACTTCCAGCGCTGGACGGAGCTGCCGGACGCGCGGCGTCAGGAGCTGCAGGAAGCCTACGACCGCTTTCAGCGTCTGCCCGCGGAGCGCCGGGAGCGAATCCTCAGACATTGGCAGCAGTTCCAGGCGCTCTCCCCCGCCGAGCGCGAGCGCATCGTGCGCAACTGGGAGCGCTGGCTGCAGCTCACCCCCGAGGAGCGCGCCCAGATCCGCGCCCGCGTGCGCCAGCAGGAGCAGGACCGCGTCCCGGACCGGTGAGGCGGTCGCAGGGCCGCTCGCTCACGGTGAAGTGCGCTTGAACGGGTCCGTGCGCTCGGCGGCGGCGACGATGCGGGCGGCGTCCTCGGTGAGGAGCAGGCGCTCGATCACGAGCTGAGCGGCCGCCGCGCGGACCTGCTCGAGCCAGGCCTCGCGAGTGCCGTAGCGTTCCTCCAGCGAGCGGCGGGGGTCGCCGGCGCGCTCGCGCTCGGCCTTCGTCACCGGGAGCAGCGCGTAGATGCCGTCGCGATCGCACAGCTCGCCGGCGAGCTCGGGCGCCCGGTAGTGATTCCAGCCCGTGTACGTGGCGATGGGTGCCGCGATCGCCGGCAGCCGGATGCCCTCGACCTCGTTGCCGTCGGCGTCGACCTTCGAGACGCGCGTGCCGTACGCGCGGTCCGGCTGCGGGCGCGGCGACGTCCAGTCGCCGAACGGAGCCAGGCGATTGGTGGCGACCGGCGCCTTGATCCCGGGAATCGCGGGAAAGCCGAGGCGGTCGGCGGTGACGAGCGTGCCGTCGCGCACCGTCGGCACGCGGCTCTCGGGCGGCACCAGGTCGTCGACCACCCACGCGTCGAGCGCGACGAGCAGCGCGCGCAGCACCGGGGCCGCGCTGTGCGGGTTGCGCGGATGCAGGCACGGCCCGGGGTCGCTGGTCGACGTGGCGCGCCCGCCATGCTGCGTGCCGGCAACCATGTAGACGCGGGCCGTCGTCGGCAGCAGGGCGTCCGCCCCGCCTCGCGGGTCCGTGTGCAGCAGCGAGGCGCCCTTCTGCCAGTACTCCGTCGACGTGTTCACCTCCATCATCAGCGGATCGGTGGGATCGCCACGCAGCAGCGCGCCGGTGGCGCCGGTCACGGGATCCGTGAGCGTTGCGTGCGAGAACGGAAACGCGTTCTCCGGGAACAGGTGGTCCTCGTGCTGCGTCGCCGTGCGGTTCGGCTGTCCGAACTCGTAGTTCGCGAACACGCGGCCGACGCCGGCCACGTGAGAGAGCACGCCGTCGAAGACACGCCGGCGTGCCTCGTCGCGATTGAAGCCGGCGGCGACGTGGTCGCGCAGGAAGCGGCCGCCCTGTGACACGCCGAACGCGAGAACCGCCTTGACCCCGGTGACGTCCGGGCCAAGCGTCACCGGATTCGGCGTGCCGGTGCGATCGCGCGCCTCGTAGCGGAGGAACGAGACGAGATCCCGCGTGGCCGCGAAGCCGATGCCGATGATCTTCGGGTCCTTCGCCGGATACCGGAAGTCGTAGATGAAGCCCGGCCTGAAGGCGGTTGTCTCGCCCACCAGGGCGATCGCGCGTGGGCCCTGGTAGCTCCAGCCGCTGGCCGGAATCTCGGTCGGCGGATCCGCTTCTCGCGCCCGCACGGTGAGGCGCGCCTGCGCCTGATCCAGCGTGGCCGCCTCGTAGGACAGCGGCGCCGTCGGGGACGTCGCGGGCAGCCGCGTGCCGAACACGAACTCGTCGCGGATCACCCGCACGATGGGACGGCCCCGGTCGGTGGCGACCGGCACGCGGATGCGCAGGCCTCCGTTCGCGGCCGGCGCGTCCGGATCCCACCCGCTCCAGACGAGCGTGTAGCCGCGCGTCAGCGCGAAGGCGTTGCCGACGTGCTCGCGCAGCGTGGGCTCGTTGACCGCCCCCGGCGAGGTGTCCTTCGCGTCGTGCAGCCAGCCGAACATGAGCTTGCGACCGCGGTTGGTCGCCTCGTACAGCACGGTACGATTGCCGCGCAGCGGATCCGCCGGACGCATCACGTAGAAGTCGACCGCGTACTCGACCATGCCGCGCGCGTTGCGCGGCGCGCGGTCGAGGTTGACGATCACCGCGTTGGCCCGAGCGGCCGGATCGAGCTCGCCGTGGGCGATGCCGACCACCTTCACGTACCCGCCAACCTCGCCGAACTCCTCGCCGCCCGCGAACGGCTCCACACGAAGGATCTCGAGCCGCGTGATGCCGGCGCCGGCGGTGCTTGCCGTCATCGCGAGCAGGACGCAGGCGAGCAGCGCCCCGCGCACGCCGCTCCCCTCACAGCTCCGGACGGCAGACGACGCGGAAGTTGCACCAGCGGCAGATGCGAAGCTCCTCCGTGCGCTCGAAGCCGTCGATCCGCGCCACGTTGGCCACCGGATCGGCCAGGTACGCCTTCATCGAGCGGATGGACAGCCGGAGTCGCTCGCGGATCTCCTCGAGGCGGGCGGCGTCCCACTGATGCGGCGTCACTGTCGGCTCGCGCAGGTTCACCTCGATCAGGTCGACCCGCGCCGGCTCCACGCCGAGCATGTCCTGCGCGTAGAGCGCGTAGCAGCCGAGCTGGAAGGCCGCCGCCTCGGGATCGGCGCCGCCCGTCTTCCAGTCGATGAGCGCCAGCCGGCCGGCGTCGGTCCAGAAGCCGAAGTCCGGCGCGATCCAGATCGGGGTGCCCTCGAAGTCCAGGACCTTGGACCAGTGCTCGATCGACCAGTGCTCGGCCGGCGTGCGGCGGATCTCGGCGAGCAGCGGCAGCCGGAAGAAATTGTGCAGGCACGTGGTCACGTTCCGGCTCAGCATCTTCCAGACCTCGGGCTTGAGGTCCACCGCATACTCGTGCTCGAACAGCGCCAGCGTCTTCGGGCTCTCGCGATAGCGGCCGTCGCGCGAGGAGCGCCACTCGCCGCGCATCCGCTCGATGACGTCGGCGATGAACGGCTCGACGGGGACGTCGCGGCCGTGCTGGAATATCTGCAGCGCCATCTCGATGGCGTCGTGCACGATGCGTCCGGCCCACATCTGTCGGGACGCCAGCTGCTTGAGGATGTAGAGGCGGCGGATCTCCGCAGAGACGCCGGCCTCCCAGCCGCCCCAGGAGCCGTAGTAGTGATAGTAGTAGCGGCGCTTGCAGTCCTGGAAGGTGTTGTCGCGGCTGCGCGACCAGGAAAACTCGTTCGCCAGCTCCGGCATCGACCCGCATTCTATGCTAGCGTGGCGCCATGGCGAAGGGCTCCTTCATCGTGGAGTGCCCGTGCTGTCAGGGAAAGCTGACGATCGATCCCGAGCTGCGCGCCGTCATTGCGCACGAGGCGGCGCCGCCCAAGCGCGAAGCCAAGGATCTCGGCAGCGCGTTCGACATCCTGCGCGCCAAGTCGAGCGAGCGCGAAGAGCGGTTCCGCCAGGCCACGCAGTCGGAGAGTCAGAAGGGCAAGCTGCTCGATCGAAAATTCCAGGAAGGTCTGAAGAAGGCCAAGGACTCGCCCGACCCGCCCCGGCGTCCGTTCGACCTGGATTGACGGAGCTCCTGGGAGACGTTCTCCGGCGCACCAGCCGGACGTTCTATCTCTCGCTGGCCATTCTCCCGCGCACGCTGCGCGAGCCCGTCGGCCTCGCATACCTGCTGGCACGGGCGACGGACACCGTCGCCGACACGCGGCTCCTGCCGCGCGTGGAGCGTCTCGGCCACCTGCACACGCTGCGCGCCGCGTACAGCGGCGCGCCCGCGGACGTCGCCGCGGTCGGGCGGGCGTGCGCGCCGCTGCAGTCGCTGGAGGCCGAGCGCGAGCTGCTGACGCGCGTGGCCGAGGCGCTCGCGCGCGTCGACCGCCTGCCGGCGGACGACCGCGCCGCCGTGCGCGGCGTGCTGTCGACGATCACCGACGGGCAGGTGTTCGATCTCGAGCGATTTCCGGGGGAGGACGCGGGTACGCTGGCAGCGCTCGACACGCTGGCCGAGCTCGATCGCTACACCTACCTGGTCGCCGGCTGCGTCGGCGAGTTCTGGACCGCTATCCACCTGGCGCACCGGCGCCGCCTTGCGGGCTGGGATGGCGCGGCCATGAGCGCCAGCGGCGCGCGCTTCGGCAAGGCGCTGCAGCTGACGAACGTGCTGCGCGACGTTCCCGCCGACCTGCGCCACGGCCGCTGCTATCTGCCCGCCCGCGAGCTGACGCCGCTCGGCCTCGTCCCGCGCGATCTCCTCGATCCCGCGGCGACGCCGCGGGCGCGGCCGCTGCTGGAGCGCCTGCTGCGGGTGGCGCTCGGGCACTACGACGAGGCGTGGCGCTACACGCTCGCCATCCCCCGCGCGGAGTGGCGCATGCGCCTGGCCTGCGCGTGGCCGCTCCTCATCGGCTTCGCCACCCTCGCCGCCGTGGCGGAGTCCCCCGACCCGCTGGCGGCGACACGGCCGATCCGCATCTCGCGGCGCGCCGTCCGGCGCATCCTGGCGCGGTCCTCGGTGGCGGTCTGGTCGAATTCCGCACTACGTTCGGAGGCAGAAAGGCTATCTTCGCCCTTGCGTCGTTTCCGCGCCGAGCGCACCGTATGAGCCAAGCAGTGACCATCGCCCTGGGGAGGACTCGATGGAACGGATGATGGACGGCATGAACGGCGGTATGGAGACGTCCGCACCGATGCCCGAGATGGGGACCACCGATGGCGGTGCCATGGAGCGGCCGCGCCCCAAGCGCGCAAGCACGCCGAAGGCCGCCACGAAGCGCAGCCCCAGCAAGTCGCGGTCGAAATCGAAGTCGAAGTCCAAGGGGCGGAAATCGAGCGGGACGCGCGCCAAGGGCAAGACCCGCGCGAAGGCCCGGAAGTCGGGCTCGCGCAAGCGCGCCAAGAAGGGCGGCCGGCGCCGCTAGTCGCGCGCGCGGAGCGCCAGCAGGGTCGCGGGATCGATTCGGGCGCCGCCGATTTGCGCGCCGAAGTGCAGGTGGGGGCCGGTGGCGCGGCCGGTGGCGCCCACCGTCCCGATCGTCTGGCCCCGCTCCACGAGGTCTCCCTGGCCGACGACGGTCGAGTCGAGATGGAAGTAGAGCGTGTAGAGTCCCAGCCCGTGATCGAGCGCGATGAGGCGGCCCGGGAAGAAGTAATCGGCGACCAGCGCCACGCGACCTGCGTTGACGGCCACCACCGGAGTTCCCGTCGGCGCCGCGTAGTCGGCGCCGCCGTGCGGCATCCGCGGCTGCCCGTTGATGATGCGCCGTGAGCCGAACCCGCTGCCCGGCTCCAGGCCGCCCACCGGCCGGGTGAACGCGCCATGCCACAGCCGCTCGGACGTCACCGTCCGATACAGCGCCTGCAGCCGCTCGCCCTCGGCCACCGCGCGCCGTTCCGTCTCGGGATCGAGGTCCACCATCGCGGTCGGCAGCTTGAGCCGCTGGACGGGGAAATCGCGGCGCCGGAGCGTGAGCGTCCCCTTCGCCGGCAGCGGGTCGCGTCCCGGGACCAGCACCACGAGCTGCCACGCCTTCGCGCCCGGCTTCTGCTCCAGGTCGAACCCCACCAGCGCGGCGTGACCGCCCGCGTACGGAAAGAAGACGAGTGGCCGGCCGTCCACCATCCCCTCCACGGTGGCGCCATCCGGCGCGCCGCGCAGCCTGAGCAGCGCGGCATCGCCCACGCGCGGCTTGCTCGGTTGCCAGCTCACGGCCAGGCGATCGCCGGCCGCGACGTGGGAGGCGGTGGCGGTGAGCAGGAGCAGGCCGGCGCCGAGCAGCGCGCGGGCCGCGGTCACTCGGGGCGCTGCTGCCGCAGGAATTGCTCGATCTCCGCCACCAGCTCGGAAGCGGGCGGCAGATCGCTCTGCGCCGCCGGCGTGGCCGGCTCCTCCGTCTCGGCATCGCGGGACTCGAGCTTCTTGACGTAGCCGGCGATCTTCTCGTTCTGCGAGACGATCTCGGTGAGGTTCTGATCGAACTGGCGCACGGCCTCCTCGAGGTCGGTGAGGTCGGCGCCGCCGTGCAGCAGCGTGAGCACGCGCTGCACGAGCGCCAGCGTCGCGCGCGGGTTCTCGATGCCCGAGATGTAGTGAGGCACGTTGGCCCAGAGACTCGCGGTCGCCATTCCCTGCTCGCGCGACAGCGTGTTGAGCACGCCGACGATGCCCGTCGGCCCCTCGTACCGCGTGGGCCGCAGCCCGAGGCGCGCGGCCAGCTCCGGATCCGAGGCGCCGCCGGACAGCCGGATGGGCCGCGTGTGCGGGACCTCCGCCAGCAGCGCGCCGAGCGTCAGCACCAGCGTCG
>Ga0070741_10013099_pt1 | contig 14760 bp, 17 predicted proteins | sample Coa_R1_4_FD_66440 | JGI IMG/M metagenome (GOLD analysis project Ga0070741, IMG submission 66440) | Surface soil microbial communities from Centralia Pennsylvania, which are recovering from an underground coalmine fire - Coalmine... | ecosystem: Environmental > Terrestrial > Soil > Unclassified ...
GCCGCCGACCGAGAGGTCCGACGACGCGCCCGCCTTGATCGCCCGGACGGCCTCGGGATCGAACTCGCGCTCGATCCGTGTACGCGCGGTCGCAACCCCGGGGAGCGTGCGCGAGTAGACGACTTTGTCGGACGCCTGCCAGATGCGCGCGTAGTCGTACGCCACCGGGGAGCAATCGGGAGACTCGTGCATCGTCTCCCACCCGGCCATGACCTCGTACAACCGGCGGCCGTAGAGGTAGGTGCCGATCGGCCGTTCGAAGTCGTTGACGAACGCATGTACCTCTTCGTCGGGCCGGCCCCAGGTGAAGTCCCCGTGCGCGTCCGCGATGTACCCGTCGAGCGACGTGATCGCCAGGTACACCAGCTCGGCCACGCGGCTACAACTCGAGTCCCCGGCCGGAGGTCCAGGCGTCCCAGGCGGCGACGTTGGCGCGGTCGCCGAGCTCGATGCGCATGCCCCACGGGCTGCGGTGGAACGCGAAGCCGGCCGGGGACACGCCGTCGAACTCGCCCGCGGCCTCCCGCTCCCAGCCTTCGGCCTCGAGCCGGGCCGACTCGCCGGCAAGGTCGTCGACCCAGAGACCGACGTGGTGCAGGTAGCTGCCGTCCGGCGCCGCGTAGTAGCCGCTGGGCTGCGCCTCGATCAGCTCGAGGTACGTCGGTCCCTCACGGGACACGACGACCCGCAGGTCGAGCTGTTCGAGCCCGGCCTTCGTGCGCACGGCGAGCGGGACGGCCTGGACGGGCGTCCACTCCACGCCGAGCTGCTTGCCCAGCTCGCCCATCGCCGCCTCGAGGTCGGTGACGACGATCCCGGTCTTGAAGAAACGCTGCTGCGCCGTGTCACTCATGGTTCCCCCTCTCCGACGGCGTTGCATCGTACGTGCCGGGGCAAGCAGTCGCTCGCTTGCCGCGCCCGTCCCGGTGCGGCAAGGTGTCGCCATGACGGTCACGCAGCCGGTCACGTTCGAGTTCGATCCGTACGACCCGCGCTTCTGGGACGACCCCTACCCGTCGTACTGGGTGATGCGCCACGAGTACCCCGTCTACTACGGCGGGAACCCGCCTTGTCACATGATCAGCCGCTATGCGGACATCGAGCCGGCGATGTCCGATTGGCCGACGTTCTCGTCGGCCCGGGGCGTGCTCGTGGGCACCGACAGCAGCCAGCTCGTTCCCGGCCGCGGCGTCGCGCACGTGCCGGTGACGTTCGACGCCCGCTGAGTCGGGCATCACAGGGGGAATGGTGGGAGTACTCGACGGGAAGGTCGCGATCGTCACCGGCTCGGGCTCGGGTATCGGGCGGGCGACGGCGCAACGCATGGCGGCGGAGGGTGCGGCGGTGGTCGTCGCCGACATCAACCTCGACAGCGCGAAGGAGACGGTCACCGCCATCGAGTCGGCCGGCGGTCGGGCCGTCGCGCAGTGGGTCGACATCGGGGAGGAGGACGCGATCGAGGCGATGGTCCGTACCGCGGTCGAGACGTTCGGGCGCCTCGACTGCCTGCACAACAACGCGGCCAACGTCACGGTCGTCCCGCGCGACATCGAGGTCGCGGACATGGACGTCGAAGTCTGGGACGCGACGATGCGCGTCAACCTGCGGGGGGCCATGCTCGGTTGCAAGCACGCGTTGCCACAGATGGTGCAACAGGGCGGCGGTGCGATCGTCAACACGTCGTCGATGGCCGGCCAGTTCGGTGACCTGAACCGCGTCGCCTACGGCGTGTCGAAGGCGGGCATCGACTCGCTCACCCGCTACGTCGCGACCCAGTACGGGAAGCGGGGTGTCCGGTGCAACGCGATCGCGCCCGGCGTGGTCGACACTCCGGCTCTCGCCGCGAACGTGCCGCCGGAGCAGGTCGCGATGTTCCTCCGGAGCACGGTCACGCCCACGCTGGGCAAGCCGGACGACATCGCCGGCGTCGTCGTCTTCCTCGCGAGCGATGCGGCCCGGTTCATCACCGGCCAGGTCATCGACGTGGACGGCGGAATGGGTATGCACACACCGCTCTACGGCGAGCTCATCGCCGGATCCTGACAAACGGGGGGAACCATGGGACGAGTGGACGGGAAGGTCGCGGTGGTCACGGGTGGCGCCTCCGGCATCGGCCGGGCGTCGTGCCTCCTGTTCGGCCGCGAGGGTGCGGCGGTCGTCGTCGCCGACCTCGACGAGAACGGCGCCGAGGTCGTCGCGAAGCAGATCACGGCGGACGGCGGGCGCGCCGTCGCGCAACGGGTCGACATCGGCGACGAGGCATCGATCCAGGCGATGGTCGAGCGGGCCGTCTCCGAGTTCGGCGCCCTGCACATCCTCTTCAACAACGCGGCCGACACCAGTCTGAACGCGATGATCCAGGACACGCCGGTCACCGAGATGACCGTCGACTGGTGGGACCACGCGATGCGCATCGACCTGCGGGGCGCCATGCTGGGCTGCAAGCACGCGATCCCGCACATGATCGCGGCGGGCGGCGGCGCGATCGTCAACACGTCGTCGAACCAGGGCATCGTCGGCGACCTCACCCAGACCGCGTACGCGGCGGCCAAGGCCGGCATCATCCAGCTCACGCAGAGCGTCGCCACCCAGTACGGCCGGCGGGGCATCCGCTGCAACGCGGTGTCGCCGGGAGCGATCCGCACGCCCGCCCTCGAACGGGCGTGCCCGCCCGAGATCATCGAGAACATCGCCAAGCACAGCCTCGTCCCACGCATCGGCGAGCCCGAGGACCTGGCCAACACCGTGCTGTTCCTCGCGTCCGACGAGTCGGCGTACATCACCGGGCACGTGATCAAGGTCGACGGCGGCCAGCTCGCGCACCTGCCGCACTACGCGTACAGCATCGACACCGGCACGACCACCACCTACACGGAGGACTCCGGTTCGTGAGCGAGCAGGAGCCGACCGGGCGCGACGAGCTCTCGTTCAACCCGTTCGACCCGAACGAGACGCAGCACATGTGGTCGCTCATGGAGCGGCTGCGGTCCGAGTGCCCGGTGTCGCGGCCGATGGAGGGGTTCGTCTACACCGCGACGTACGCCGACACCGCGGCCACGTTCAAGGATGCGCGGCGCTTCTCCTCGGCCGAGGGGTTCCGGGGCGCGGGGGTCGTCGTCCCCGAGGAGGAGAGCTTCCTCGGCGAGATCGACCCGCCACTGCACCCGCGGGTGCGGCGCCTGCTGCACCGTGCCTTCACGCCGCGTACCGCGGCCGAGGTCGAGCCGTTCACGCGCCGGCTCACCGACCGCCTGCTCGACGCGATCGAGCAGCAGGGTGGCGGCGACCTCATGGCCGGGCTGTGCACGCGCCTGCCCGTCGCCGTCTCGGCGGAAGCGCTCGGCATCCCGGAGGAGCGGCACGACGAGGTCGCGCGCTGGTGCCAGGAGCTGCTGCACAGCACCTGGCCCGAGACGAACGCGACCGAGCGGGGCGTCGGGATCGGCGGCGCATTCCCCGAGCTCGCCTCCATCATCGACGAGCAGATCCGCCGGCGGCGCGAGGCCGCCGACCCGCCCGACGACCTCCTCACCCGCATGGTGCAGGCCGAGGACGGCGGCGACCGTCTCACCGACCTCCACATCCGGACGCTGTCGGTGAACACGCTGGCCGGCAGCCTCTCGACGACCTACATGCTCGGCAACCTGCTGTACCGGCTCGTGTCGGACGCGGGGTTCGACGGCGCGATCCGCGGCGATCGTTCGCTGATCCCCGAGGCCGTCGAGGAGTCGCTCCGGCTCGAGCCGCCCGTGCTGTTCCTGTTCCGCACGGCGAAGGAGGACACCGAGATCGGCGGCACGCCCGTCCACCGGGGCGAGCGCATCATCGTCGGCATCGCGTCGGGCAACCGCGACGAGCGGGCCTACGAGCGCCCGGACGAGTTCCGGCTCGACCGGGGCATGACGCGGGGTGCCGCGCCCGAGCACCTCACGTTCGGCGTCGGTCCGCACATCTGCCTGGGGATCCACGTGGCGCGCATGGAGGGTCGGGTGGTGCTCGAGGCGATGCTCGACCGGTTCTCGCCCGGTCAGGTGAAGCTCGCCCCCGGCTACGAGCTGCACTTCGTGCCCATGTTCCTCGAGTACGGACCCGAGACGCTCGACGTGACGATCGCCTGATCGCCTCGCCTCCCGGCGAGGATCCCGGCTCACTCGCCACTGCGTACCTGCGGCGAGGACGTTCGCCTAACCTGCCGGGCGCATGGGTGTCTGGAACGACCAACTCCTCCCGCGCCTCACCGACAAGCTCCTCGGCAACGCGGAGGTCCGCAAGCTGCGCCGCAAGGCCGTCGACGGACTGCGCGGCACGGTCGTCGAGATCGGGTTCGGATCGGGGCTCAACGTGCCCCTGTACCCGCCCGAAGTCGAAAAGGTGTACGCGGTCGAGCCGTCGACCGTCGCGAGGCGGCTCGCGGCGGAGCGCGTCGCCGCCTCACCCGTCCCCGTCGACCTCGTCGGGCTCGACGGGCGCCATCTGCCGCTCGAATCCGAGTCGCTCGACGCCGCGCTGACGACGTTCACGCTGTGCACGATCCCCGACGTCGATCTGGCGCTGTTGGAGCTCTACCGCGTGCTCAAACCGGGCGGCCACGTCCACTTCCTCGAGCACGGCCTGGCCGACGACCCGGCGGTCGCGAAGTGGCAGCACCGGTTCAACGGGGTCCAGCAGGTCATGTGCGGCGGCTGCAACCTCGACCGGCCGATCGACCGACTGCTCGCCGACGCCGGGTTCGAGGTCACGAGCCTCGACCACGAGTACATGCGCGGGCCGCGGGCGGCCCGACCCTGGGGCTACCTCTACGAGGGCCGGGCGACGAAGCCGGCCGCCTGATCCGACCGCCACGCGGCGACGTGGTCGGGGGTCTCGACACCGTCGGGGACGAACGCGTCGGGCACCGGCGGCCCGATCGGGACGAGCCCGAGCGGGACGATGCCCGCCCAGATCGGCAGCGCCCGGTCGGCGTCGGAGTCGAGTGGCGGACCGGTGCGGACCTTCGCGGAGAACTCGTCGAGGTCGAGCGCGAGAACGTCGACCTCGCGCACCTCCCGGGCGGTCATGGCGCGCAGGTGCGACCAGCGGCCGGGCGCGGCGTGCTCGACGAACGCCTCGAGCGCGCGCCGCTTCTCGCCGTCGTCGGTGACGCGCTCCACCCGCCCGAACGCGACGACCGACCGGTAGTTGAGCGAGTGACTCCGGCCGCAGCGTGCCAGCACCAGACCGTCGACCAGCGTGACGGTCACGCACACCTCCGCACCGGCCCGCCCGTCGTTCGCGAGCCCGGCGGCCGGCGACGCGTGCAGGTAGAGCCGCTTGCCCTCGCGCGCGTGGATCATCGGGATGACGACGGGCGCGCCGTCGCGCACGACACCGACGTGGCACACGAGCGCCTCGTCGATGATCGCGGCGGCGTCGGCGAACTCGTACGAGGCGCGCTCCGGCTTGCGCCCGACCTGCTTCCGCTCCCGCTCGTGTGACGGCATCCGCCCTTCGTAGCCGTTTCTCGGCACGCTGCGCCGGGATTATCCCCGTCCAACGGACCAAGAGCGCGTGTCGGGCTACGGGGCGGGAACGGGTTGGGGTGCGGGCGGGCCGACGTAGCGCGCGCTCGGGCGGATGATCGCGGTGTCCTCGGCCTGCTCGAGGATCTGCGCGCCCCAGCCGACGACGCGACTGACCGCGAACGTCGGCGAGAACATCGCGCGCGGGATCCCGCAGAGCTCCATCACGACCGCGGCGTAGTACTCGATGTTGGTGTGCAGCTCGCGCCCGGGCTTCAGCTCGGCGAGCGTCCGCTCGATCGTCGCCTCGACCTGCGTCGCGAACTCGACGAGCGGACCACCGAGCCGTTCGGCGACGCCCCGGAGCATGACCGACCGCGGATCGGCCGTCCGGTACACGGGGTGGCCGAATCCCATGATGCGCTGGCCCGACAACACGGCGTCACGAACCCACGCTTCGGCCCGGTCGGGCGTGCCGATCGCGTCGAGCGACTCCAGTGCCCGGCTCGGCGACCCGCCGTGGAGCGGGCCGGAGAGCGCCGACAGCGCGGCGACGATGGCGGCGCCGACGTCGGCCTTCGTACTGGTGACAACCCGGGCCGTGAACGTCGACGCGTTGAAGCCGTGGTCGATCGCGAGGATCAGGTACTGCTCGATGGCACGGGCGCGGTCGGGGTCGGGAACCTCGCCGCTCATCATGTAGAGGTAGTTGGCGGCCGTCCCGAGCTCCGGGTGCGCGACGACCGGTTCGAGACCGCGCGCCAGCCGGTCGAGGGCCGCCGCGATCACCGGGACGGTGGCACAGACGCGGATCACGTCGGCCCGGATCCGGGCTCGGTCGACGTCGAGCATCGCGGGGAACCCTTCGACGTCGGTCAGGTGCGAGAGCGCCGTCCGCACGCCTGCGAGCGGGCTCTGCGAGCCGCGTGCGATCGCGGGCAGGAGCTCGACGAGCGCGTCCGGCAGTTGCCGGGCGTGAGCGATCTCCGCCGCGAAGGCCGTCCGCTCCCCGGCCGTCGGCAGAGCGCCTTCGAACAGCAGCCACCACACGTCCTCGAACGAGCGGGTCGCGGCCAGTTCGGGAGCCGCGTACTGGCGGTAGTGGTAGAAGCCCTCCTCGCCCCGCACGTCACCGACGCTCGTGTCGGCGACGATCAACCCTTTCAGCCCGCGCGGCGCGTCGAGCAGTCCCGTCGGCATCGTTCCTCCTCTGCCGGCCGCCTCCGGCCGGGTCGTCGTCCGTTCAACCGTCGCGATCGTGCCCGTCGCCACTCAGCCTGTCAACGTTGATCAGTAATCAATATATTGACTGGATGACGACCGACCCCCCGCCCGACGCCTGGCTCACGGCACCCGAGGCCACCGAACGCCTCGGCGTGAAGCGCGAGACCCTGTACGCGTACGTCAGCCGCGGCCTGATCCGGAGCGAGCGCGTGCCGGGCTCGCGTACGAGCCGCTTCCTGCGCAGCGACGTCGAGCGCATGGCCGCGCGCGATCCCGTGCGGCGCGGTGCCGGACGGCTGGACGTCGTCGTCGACTCGGCGCTGACGCGGCTGGAGCCCGCGGGCCGGCTGTACTTCCGAGGTCACGACGTCGTCACGCTGGCGCGGGTGGAGACCTACGAGCGGACCGCGAGCCTGCTCTGGACGGGCACGCTCTCGGGGCCGACGACTTGGGTGGCGCCGGCCGACGCCGTCCGCGTCGGGACGAGAGCGCAGCGGGCGCTCCCGGCGTCGGCGGGTGTCACCGACCGGCTGCACGTCGTCGCGGCCGCGGTGCGCGCCGTCGACGCGCTGCGCGACGACCGCAGCCCCGGCGCCGTCGTCGAACACGGGCGCCAGCTCGTCGCGACGCTCGTCGACGCGCTCCCATCCCAGCAGGAGCGAGCCCCGCTCGACGCGAGCATCGCGGCGCGCCTGTGGATCAAGCTGTCGCCGCTGCCGCCGACCCGCGCCCGGGTCGACGCGCTCGACGACGCCCTCGTGCTCCTCGCCGACCACGAGCTCGCGGCGTCGACGTTGGCCGCTCGGGTCGCGGCGTCGACGTGGGCCGATCCCTACCTCGTGGTCCTCGCGGGGATGTCGGCCGCGGGCGGGCCGCTCCACGGCGGCGCGTCGCGTGCGGTACGGGCGTTGCTCGCCGAGTTGCGCAGCGGCGTCCCCCCGGAGACCGCGATCGCGGAACGGCTCCGGCAGGCGAACGCCGTCCCCGGGACGGGCCATCCCGTGTACGAGGGCCCCGACCCGCGCTGCGACGCGCTGCTCGACGCCATCGCCCTCCTGCGCCCCCCGAAGGACCTGCGGGCCGCGATGTCGGTGATCACCGGCTACGCCGATCGCCGGGGCGTCCACCCCAACGTCGACTTCGCCCTCGGGGCCTTCACCGAGGAGGCCGAGATGGTGCCCGACGCCGGTGAGGCCGTCTACCTCGTCGCCCGATCGGCCGGTTGGATCGCGCACGCGCTGGAGGAGTACCGCCACCGGCTGCGATTCCGGCCCCGCGCCGTCTACACCGGCCCCCCACCCGTGGACGGCTGACGCCGATCACACGGCGACCCACCCGGGCTACGGCGTGCGACCCGCGAACCCGGCGAGACGGTCGTAGGCGGGCGCGTCGGCGGCGACCGGCACCTCGGGGCCGAACGCAGGACCGCCGCGGAACTCGGGCTTCATCATCTGGTGCATGAACGCGAGCGCGGCTTCCGCGAGCTCGGGGTCGAAGCCGGCCGTCGACTGGCCGGTGGCGCGCGCGACGTCCCAACCGTGCACGACGGTATCGGCGAGGTTGAGCCGGCAGATCCGCTCGCCCGGCGTCGGGCCCCATGGCCCCACCAACTCGCGGTCGAGGACGCCCGGCTCGCCCCAGGCCGCGGCGGAGGCCCCCGCGGACCGGTCGTACGCGGCAACGAAGGTCTCGAGATCGCTCGACAGATCGACGGGCTCCGCGGTGTCGCCCGTGATCGTGCCGGTCACGCGGTCGATGACGTTGATCGTGTGTTGGAGCAGCGCACGCACGGTCCACTCCGCGCACGGCGTCGGCGCGTCGAGCTGGTCGGCCGTGACTGCGCGCACGATGCGCCCCGTCTGGTCGATGGCGCGCCTGAGCTCTTCGATCGGATCGGACATCGCGCCATCCTGTCACTTCAGCCCACGGGCTGGGGCCCTTCACAGCCCCGATCGTGGCCGTCCTCACGGAGAGCGGGATCGCCGTCGCCGCACCCGGCAGAACGGCGCCGGCTGTGACTTGATGGTGCGGTGGCTGGCGACGCGCTCGACTTCGAAAGCTGGTACGAGCTCGAGCACCCGCGCCTGCTCGCGTCCCTACTCCTCGCAACGGGCGATCTCGAGCTCGCCCGGGAAGCCGTCGACGAGGCCTGCGCCCGCACGCTCGCCCGCTGGTCACGGGTCGGCCGGATGGACGCGCCGTCCGGGTACGCGTATCGAGTCGCGATCAACGTCGCCCACCGCCGCCGGCGCCGGGCGGCGTTGGAGCAACGGCTCCTCGCCCGCCGGCCGCCGCCGCTCCCAACGGTCCCGGGCCCGGCCGGGGAGGCCTGGGCGGTGGTGCGCGAGCTGCCCCCGCGGCAACGGACGGCCGTCGTCCTGCGCTACGTAGCCGACCTGACCGAAGCCGAGATCGCGCGCGCCATGGGCATCTCGCGCAGCACCGTGTCGTCGACGCTCGCAGATGCCCGCCGAACGCTGGCGGTCCTCCTCGCAGAACCCGATCCCGAAGTCGAGGATCATCATGCCTGACCCTTCTCTGCCCGACCGTCCTGGCGCTGCCGTGCGCGAGCTGGCTCGGCCGCTGCTCGAACGCCGGCCGGTCTCCCCGACGCCCGTCGACGTGTTGCGGCGCCGCGTCCGCCGTCGTCGGCAGCGGTCGCGGGCAGTCGCGTCTGTCGCCGCGGTCGCGCTCCTCGCCGGCGCGTTGATCGTCGCCGCGTTGCTCGGTGGCGAACGCTCCGTCCACACGACGACGGTGCCCACGACCGCATCCGCCGTCCCACCCGACACACCCGCGGTCGGCGCGATGCACCTCTGGTCGTCGAGCGCGGGCTACGCGGTCAACGGGCTCGGGCTGTACGTGACCGACGACGGCGGCGCGCACTGGCGGAACATCGCGCCCGCCGATACCTACGACCCGATCGGGCACATGACCGCGATCGACGCCCGCGACCCGCAGCACATCTGGACGTCGTGGGCCCTCAACAGCCATCCGATCACCAACTACCGCACGACCGACGGCGGCCGCACCTGGCTGACCGACGCGCGCTGCGACAACGCCGTCTGCCCGTCCTTCACCGCGATCGACTTCGTCGACGACGACCACGGTTGGTCCGTCGTCGGATCCGACGACGGAACCGGGAGTGGCCGGTTGTACGTGAGCTCCGACGGGGGCGCGCACTGGACCACGATTGGCCCGGTTCCGTTCAACGGGCAGGTCCGATACCTCGACACGCGGCGCGGGTGGGGTCGCACGGGTCCCCACGCCCTCGGCGCGAACGGTGGCTACACGAACCCGGGCGGCGAGCTGTTCCGCACCGACGACGGCGGGCGCACCTGGACACGCGCGCATCCTCTGCGCGAGAGCCGGGGCGCGGTGACCTACGGCGTGCCCCGGTTCTTCGGCCCGGCCGGAGTCGTCGCCGCCTGGATCCACCGTCCGCGGGGACCCCGGAAGGTCGAGATCCTGTCGACGGATGACGGTGGGGAATCGTGGAGGCCACGGTCGGCGCCGGCATCGCCGAGGGCACGCCAATACACCGGGGATCCCGACTTCCCGGTCTCGCCGTCGACACCCGGGGACGTGACCTACTACCCGGGCGGGCGCCTCTATTCGACGAGCGACGCCGGGAAGCACTGGACCCAGGTCACCCCCTCGCCGGCGTGGGCCAGGGTCGACACGCTCGACTTCGTGACACCTGAGTTCGGCTGGGCGACCGTCTTCGCGGACGTGCCGCATTGCGGCGCGACAGCACCGGCCGCATGCACGTACCCGGTCCTCGTGTCGACCTCCGACGGCGGCCGCACGTGGACCGTGCTGTCGCCGGGATGACGGGTCAGATCGCGGTCGGGTGGCGGGGCTGGTAGAGGGTCATGCGCACGTCGCCCGGGAGCTTCATCGTGACCATCACGCCGAAACCGGCCGGCTCGGGCTCGCCCTCGAACTCGATGCCCTTCCCTTCCAGCTCGGCCATCGTCGCGGTCAGGTCGTCACACATGAGCGACAGCTCGTGCGACGGCGCGTCTGCCGGGTGCACACCGACCTCCCCCGGCGGCAGCCGGAAGATCAGCCAGCCGTCGTGGGCGTCGACGAAGGGCCAGCCGAACACGTCACGCAGCACGGCCCGTAGCTTCTCCGGCTCACTCGAGTAGAGCAGCGCGTGCATCCCGGTGATCGCCATGTCACCATCCTGCCCGGCCGGCGCGTTCTTGGCACGCTGGACGTCGCTATTCGGCGTTCAACGTGCCAAGAACACGGAAGTCGTCAGGCGCGCCGGACGGCGCCGGGCTCGACCTTGTCGAGGGAGTGGTCGACGACGACCTCGACCCGCTCGGGCGCCTCCCGGAGCACGAACGGACGTACCACGCCGAACACGCCCGACATGTCGCTCCCCCGCGCCTCGACGCCGACGAGCCGCCCGGACTCGCCGTTGGTGTCGCCGACGACGGGCTTGAGCGACGCGTCCGCGAAGTAGCGGCCGCATCGCGAGCAGTGGGCCGCGTGCTCGACGCGCTGGTCGAGCTCGCCGACGCAGGCCGGGCAGGTCAACCACTGCGCAACCGGCACCTTCGCGGCGCGCTGGAACCGCTCGGCGGTGGTCTCGCCGAACCGGAACAGCGGCGAGTGCCGCTGCAGCCCGTCGATGATCGCGAGCTCCAGCGCGCGCTGCGTGCCGTACTCGATCGTGAGCTCGTACGCCTCGTCCGGGTCGAGCATCCCGGGCGCCCGGGCCGTCAGCTTGACGGCGCCGCGGCGGTGCAGGCACTTCTGCACGTCGCCGAAGCGGACCGTGTAGACGGTGTCACTGTCGCTCGAGTAGCAGAGCAGCAGCCGGGTCGGCGTCACGACCACGTACGCGTTGCGGTAAATGTCGAGGTCGCGAACCGGACCATCCGCGACGATGCGCTCGTTGCGCTCCAGGTACCGGCGGAGCGCCCACAGCAACGACAGACGACGGAACGGGGAGATGTCGGGGGTCACCTTTCCTGCCTCCGGGTAGCAGCACCCGCCCGGGCGCTCTGACCAGTCCCGCCCCCCTGCCCGGGGGACCCCCGCCGGGACTATAGACGCGGTACCCGGCCCGAACCCGGGACGAAACCCGCGAACCCGCCCGGGAGCAGGGCGTCGAGGGCATCGCGGGATCGTTGACAAACTCCCCGAACGGCCCGGTCAGGTACTCCGGGGCTCAAGCTTCGGGTCTGTGACAGACGGCCTCGACGTTGTTCCCGCCTGGATCACGCACGAACGCGCCGTAGTACGAGTCGTGGTACTCGGGCCACAGGCGCGGTTCGTGGAGCACCTCGGCGCCGGTCGCGACCGCGGCGTCGAAGAACGCCCGGACCGCGCCCCGATCGGGCGCGACGAACGCGAGGTGCACCTCGCGGTTCGGACCCGGCGACGCGACCGGCCCGATCCAGAAGGACGGCTTCCCCCCGACGCCGTACCCCACGACGTCCCCGAAGTCCATGACCCGCCCGCCGCCGAGCGGCGCGAGCACCGCGTCGTAGAAGACGCGGACGGCGCCGACGTCGGTGCACTGGATGGACACGTGATCCAGCATGGGGGTCACTCCTCGAGCTGCTCGGCGAGGCGCGCCTCGACCGCGTCGACCTTCGAGTGCAACGCGTCGTGGACGCCGGGTCGGTAGTCGAGCTTCACGACGACGCTCACGCGCGGTGCCGATTCGGCGACGGCCATGACGCACGACTTCAGCAGCGCCATCACCTCGTCCCATTCGCCCTCGACGTTCGTGAACATCGCGTTCGTCTCGTTGGGCAGGCCGCTCTCGCGGACGAGCCGGACGGCCGCGGCCACGGGACCGCTGACCGAGTCACCCACACCGAGCGGCGTGATCGAGAAGGCGGCGAGCATGCGCCGATTCTCACACGCGAACGTGCCTCGGCACGCTGAGGAGCCGCAACGACACGGCGACGAACCATACGAGGATCACCACCGGCCCGACGAGCGTGCTGCCGCCGGTCGGCGAGAAGAAGCCGGTACGGGCCAGCGCGATCACGCCGAGGGCGTGCGCGACCGCGACCGAGATGCTCAGCCACCCCGCCCAGCGTGCGGGAAAGCGCGTCCGCAACATGACGATCCCGATCGCGGCCGCGGAGAGGATCGTCGGGATGTCCGAGAGGTTCGTGACGATCAGGCGCGCCTCGTGCAACACCTTCACGGTGGCGGGATCGCCGTCGAGCGCCACGAACGTCTGCGTCTGCAGCACACCCACGGCGACGAGGCCCATGGCGACCACGACGAGGAACGCCCCGTACCCGATGGTCGACAGCAGCGCGGGCGCGCCCTCGGCCCGGCTGAGCAACGACCGCAACCCCGCGTAGAACGCGATCAGCAGCGCGAAGCCGACGGCGACGAGCACGGACGCGACGAGCAGGGTCCGGCGGTCGTCGAGCGTCCACCTGACGACCTGTTCCGGCGTCGCGTCGAACCCGGGGACGTCGCCGGGAAGGAGGGCCGCGCCGACCACGATGAGGGCGGTCGCCGTCAGGCCCGATGCGGCCGTCAGCTTGCGGACGGCGTCACCGGACATCTAGTCGGTTTCCTGCCAGAGGGCGGCGGCGGCCGTGGCGTCGAGGGTGCCCAGATCGAGACCCCGCTCGCGCGCCAGCGTCTCGAAGCGCTCGAAGTGCTCCCGGAAACGCCCGGCCCAACCTCGCAACGCGGACTCGGCGTCGACGCCGCGTGTCCGCGACAGCGCGACCGCCGCGGCGAGCAGCTCGCCGAGCGCGGCTTCGAACCCACCGGTCGAATCGTCGTCGGCGCCGGCGTCGGCCAACGCGCCGGCGGCGGCGCGCACCCGCGCGAGGGACGCGTCGAGGCCGCCGGGGTCGAGCCCGGCGGACGCGGCCTTGCGGTACAGCTTGTGGGTGTAGAGGAGCGACGGCAGGCCGGGCGTGAGCCCGGCGACGAGGGAGTCGTGGCCCTTCTCCTCCTTCTTGATCTGCTCCCAGTTCCGCACGACGTCGGCGCCGCTGCCCGCCGACGCGTCGCCGAACACGTGCGGATGGCGGCGGACGAGCTTGTCGTGGATGCCGCGCGCGACGTCGGCCATGGTGAACGCGCCGGCCTCCTCGGCGAGGATCACGTGGAAGACGATCTGGTACAGCAGGTCCCCCAGCTCGTCGACCAGGGCCGCGTACTCGGGGTCGCCGGCGGCGCCGACGGGGGCCTCGGCCGGAAGCAGCTCGAGCACCTCGACGACCTCGTAGGCCTCCTCCAGCAGGTAGCGGGCGAGCGAGTGATGGGTCTGCTCGGCGTCCCACGGGCACCCGCCGGGCCGGCGCAGCCGGCGGGCGAGGTGCAGCAGCCGGGTGACCTCGGCGGCCGCCGACATCACCGGGGCGTCCACGAAGAGGGCCGTCAGGTGGTCGGGCTCGATCTCGCGGTCGAGCTCCGCGAGCGCGACCGTCGCGACGCGCTCGTCGGGGAGGCCGATCCGCTGCAGCACGACGACCGGCGCGTCGGCGGCGAGGCGCTCGAGGAGTTGGAGCTTCACGTCCGACAGCACGAGTGGGTTGTCGCACTGCGCGATCAGCAGCGGCCCGGCGTCGGTGAGCGCGTCGACCGAGAAGTCGCGTCCGTCGACGACGCGCGCGCCCGCCAGCGGGTCGACGCCCAGCCGGGCCCACGCGAGCTCGGCGAACGACAGGCCGGGCACGACCACGACCTCGACCTCCGCGCGGCGGGCGCGCTCGTGCAGCAGCGCGACCGTCCGTTCAGCGACGGCGGGACTGCCCGGAACCGCGTACAGGACCTCGCCGTCGTGCGCGGCCCGCTCGACCAGCGTCTCGACGATGCCGTCGTACACGGCGTCGAGATCGGCACCGGACTCGTACCGTTCGTCGAACGACTCGAACGTGATGCCGCCGGTCCGGAGTTCCGCGACGCAGGGGTGCCTCGCCGTGCGGACGAAACGGACAGTGGCGCGTTCGAGGGCGACGCGCGCCGCGGGCAGGAGGAGATCGGCTCCGGCCGGCCCGAGCCCGACGACCACGACCCGACCGGACCCGCCCAC
>Ga0070741_10013100_pt1 | contig 14759 bp, 12 predicted proteins | sample Coa_R1_4_FD_66440 | JGI IMG/M metagenome (GOLD analysis project Ga0070741, IMG submission 66440) | Surface soil microbial communities from Centralia Pennsylvania, which are recovering from an underground coalmine fire - Coalmine... | ecosystem: Environmental > Terrestrial > Soil > Unclassified ...
CCCTGAGTGGAACGGTATCTCCCATTTTATCGAGCACATGGTCTTCAAAGGGACCAAACACCGCAGCGCTGAAGAGATAGCCCGGGAGGTGGACTCAATCGGCGGCAATATGGACGCTTTTACCGCCAAAGAATGCATTTGTTTCAATGTCAAGGTCCTCGATGAGCACGTTCCCACCGCACTCGATATTTTGAGCGATTTGGTGCTTAATCCTGTGTTCGATGCAACTGACATCGCGCGCGAACGCGGCGTGATCATGGAAGAGATCAAAATGGACGAGGACAATCCCGATTACCTCGTCCATGAGATATTTACCCAAAATTTCTGGAAAGATCACCCGTTGGGCAAGCCGATTTTAGGAACCAAGGAGACTGTGAAACGGTTTGAGCGGGAGGCCGTCCTGGACGCCTATATTCACCGTTTCGCGCCTGGCAATATCATCGTTTCGGCAGCGGGTAATCTGGACCATGACCGCTTGGTGGAATTGGTAAGCACACAATTCGAGCACATGAAGCCGCAGTCGAATGGCTTCCACTCCACGGCTCCTAAAACGTCTTCGCGGATTATCCTGCGCAACAAGAAGGCTCTCGAACAGGTGCAGTTGTGTATGGGGGTGCCCGCGCATCCCATCGCCCATGAAAAGCGTCATGCGGGGTACATTCTTAACACTTTGCTGGGTGGCGGCATGAGTTCGCGGCTTTTCCAAAATATCCGTGAACGCCAGGGACTTGCGTATTCCATCTATAGCGATTTGAACCCGTATCGTGATACCGGATGCCTGGCAGTGTATGCGGGAACGTCTCTGGCTTCAGCCTCAAAGGTGGTCCAGTCGGTCGTTCAGGAATTTCGCAGGCTGAAGACTGAGGTAGTCCCAGACGAGGAGTTGCGCCGCGCGAAAGCACAATTAAAAGGGAGCCTCATGCTCTCGCTCGAATCGAGCACATCCCGCATGTCAAATCTGGCCAGACAGGAAATGTACTTCGACCGTTTCTACGACCTCGACGAACTGATTGAACGGATTGAAGCCGTTACGGTGGAAGACTTGGCGGAACTGGCGAACGAATTCTTCAGGCCGGAGTCTGTCGCTGTGACCGCATTAGGGAACCTCAACGGACTGAAACTGACTAGAGATCAACTGGCTTGTTAGCGGTACTCTTCATATCCGGAAGATTTCCTCAGTTTCATTGCGCATAATCTGTTGCTCTTCTAGGATGCGCCTCCTCAGCATGCGATCTCCGGGGTTTTAGACATAGAGAATTGGTGCTCTTCCGTGTAAAACGAATTCTCTTAAGGTCTAGTCTTTCCCGCATTCTGGGCATACTATGCTGCATCAGAATCTCTCTGGTTAAGGATATGTCTGACCAGCAGAACACACGGCCCCCGAATCGAAACCGCGCTTTGCTGCCCCAAGGAGCTCAATCGCAGGAGCCAGAACAGCGGCGTCTCATGCAAGCTGCCTTGGTTCTGCTTTTGACTTGTCTGGTCTTTGTACTTTATCGCGACAGAGATTTCTGGTTTCCGGATACTGCAAAAGATATTGCTCAACAACCGCTGCGGGGTGGCCCGACGGCCTTGATCCCTCAGGGTATTGATGCAAACACCAAAGCAGTCGATACGAAGACCAGGAGTCGCAGGCTGCCGCTGGCAACAAATCGGAAGCAGGCAATCTCCGGCTCCGCTCAGCAGCGGGATGCAACTCCGCCCGGCGCGACGGTGACGCGAACTGTACTTCCCCCGCTTGAGGTGGAAGTAGTTGCCGGCAACACACATCAGACGCTCCATCCACCCAGTAACTCATTGCGCATTGAGGTAGATGAGTCCACAGGTTCTGAGCATTCTGAGTCGTCGGTAAATCCACAGTCCACATCGGACAACCTTCCGGTGAATGCCGCAGAGCGCGCTCCTGTCTCGACGGGGTCATCCGACGTGGTTGCCAGCGCAGTTCAGCCCGGGTACCCGATGCTCGCTCGGCAAATGAAAGTGCAAGGTTCCGTGATCCTGCGTGCTCTAATCGGGCGCGACGGATTGATCCAGGATCTCCATGTGGTCAGTGGACCGCCAGTGCTGGCATCGGCCGCAGAGGAAGCTGTCAAGCAGTGGCATTTCAAACCGCATTATCAGGGCGGGGAAGCGGTTGAGACGCAGGCCAAAATAACGGTGAATTTCATTATCTCGACGAATTGAATTTCGTGAATCATCTGCCATGAAAAAAGTCTGCCTGATGATTGCGCTGGTCTATGGAGTGGTCTGGGCAGCCGGCGCTCAGCAACCTGGCATCTCTGAACCACGCGAAACTACGTCATTTGCCTTCTCAAGCGCGAGCTTTCCGAACGCCGGAGACATTCCCAAGAAATTTACGTGTGATGGGGCGGATTTATCACCACAGCTGAAATGGAGTGGAACTCCAAAGGCAACTGCAACCCTGGCACTGATTGTGGATGATCCCGACGCACCTGTCGGGAACTGGAATCACTGGACGATGTGGAACATTCCACCTTTCTCGCAGGGACTTTCGGAGGGCATGGCCAAAGAGAAGCAATTGCCGGATGGATCCTTGCAGGGAACCAATGACTTCCGAAAGATAGGGTACAACGGCCCGTGCCCGCCAGCTGGTAAACCCCACCGCTATTACTTCCGGCTGTTCGCCCTCGACAGCAAGATCGAATTGCAAAAACTGGACTCGGGCAAAAAAGAACTGGAAGATGCGATTAAAGGACATGTTCTCGCGCGGACGGAATGGATGGGAAAGTATCAAAGGTCGCTAAAATAACAGCGATCCACCGGCACATTTGACGCACAAATGACGAGCGTCCTGAACTCTCACGAGTTCAGGACGCCCGGGCAGCCCTCCCCCAGAACTGCTCACCCACGAAAATACGGTCGATGCAGAATCTTGCCTATGGCACGATCGGGCCATAAGCACCGACCAGCCCTCTTTCCTGTAAGTACCTAAATACAAATCCTTTACTAAATCTTTGGCGACCGAAATCGGGCGGAGCCAAGCTGAAGTCTTTGTGGATTCTGCCGATGACCACATTCGGTAGATGTTTTTTCATAGGCCGCCGCCATGTCCTCTATGAATGATCCTGAAGTTCTGCGCAGCATTCTGGAATGTTTATCAATCGGGCTGTGCGTTCTGGATTCAGAAAAGAAAATCGTCTTGTGGAGCAATGGCGCCGAACGCATCACTGGGCATCTGCGGCATGAAGTGATTGGCCGATCCTGTGTGCCAGAACCCATTCTGCACTGTGATCAGCCGGGCTATGAATTTTGTTCGGAAGAATGCCCGTTGGCGCAGGCGATGAAAACCGCCCGCCGGGTGGACGGCAGAGGGTTGCTATATCACAAGGAAGGACACGAGATTCCGGTTCGCACGCGGGCTGCTCCAGTCCACAACGCGCATGGATCAATCATCGGCGCCGTAGAGACATTCGAGGAGTTCGAGTGCGCGCAGAACCCGGACCGCCGAACTGGCTTCGCCGACTCCGAGATCGATCCCGTGACATCTGCGGCAAAGCGCCAGACGACCGAAGCGCACCTCGCTCATGCTTACGCGAACTTCCGGAGTAGCCAAGTTCCTTTTGGCGTCTTGCTGTTGCGTGTAGAGCAATTGGCATATTTTCGCGCACGTTTCGGGAGCGAAGCTGCATCGTCGTTTTTAAGACTTGTCGCACGAACTCTGGAGGGGGCGCTCGGAATGGCTGAGATTATTGGGCGCTGGTCTGACAGCGAGTTCCTGATACTTCTGCCCGGTTGCGGTGACGAGAGCCTTCCCACAATACGGGAGCGAGTTCGCCGAACCGTTGCCAGCGAGGGGATCGAGTGGTGGGGGGAGCGGCATTCCCTGCCTGTATCGGTCGGTCAAGCTTCAGTCCAGGTGGACGATACACCAGAGACGCTGGTGGAGCGTGCACGATTATCGCTGAACGCATCGTCTGCGTGGCTGTCTGGGCGAACTTCCGATCAGAATTCAGAAACCGCGAAATCATCAGGGAGTCAGTAATGTTTGCCATTATCGGCATTCTGGTTGTATTCGGGTGCGTGGTTGCGGGCTATCTCATGGAACATGGCAACCTGAGGGTTTTGATCCAACCGGCCGAGTTGCTGATCATCGGCGGCGCGGCGGTCGGGACCGTGCTGGTCGCCAATCCGCTGCACATTATCAAGAAAATCCTGGCCGGCATCGGGGGTGTTTTCGGTAGTTCGAAATTCAACAAAGAAACGTACATCAGCACGTTGAAAATGATGTACGAACTGCTGAACAAAGCTCGCAAAGATGGATTGATGGCGTTGGAAGCGGACGTCGAAGAGCCGGAGAAAAGTCCCGTGTTCTCGAAGAATGCCACATTCATGAAGAACCATCACGTTCGAGACTTCGTGTGTGACTCGTTGCGTATGGCAATCACTGGAGTGGATGCGTTCGAACTCGACCAAATGCTGGATCTCGATCTGGAAGTGCACCATCGCGATGCATCTCAGCCCACCGACGCGCTGAGCACGATGGCAGACTCCTTGCCCGGGCTAGGGATTGTCGCGGCTGTACTCGGAGTTGTCATCACGATGGGCGCCCTTGGTGGTCCGCCAGAAGAGATTGGACACAAAGTCGCCGCCGCTCTGGTCGGCACGTTTCTGGGAATTCTGCTCTGTTACGGCCTGGTCGGGCCGATCGCATCGAGTATGGCCAAATCCGGGGATGAGGAGCATGCGTTCTTGTACGTGATGAGAGTACTGATGATTTCGTTTCTCAAAGGTACCGCACCGATTATGGCGGTTGAAGTCGCAAGGCGGGCAGTTCCAGGGCACGTCCGACCGTCATTTAAGGAACTGGAGCAGGCTTGCCGGGGAGGAGGCGCCGCAGCAGCCGCTGCTTCGTCGGGTTCGTAGGGCAGTCATGGACAAGAACGCACCTATCATCATCGTAAAAAAAAAGGGTGGTCACGCGGGCCATCATGGTGGAGCCTGGAAAGTCGCATACGCCGACTTTGTGACCGCTATGATGGCGCTGTTTATTGTGCTTTGGTTACTCAACAGCAGCAAACAGGTGCAAGAAGCGGTGGGAGGATATTTCAAAGACCCGACAGGCACGTCAAAGAAAGTTGGGTCGAACATGGCCGGGGCGGGAGAGAACTTCGTGCTTACCCGTGACAATATGCCGAGGCTCAAAGAGCAGTTGCAGAAGGCCATGAAGCAAGTGGCCGACTTCGAAAAACTAAAAAGTCATATCGAGATGACGGTAACGACTGAGGGATTACGGATCGAGTTGTCGGAATCAGCCAGTGGAACCTTTTTCGATAGCGGAAGCGCAAAATTGAATTCAGACGGTGCAGAACTACTGGTAACGCTGGCGCAAGAATTAGGGCAGTTGCCGAATAAATTATCGATCGAAGGGCATACCGACTCTCAGCCATATGCGCCGTCAGCGGCTTACGGAAACTGGGAACTATCTGCCGATCGTGCGAATGCTGCTCGACGAGTCATGCAGGCGAATGGCATCCGAGTGGATCAAGTCACCCAGGTTCGCGGATTTGCCGATCAAAGATTGCGAAACACCCAAGATCCCCTCGATCCTTCCAATCGCCGTATTTCTGTAATCGTTCAGTACATCATGAAGAATGACGATGACGGAGAGAAGGGCCGGAGTTCGGGCGACCAGAAGCCAGCCGAGGGCTCCGACGGCGGTGTTCGTAAAGGTGATGGCAAAGAGTAGATCAACTCCCCGTTTCTCGCTGGCCCCTGCAATTCGAAACTGTTTTGCGATCGTCGTATTGCGCGTTAATCTAGAGCCACGCCTCATGTTTTCCTTTCAGCCAATTGGACACGTGCAAAGCCCTTATCGAAATACCAAAGACGTTCCGAAGGGATTAGGAGCACAGCATCAGGCGATAGGAACACTCGAAATACTGCCTCAATTTCAGGAGGGACTCGTCGATATTGAAGGCTTTTCACACCTGATCGTTTTATGGGTCTTCGACCAGAGCGAAGGTTATGAACTGATTGGCAAGCCGCCATCGGACGATCGTCCTCACGGAGTCTTTGCAACACGTTCTCCTCGACGTCCGAACCCGATTGGCCTGACGATCGTCGAGTTGCTGGGTAGAGAAGGGGGAAAGCTTCGAGTGAGTGGCGTTGATATGCTCGACGGTACGCCGATCCTCGATCTCAAACCGTATCTATCGAATGTCCCGGTCGAGAAACTGCGTCGCGGTTGGCTCGCAGAAGCTGAATTGCGAGCGAAACCTCTCTAGACGAGCAACAAACCCCACGAAGAAGATTTCCACAGGACCGCGCCAGCTTGGTTGCGGCGCCGCATTCGAAAGTTTTCCACCGAAAAGTTGTTTGTTTAGCGCAAAAGCGATTGACGCGCCATTCCCTGGCAGATAGGATTCTCGCCTAGTAACCACACAAGTTAATAACGGAGTATGGGAATGGGTCGTCCCGCGATCCGCGGTTTGGTGAGTTGCGTGCTCACTGTTCTTTTTCCTGTCATGACGTTTGCTGCCGATTCGACCCCGGCAATGCTTTACACCAACGGCGCAGCTTGGGTGAACGGTTCCCACGTTCCTCGCCCTCAATTGGCCATCTTCAGCGGCGATTTGCTTCAGACGCGCTTCGATTCCATCGCGAACATTCAGCAGCCGGGTTCGACCATCGCCGTCTTAGGAGACTCGGTGGTCAAATTTGGTGGAGATTCTGTCGAAGTGGATCACGGCTCGGTCAGCGTGTCTACCGCAAGGCAGTTGGCAACAACTGCGGGCGGCATCAAGATTACGCCAGCCGCCGATACTTGGACCGAATTCACAGTTGTCGATCTTAATGGCATGGTTCGGATTTTGGCGAAGAAGGGTGACCTCACGCTCACAGACGGAAAGCAAACCGCGACTTTAGCGGAAGGTCAACAGACCACCCGGGACGAAACGGCGAATGACACCCCAGAGAAAGAGAAGAGCGGTAAGAAAAGCAGCAAACAGCAGTCTGGCGCACCTCCAGCTGCAAAGGGCGGCAGACTGGATAGTCCTATCGCCATAGCTGCGGGCGCAGGCGTTATCGTTGCGCTAACCACCTGGGTACTCGTTCAGAGCAGCAACCCAGTCAGCCCGGCAACGCCTTCGCACTAGGGCTGCCCTTGAAGAGCGCTGACCAATTCCCATTCAAGGTTGTCGGCTGCTTTTCCGTCCCTTCCCTATTAGCCGCGCCACGCCGCTAGACGACTTCCGAGGTAGGTACAAGCTGTTCTTCCTCAGACGTAACCTGCCTGCGTTTACGGGAGCGCTGCAACAGCGGCGGCGCACTCGCGATGCTGCAAAAGACGTAAAACAGTGCAGCATTCGCTGGGATCTGCAGATTGAAATCTACGAAACTGTGTACCAGCATTCCAACGACCCCAAGGGTGCACGCAAGTGTGACGGCACCGCTCACGTCGGTGGACCACTTTCGAGCTTTCTTCCGGATCTGCCGAAAGAGGGTAAACAGGAACCAGGCGATCACTGCAAATCCCAAGACACCCGTCTCGGCTAAAAACTGCAGGTAATCGTTGTGGGCTTCGTTGATGAAGAAATTTGTATAGAAGCTGCGGAACCGAGGATACACCACCGGGAACGTGCCCAGACCCCATCCCCACACTGGCCGGTGAGTGAACATCCGGATGGTGTCGCGATCGATGCTGAGGCGCATCCCTCCTGAGATTTCGCCTTTCGCTTCGCTCGAGATACTCGTAACCCGGGTGGTGAGTTCGTGGCCTCCGAGCCACACCAGCAAGCAAACGAGCACGATGGCGAAAGCGCCTCCGCCTAACGCGAATCGCACGGCCCTTTTTTGACGCGAAAGTAGAGCGATGAAGACGGCCAATTCCATGAAAATTGCAAGCATGCCTCCCCTCGAGCCCGAGAGGAAGATCGTGCTTACCATGATTGTGGCCGCGATTCCTGCGGCAATTCTGGTCTTGTCATGAGTAAACTGCGAGGCGGCAATCACGAGCGGTACCGGAACCAGAATCTCCATCAATCCGGCATAGTGATTGTGGTTGACGTAAGGTCCATAAATCCAGCCTCCCATGAGTGGCTCACGCAACCAGTAGAGCTTGCCGTTCGGGGCAACTCCCTGCAGAAGCGCGAAACACGCTACGGCAAAACCGTACACCGCCAGAATCACCGCGACGATTTTCGCCTGGGACGCTCGAAGTAAGCTCTGAGTCACCAGAAAACAGAGCAATCCGTAGGCGGAGAACAGAAGTGCTTGTGAGACGGTGTCGTGCCGGTAAACCGTCAGTCGAAAAGCAATTTGCGCGATTATTAATGCAAAGAAAGCGAGCATTGGCGGAAACAATGGATTCCAGAGGATCGAAATTTCCCCGTCAATCCATTGTTTCGCGAACCACAAGCCGGTGAGCAGGATGCTTCCAAGTTCCACAAGGAAGATGGACCAAGGCTCGACTGCTCCAAACGCCAATGGACCGAACATCAGCAGACCGAAACTGCCGTAGAGGAGGGCAGCGCTCAATTGCGCAGAGTGCGTTTCCGACCGCAGCGTTTTTGATTCGAACCCTCGACGAAGACTCATGGATATTGATTTCGGAATCGATGGGTGATCAAGCCTGCTTGCGAGCGAGGTGAAAATCGCCGACCCAGAGCTTACCACGCATAGGACTGCCAGACGGCAAACGTCTGATGTGCAAAACAACCAGCTTGCATTCGGGGCCAGTCGTGAACTCGCCGTCAGCGGACTTCCAGAATCCCGCTTCTTTCAACTCTTCGCTCTCGTAGTAGACGGCTTGCGTGTACATGTCTTGAATCGTGAAGTGCGGTCCCCCCGCGCCCTCGATGTCGCCGGTCTTGTAGTATCCGGTGAAATGGTACGTGGTATCTGGCTGTACGGCGATCAACTGGTAAATTCCCGCGTCGGCAATTCCCGGGCCGTCAAAAGTGATGAGCAGGGAGCGGCGGCCTGCATGGAAATCGCTGGGATCCAGGGTCAAGCTCACGCTTGATTGCTTTTCATATTGCCAGTCGAATCCTGCATTCAGTACTTTGAAATCGAAATTTCCATTCACAACTAAGTTGCTGGACGATGGCAGGTACGCTGATAGGCCGAAGAGGCGCGCTGCCTGTTGCCAGGCGAGTACCGCGTGCTCTACGTCCTTGTGCTGGACCAGGTAGCGGATGTACTGGTAAGCGACTGGCGCATCGAATGTCTGACCGGTTCTAACCAGCGATTCCCACACTTTGATGGTCCCTTCGATTTGGTCTTTGGATTCGAGGAGTGTGAGAAAGCTGGTGAGTGCCTCGGCACGCGTGGCCACTACGTTTTCGAGGAGCTTGTCGACGTCGGGCTGGATGCGCCAGCAGAATTGGAGGGCCGCAGGGGCAAGTGATGGGTCATTCGCAATGACAACCCGAAATTCGCTTAATGCCTTCTGGTTTTCTCCCTGCACCAGGTACAAGTTGGCAGCTTCCCACGCGACATCTGGGGTAGTAGAGTCCGCCTGTATGGCATGTTCGAGCGCCGAGGTCTGGGCCGCAGTATCTCCCAGTATCTGATAGGAGCTCGCGAGGTCGAACCAGTATCGTGCCGAATTTGGGTTCAACTGCACCGCGGCCCTGTACTGAGAAACAGCCGTTCCGGGATCGCGTGCTACCAAATCGTAATACCGACCCAGGTTGTCACGATATTCGGCGTTGCCCGGGTCGAGCCATGCGGCTTTCTGCAGGCTGCTCAACTCCACGCGGTGACCGAACCAGGAGGCGAGAAACTGTCTCCCCGCCAGTCCGACATAGAGGATGGCAAACACGCCCGCAACAGCGATAATCGGCCATCTCTGGCGGGGGTTATTGAAGCAAATCTTCATCGTCGTGGAGAAACCTAAGCACTGCTGGAAGAAGGCCTGTCTTCGATTTCCGCGACTTCTTCCTCGTGCTCGGACGAATCTTCGCGATAGTAGCGGGCGTACTTGCCTTGATATTCGTAGTAGTAGTAATAGTCCGGCGAACTCAAGTCCACCGCATTGAGAAGAACTCCGACCACCTTGGCATTCACTTGCATTAAAACATCCCGCGATCGTCGCAGTGCCTGCTTCGTCGTCTGACCAGACCGAATGACGAGCACCACCGCATCCGCGCGCGGCGACAGCACGACCGCGTCTGTGACTGACAAGGAAGGAGGAGTGTCGATCACAATGTGATCGTATTGCTCTCGCAACTGGGTCAAAACGTCGCGCATGTTGCTGGAGGCCAGCAGTTCGGCCGGATTCGGAGGTGGGGTCCCGGCTGGCAGCACGTAAAGGTTTGGAAGAATGGCGCTCCGCGTGATTGCCTGTTCGCTAGTGGTGCTGCCAGTCAGCAGGTTGCTCAATCCGCTGTGCGGTCCCATGCCGAGTGTTTTGTGAATGCTGGGCCGGCGGAGGTCAGCATCGATCAGCAGTACGCGGACCCCTTTCTGCGCCAACACGACCGCCGTATTGATGCTGGTAGTGGTCTTGCCCTCTTGCGGAAGGGCACTGGTGACCATTATGACTTTCGGAGGCGCCCCCAAACTGGAGAGCAGCAACGAAGTACGAAGCGCCCGGTACGACTCCGCCATTTGCGATTGAGGCCGAACCTGCGTCACCAATTCAACCGCTTCTTTCGAACTCGCAATCACCAGCCGCTTTGGATTTGGCCCTTCCCGGGCTGATTTGGAACCCAGAGGAATCATGCCAAGCGATGGAATTCCCGAGATCATCTGAGCTTGCTCTGTGGTTCGCACTGTATTGTCGAGCCCCTCTAACAGGAAGGCTAATCCGATGCCGGAGGCCAATCCGAGCACGGCGGCAAACATCAGATTTCGTGGGATATTTGGTTCGATGGGCGCCATCGGAGGCCGCGCACTATCGACGATTCGGAAATTGTTTGACTTCAATCCCGCAGAAACACCAGCCTCTTTCAGTTTCTGCAACAAGCCTTCGTAAAGTTGGCGGTTCGTGTCGACATCCCTCTTGAGAAGGGTATATTCGATGGCGCTCTCGTTAAGTTTGTTCGCTTCTTGCTTTTGCTTTTCAAGCGCCTCATGAAGCATGCTTTCGCGTTGCAAAGCTGCCGTATATTGACCGCGAATCTTGGTCACGGTCTTTTTCATCTCTGCCTGAATTTGCGACTGGACCTCCTTCAACTGATTGTTCAGGACGGCGAGTTTTGGATACGAAGGTCCGAACTGGGTATTGAGTTCTGCTGCCTGAAGCTTAAGCTCTGCTTCTCTTGAACGCAGCATTCCGAGTAGTGCGGTACCGGATTGGGAACCGCTATCCGACGCGAGTGCGCCAGCAGCGGAAGCAACTGCGTCAGTGTCTCCGGATTCGACTAGGCGGTAGGTTGCTTCCTTGTCCATCCTCTCGCTTTCGGCGGCCGTGAGCTCTTTGTTGAGCTCGTCCAACTTCTCCATGGTGATGTTTTGTTTTTCATCGGCTCCCAGGATCTCGTGCTCTTTTTGATAACGCACCAGCTTTTCCTGCGAAGTCTCCACCTTCATCTGCAGGTCGACCAGCTGCTTTGAGAGCCAATCCGAGGCCTGCATCGTCGATTCGAAACGTGCCTTGAAGTTGTTCTCGACGTACGTTTGCATCAGAGAGTTGACAATGTTCGCCGCCATCTGGGGATCGGGACTACGGTAATGAACCTCAATGATGCGTGTATTAGGGCTGAGGTTCACCCGCAGGCTTCCCTTGAAGCTGCCAATCATGGATGACGCCCGTGCAGGATCGCTCTGAAGGGGATCAGGACTTAAATCGAGTGAAGTGGCGGATGGCGGGGGCGCCTGCCCTGCAATCTCGGGTCTGCGGTCCAAATTCAATTCCCGGATTACCTGCAATGCGAGCAGATCGCTCTGCAGGATTTTGACCTCTGTATCCAGCTCTGAGGGATCGTAGTAGTCCAGATTGAAGGTGGCTGAGTTCTGGAAATTGAGCGTCGTGTCGGGTTTATTAATCGCTATAGTGCCGCTTGCTTCGTAGACAGGAGTAGTTTTGAGACTCGCGATTGCGATGATGCAGAAGATCGCTGCGAAACAACCGGCAACGATCCACTTTCGTTTGATCAGGATACGGAGATATTCGCCTGCCGCCGACTCGCTCGAGTGAAGTTCGGGATACACCCGGTTGGGGAGCGGTCGTCCTAGGTCAAGAAACTGGGACGGCTGAATCTCGCGGACTGTGCCGTTATTCACCGGTGCCAGGGGCCCAGAATCCATACCTGTACCTCAACGGTTCCTTTGCAGCCAAGCCGCTGGCCTGCTTGCATACTTCCGCTCGCATCCCCAGTCGAAAAAGCTTTTCCGTCGCACAGGGACTATCAAGCAAGATGAATTGGGAGTTCGCCGGACATTCTAGCATTCGATCGAAAAATTTACCGACGAATTTTTCGCCAATATCGGATGGAAAGAATCCGAAACGAATTCGTTATACTAGCGGCAACCAAAACAGCCGCAAAGTCGTTCTTCGCAAAGCGGCCGTGTTGCGAGCGAGTTACGGATCGCCGCGGCGGTCGCATCTGCAATGAAGCGACGAGCAGAGAGGCACCTGGGATGAATTGGTCGGAGCAGGCAGTGCTGGTTACTGGCGGAACTGGTTCTTTCGGTAAGAAGTTTGTGGAAATCATGCTGAACGACTACCACCCCAGACGGCTGGTCATTTTCAGCCGCGATGAACTGAAACAGCATGACATGCGTGCATCGGGCCTGGATCATCCCAGTTTGCGGTATTTCCTTGGCGATGTTCGGGATCAGACGCGTTTAGAGCGCGCTTTCGCGGGAGTTACCATCGTGGTACATGCCGCAGCGCTCAAGCAGGTTCCTGCTTGCGAATACAATCCGTTCGAAGCAGTCCAAACTAATGTGATCGGCGCACGGAATGTGATCGATGCTGCGATCAATCAGGGAGTGCAGCGCACTCTCGCTCTCAGTACAGATAAGGCCGTTAATCCAATCAACATCTACGGCGCGACAAAGCTATGCGCCGAGAAGATGTTCGTGCAGGCCAACGCTTATGCGGGTAGCCAGGACACTCGCTTCAGTTGCGCCAGATACGGTAATGTCGTGGGCAGCCGCGGCAGCGTAATTCCCGTTTTCCAGGACCAGAAAAGATCGGGCCGTATTACGATTACCGATCCGAGGATGACACGCTTTTGGCTGACTCTGGACCAAGGCGTAAGGTTCGTTATCAGCAGCATCGAGCAGATGCATGGCGGCGAAATCTTTGTGCCCAAAATTCCCAGCATGCGCCTCATGGACTTGGCCCAAACGATCGCTCCCGGATGCGAGATCGAAACCATAGGAATTCGGCCCGGCGAGAAATTGCACGAGGTGCTTGTCTCCGAGGATGAAGCCCGGAATACCGTCGAGGCCGATGACCGTTATGTCATCCAACCGGCCCACTCGTGGTGGCGTGCCGAAAATTGGGCGAGTGCGAAGCCTCTGTTGGAAGGATTCCGGTATGCCAGCGACACCAATGATCGTTGGCTGACCAATCGCGAATTACATCGTTTGGTATCACCAGGTTCAGTCGACGAAGAGTCGACCCCTGCCCCGATTTCGGCCTAGGTCTGCGAATGTTGACAAGCCACTCCAGTCTGCAAACCCTTGCGATCCACGGGGGCCCTCCCGTCCGGACCAGTCTGCTCCCTTACGGTAGGCAGGCTGTGGATGAGGCCGACATCCAGGCCGTCGTAGAGGTCCTAAGGTCCGATTGGCTGACCACCGGCCCTAAAGTTGGCGAATTCGAGGACGCATTTGCGAGTTGCGTCGGAACTCGGTTCGCGGTGAGTTTTAGCTCGGGAACCGCGGCATTGCATGCTGCGAGCTTCGCCTCGGGGCTTGGTCCTGAGGACGAAGCCATCACGACGCCACTGACGTTTGCGGCTACCGCAAATTGCATTCTCTATCAGCGTGCAACTCCCATATTTGGAGACGTGCTCGCAGATACGCTTAACTTGGATCCCTCGCAAGTTTCGCGCAAACTGACTGCAAAGACGCGAGTCATTCTGCCAGTCGACTATGCGGGGCATCCTGCCGATCAAGGTCCCATATTGGAGATTGCCCGTCAGCACGGGCTGATCGTCATTGAGGACGCTTGCCATGCGCTGGGGGCCGAGTACCGAGGAACTCGAATCGGTGGAATAGCGGACATGACGGTCTTCAGCTTCCACCCCGTAAAACACATCACTACCGCCGAAGGCGGCATGGTGACGACAAATCAGCCAAAGTTTGCTGAGACTTTAAGAAAATTTCGTAACCACGGAATTTCAACCGATGCGCGCCAGCGCCAGAGCGCCGGGCAATGGCACTACGAAATGGTCTTGCTCGGCTACAACTATCGGTTACCTGATGTGCTCTGCGCATTGGGAATCGAGCAGTTGAAAAAACTTGATGCCAATCTGGAGCGACGACGAGAGATCGCGGCTGAATACACCGCGGCTTTTTCCGAGATACCGCTGATGCGTCCGCCATCCGTCGATGGGGCTGTCAATCCTGCCTGGCATCTCTATCCTATTCGATTAAATCTAGAGCACTTATCCGCGGACCGCGCCCAAATCTTTCGCGCTCTTCGCGCGGAGAATATTGGCGTGAATGTTCACTACATCCCCGTGCATTTGCACCCCTATTATCGCGATCATTTTGGCTACCACGGAGGCGAATTCCCTATCGCCGAGGATGCCTACTCACGCCTGATCAGCTTGCCCATGTTTCATGCAATGACGGCGCAGGACGTCTCGGACGTCATTGCCGCGGTGAGGAAGGTG
>Ga0070741_10013101_pt1 | contig 14759 bp, 12 predicted proteins | sample Coa_R1_4_FD_66440 | JGI IMG/M metagenome (GOLD analysis project Ga0070741, IMG submission 66440) | Surface soil microbial communities from Centralia Pennsylvania, which are recovering from an underground coalmine fire - Coalmine... | ecosystem: Environmental > Terrestrial > Soil > Unclassified ...
TCCGCGCCGCGCTGAAGCCCGGCGCCGGGCGGTTCGTGTTCGTCTGCTGGCAGCCTGTCCTCGAGAACGAGTGGATGGTCGTCCCGATCGCGGCCGTCGCACAGCACGTGCCGCTCCCGCAACCGCCCGCGCCCGGCACGCCCGGGCCGTTCTCGCTCGGTGAGCGCGACCGCATCATGACGGTGCTCGAGGGAGCCGGCTTCCGCGACGCCGCGATCGAGCCGATCGACCAGCCCGTTCTCCTCGCCGGTGGCGGGACGGTCGACGATGCCGTCACGTTCGTGCGCAGGACGGGCATGGCACGCCTCATGCTCAGCGACGCGCCGGACGACGTCGTCGCGCGCGCCCTCGACGCGATACGGGACGCGCTCGGACCATACGTGACCGCGGACGGCGTGCGGCTGGGCTCCGCGGCGTGGCTCGTTCGCGCGACCGCCTGACGGTCGCCGGTGCTCACTGCGCCCCGCGCGCGTAGCGAGTCGGGGAGGGCGGATTCGAACCGCCGACCGCCTGCCCCCAAAGCAGGTGCGCTACCGCTGCGCCACTCCCCGGTGCCCGGCCACGATACCGACGGCGTCGGGCAGCGGCTGCTCCGCGTCGTTGTCGGAACGTTGACGCGACCGCCGGACGGACGTGACAAGCCCTGGGAACGGTGCGATCCGAGAACGCGACCCACGACCGGGAGCCGACGATGGACGATCCGTACGACGTGGGACGGTGCGCTCGGTGCAATCGATGGCAACGGCGGCGGCACGCCTACGTCGAGGTGTTCGGGCCGGGAGACAAAGAGGAGTGGTGCGTGACGGGCGGCTGCTTCGCCACGTGGATGGACGGGATCGAGCTCGTCCTGCGCGCCCGTCACGATCCCCGCGATGCCGGCTGTACGTGCGCGACCTGCCGGGACCGTGCCCACGCGCATCCGGCGACCGCGGTCGTCGAGTGGGCCGCGGACCACGGTGTGATCGGCGCGCTCGACGACGTCGCCGTCTCGGTGCCGCGGCGCCCCGCGCCGGCCTGACCGGCGACATCCGAAGCGTCGGGACTCAACCGGGCATCGTCTCGCCGCCGACCGGCGCGAGCACCTCACCCGTGTAGTAGCTCGACAGCTCGTTCGACGCGAAGAACACGAACGACGGCGCGATCTCGTCCGGCTGTGCCGCGCGCTGCATCGGCACCTGGTTGCCGAACTGCGACGTCTTGTCCGGCCCGAACGTGGACGGGATCAACGGCGTCCACACCGGACCCGGCGCGACGCAGTTCACGCGGATCCGCCGTTCCACGAGCGACTGCGCCATCGAGTACGTGAACGCCAGGATCGCGCCCTTGGTCGCGGCGTAGTCGATCAACGACTTGTTCCCGCGCAGCCCGTTGATCGAGCTCGTGTTCACGATGGAGCCGCCGTCGGGAAGGTGCGGGAGGGCGGCCTTCGTCACCCAGAAGTAGCTGTAGATGTTCGTCCGAAACGTGTGGTCCCACTGCTCCGTGGTCAGCTCGGTGAGGTCCTGGACGGGCGACTGGTACGCGACGTTGTTCACGACGACGTCGAGGCCGTCGAGCTCCGACACGGTCTGCTCGACCGCGCGCACGCACGCGTCTTCACGTGAGAGGTCACCGGGGACGAGCACCGCGCGACGACCCGCCTGCTCGACGAGCGTCGCAGTGTGCTTGGCGTCGTCGTGCTCCTCGAGGTACGCGATCGCGACGTCGGCGCCCTCCTTCGCGAACGCGACCGCGACGGCACGACCGATCCCGGAGTCCCCACCGGTCACGAGTGCACGCTTCCCGCGCAACAGGCCACGGCCTTCGTAGCCGGCCATCTCGTCCTGCGGGTGCGGCTGCATCGCTCCCGTGTCGCCCGGATAGTCCTGCTGTTGGGCGGGAAACTGCTGCTCGGCCATGCGCGATGCGCTACCCGCGCCCTGCGGGCGGCGAAACGCGACGACCGATTCAGCCCGCGACACGCAAGCGGGGCGTGTGGTGTCGCTCGACGGTCTCGAAGAGCAGGTCGACGAGCCGGTCCGTCGTCACGCGCGCGTCGAACAGGCGCATGACGCGCTCCCGCGCCGCGACCGCCATGCGGTCGTGCAGCGCATGGTCCTCGACGATCCGGGTCAGCGCGTCACCCAGGTGCCGGTCGTCGCCGTCGACGAGGATCCCGGTCACGCCGTCGTCGACGAGCTCCGGCAGCGCGTTCACGCGCGTCGCGACGACCGGGACACCGCTCGCCATCGCCTCGAGCGCGGCATAGCCGAACGTGTCCATCTCGGTCGGGAACGCGAGCACTGTCGTGCGCGCCAGCAGCGCGCCGAGGCGCGGGTCGCCGGGGCGGACGTCCCGGTGGACGCGGACACCGTCTCCCTCCGGCACCGGTTCACGGGTGACGAGATGGAGCTCGCAGCGTCCGCGAAGGCGGTCCGCGTAGACGCGCAGCACGCGGTCGCCGCCCTTGCGCGTGAGCGACCTGCCGATGAAGGTGACGATCGGGTTGTCCCGTCTCGGTCGCGCGACGCGGCGCGGGACGACGATGCCGAACGGGATGACCCGCACCTTCTCGTCCGGCACTCCGTACGCGTCGCACAGCGAGGCGGCGCACCAGCGCGACTTGCCGACCACGAAGGTCGCGGCGTCGAACACGCGGCGCTCGAGAGGCCGGCGCACGTACCGCTGCAGATCAGTCCAACGGGTCGGCGCGCGGTAGGGGAGCAGGCGCGCGACCTGCGCGCCCGTCGCGTCGGTCGAGACGATCGCAGGCGCCTGCGCGACGAGCCCGACGCTCAGGAGCGCCGCATGCTGTGTGTAGACGTGCAGCACGTCGTAGGTCCCCGCGTACCGAGCGAGCAACCGGCGCGCCGTCGCACTCGACGCGAGCTGGCTCCGCAGCGCCTGCAGGTCGAGGTCGTGGCGCGCGAGCCCCGGGACCGGTGCACCCGCGAGCTTCCGGAGCAACCCCGGCGACGGCACGTCGAGGAACGTCGGGTCGACGTCGCCGTAGGCGGTGAGCGCCGAGCGCAGCGCGAGGTGCATCGTCGTGTGGCCACCGATGTTCTCGTTCAGGAACAGCACGCGCAGCGGCCGGTCGCCGGGCGCGCGTGCGGAGCGGAGGTCGGTGGCGCTCTCCATCTGGGACCTCTATCGGCACGTCAGGGGCCCCAGACGAGGAACCCGAGCGACCGGAGCCGACCGGGCCCGTGCGGTTGCCCACGCGCGCCCGACCTGCTTGGATCGCCGCGTGTCGGGACGCGCGCTGCCGCAGTGGTTCGACGACGCGAAGCTCGGCATCTTCGTGCACTGGACGCCGGCCAGCGTTCCCGCGTACGCGCCGGTCGGGCCCGACCCGTTCACCGTCGCCGCGCGCGACGGGTGGGAACGGGCGATGCGCGAGAACCCGTACGTCGAGTGGTACCAGAACTCGCTCGCGATCGAGGGCAGTCCTGTCCAGCGCCACCACCGAGCCACGTACGGCGACACCGACTACGCGACGTTCGTGCACGAGTTCGCGGACGCGCAGGCGTGCTGGCACGCCGATGCCTGGGCCGACCTGTTCGCCGCGGCCGGCGCGCGCTACGTCGTGCTCGTCACGAAGCATCACGACGGGTATCTGCAGTGGCCGAGCGCGACACCGCCCGTCCGCGCAGACTGGCACGCCCGACGCGACGTCGTCACCGAGCTCGCGGACGCGGTGCGGGCGCGGGGCATGCGCTTCGGCGTGTACTACTCGGGCGGTCTCGACTGGACGTTCGGCGGCCTCCCGATCACCGACCTGCCGTCCATGCTCGCGGCCATCCCGCAAGACGAGGACTACGTCCGCTACGTCGACGCCCACTGGCGCGAGCTGATCGCGCGCGTCGAGCCGTCCGTGCTGTGGAACGACATCGGCTCGCCCGCCGCGCTCGATCTCGAAGCATTGTTCGCCCACTACTACGGCCGGGTGCCGGACGGCGTCGTGAACAACCGCTTCGACATGCTCGGCGTCGCGGCCGGGACCGTGCACGCCGACTTCGTCACGCCCGAGTACACGACCGCGACCGACGCGCGCGGGCCGAAGTGGGAGACGACGCGCGGCATCGGGACGTCGTTCGGGTTCAACCGCGAAGAGCGTGAGGACGACTACCTGTCCTCCCGCGCTCTCGTGCACCTCCTCGTCGACGTGGTCGCGTCAGGTGGGAACCTGCTGCTGAACGTCGGCCCGAACGCGGACGGGACCGTCGTGTGGGACCAGGCGACACGTCTGCTCGCGCTCGGCCACTGGCTCCACGCCAACGGTGAGGCGATCTACGGGACCGTCCCGTGCGACGGTGGCGTGACCACGAACGCGGCGGGCGATCCAGTCCGCTTCACGAGCGCGCGCGACGCGGACACGAGGTACGCGATCGTGCTCGACCCGCCGGCCCGGCGCGACGTCCACCTCCCCGGCGTCGACGCATCCGGCGCGCTCGCGGTCACACGCGTCGACGACGGGTGCGAGCTGCCGTACGAGACCGCGGATGACGGGATCGTCGTCACGCTGCCGATCGCACCCGCTCCGACGCCCGCGCTGGCGCTGCGCGTCGCGGGTCGACGCTGACGGCCGCGACCGCCGCCGCGCCGACCCAGGCCAACGCCGTCACGCCCGCGGCGACGTGCACACCGCGCACGAACGACGGCGCGCCGGGGTCACCCGCGATGCCGCCGAGCGCCGCGACGCCGAGCGCGGCGCCGACCTGGCGGGCCGTGTTGTTCACGGCCGACGCGAACGCGCCGCGCTCCTCGGGCAACGCCCGCATGACCGCGGCGACCATCGGCGCGGTGTTCAGCGCGAGCCCCGTACCGGCGAGCGCCATCCCGGTCAGCAGGAGGCCGTCGCCGCGACCGTGTCCGCCCGCAGGCAGGAAGAGACACACGCCGGCCGCCGCGAGCGTCATGCCGGCCACCATCGGCAGGCGCGTCCCGAAGCGCGCGGACACCCGCCCGGCCACCGGCGCGAGGAGTGCGAGCGGCGCAGTGAACGCGACCAGCCACACGCCGGCCGCGAGCGCCGAGCGCCGTTCCACGACCTGGAGGAGCAACGTGACGAGATAGAGCATCCCGACGCCGCCGAAGTTCATGAGCAACCCGACGGCGTTCGGCGCGGCGAAGGCACGTCGGCGGAACCAGTGCAACGGCAGCATCGGGTCGCGTGCGTGTCGCTCGACGTGGACGAACACCACGAGTGCGAGCGCGCCGATCACGAGCGCGCCGATCACGACCGGCGACGACCAGCCGAGCCGAGCCGCCTCGACGACACCCACGGTCCACCCGCCGACCGTGACGATCGCGAGCACCTGACCGCGCGCGTCGAGGCCGTGTCGCGCGCGTCGCCGGTCGTCGTGGACGAGCCACAGCGTCGCTGCCGCGGCGACCGCGACGACCGGAACGTTCACGAGGAACACCGACGGCCAACCGAACCGGTCGACCAGGACACCACCGAGGAGCGGCCCGGCCGGCAGCGCCAGGCTCGACACCCCCGCCCAGATCCCGAACGCGCGCGCCTGCTCGGCCGGCTCCGGATACTCGCGGGCGATGACCGCGAGCGTCTGCGGCAGCAGCAACGCGCCGCCGATCCCCTGCAGCGCGCGCCCGGTCAGCAGCATCGAGAGTCCCAGTGCCGCCCCGCACACGACCGACCCGGCCCCGAACACCAGCAGCCCGCTCACCGCGAGACGCCGTCGCCCGAACGCGTCGCCGAGCGCCCCGGCGGTCAGCATCAACGTCGCGAACCCGAGCGTGTCGGCGTCGACGACCCACTCGAGCCCCGCGGCGTGCACCGCGAGGTCACGGCGGATGTCGGCCAGCGCGACGTTCACGATGGTCACGTCGAGCAGCACGAGGAACATGCCGACGCACATCGTCGTGAGGACGAGCCCGCGCCGGGCGGGTCCGCGATGCATGGTTCGACCGTATGGAGCGGACGCTTCGGGCTCCGCCGAAACGTGCGCGTCTTACGATGGACGCATGTCCGGCGACGCCGATCTCGCGCACGTCGGCGCGCTGCTCGCGGAGCCGGCGCGTTGTCGCATCCTGCTCGCACTCGCCGACGGCCGCGCGCTGCCCGCGTCGGCGCTCGCACGCGAGGCGCGCGTTGCGTCGTCGACCGCGAGCGGGCATCTTGCGCGACTGCTCGACGCGGGCTTCCTCGACGTCGAGCAGCACGGTCGCCACCGCTACTACCGGTTCGCCGGTTCGCACGTCGCGGAGCTCGTCGAGGCGATCGCCCGCGTCGCGCCGCCGTCACCGGTCCGCAACCTCACCGACGACCGTCGCCGCGCCGCGCTGCGACGCGCCCGCACCTGCTACGACCATCTGGCCGGACGTCTGGGCGTCGACGTGCTCATGGGATGCGCGCGACGCGGGTACGTCAGCGGTCACGACGGCTCGTACCGTCCCGGGGTCGACCGTCTGTCCGCGCCCGGACGCGACGTCGTCTACCGGCTCACACCGCGCGGCATCGACGAGCTCGCGCGCATCGGGATCGACGTCGACGGCTGGTCCACCGAGACGCCCGTCCGTCACTGCGTCGACTGGACGGAGCAGCGACACCACCTCGCGGGTGACGTCGGTCGCCGCATCGCGCGGCGTGTCGAGGAGCTCGGGTGGGTCACGCGGCCACGCGCCGGTCGCGCGCTCGTCGTCACGCGCGCGGGCGTTGCGGGCTTCGCCGACGCGTTCGGCGTCGGCATCTCAGCCGGTGCGTGACGTCTCGACCGTCGTCCCGACGTCCTGACCGAACGACAGCTCGAGGTTGTGGCCGTCGGGGTCGGGGATGATCGCCCAGTAGCCGACGGGTGGTCCGGCGTCGAACGGCCCCGCCACGGCGAGCCCCTCGTCGCGCGCGTCCGCGCACAACCGGTCGACGTCGTCGCGCGACGCGCACGCGACACCCAGGTGCGACCAGCCGGACAACCGCGCGGGGTCGCCCGCGTGCTCGATCAGGACGATCACGAACGGTCGGGTGAGATCGCTCAACCACACGACCCGTGAGCCGGGCTCGTCACTGCGCTGGTGCACGACGCGCATCGAGGCGTACCGCTCGTAGAACCGGATGCTGGCAGCGGCGTCCGCCACCGGCAGCGCGACGTGCGTCAGTCCCACGTCCATCGCCAGGAAGCTTCGCGCCGACTCTTGTTCGGTACACTGCCGCTTCCCATGGAGACGACCGTCGAGCCCCTGGAGGGCAACAAGGTCCGCCTGCACGTCGCGGTCACCGACGAGGAGTTCGACCAGGCGATCGACTCCGCCTTCCGCAAGCTCGCGCGTCAGGTCAAGATCCCCGGCTTCCGTCCCGGCAAGGCGCCCCGCCGCATCCTCGAGGCGCGGCTCGGCTCCGACGTCGCGCGCGAGCAGGCGCTGCAGGACGCGCTGCCGGGCTACTACGCGGAGGCCGTCGAGACGCGTGGGCTCGACACGATCGCGCCGCCGGAGATCGACATCACCGCCGGTGCCGAGTCGGGCCCCGTCGAGTTCGACGCCGTGGTCGAGGTCCGTCCGACCGTCGAGCTGAAGGACTACGACGCCTTGCGCGTCGAGGTCCCCGCGCCCGACGTGTCGGACGACGCCGTCGAGGCGCAGGTCGACTCGCTGCGCGAGCGCTTCGCCGATCTCGAGGACTCCGCGCGACCGCTGCAGGACGGCGACTTCGCGTCGATCGACATCAAGGGCTACGTGCACGACGAGGTCATCGACGCGCTGTCCGCGACGGACCTGCTGTACGAGGTCGGTTCCGGGCTCGTCGTCGACGGGCTCGATGCCGAGCTGCGCGGCAAGCGTCCCGGCGACATCCTGAAGTTCACCGCCGCGCTGCCCGAGCGCTTCGGCGAGCGCGCCGGTGAGGAGGTCGCGTTCCAGGTCCTCGTGAAGGAGACCAAGCAGAAGGTCCTCCCCGACGCCGACGACGAGTGGGCGTCCGAGGCGAGCGAGTTCGACACGATCGCCGAGCTCCGCGACGACATCCGCAAGCGCCTCGAGCTGTTCGGCCGTGTGCAGGCGCGCGCCGCGGTGCGCGAGAAGGTGCTCGACGCGGTCGCCGACAAGGTCGACATCGAGGTGCCGGACGTGCTCGTGCGCGAGGAGATGGAGCGCCGGCTCCACGACTTCATGCACCGGCTCGAGCACCAGGGCCTGACGATCCCGCAGTACCTCGAAGCGACCGGTCAGGCGCAGGAGACGTTCATCGCCGGGTTGCGCGACGGCTCGACGCGCGCCGTCAAGGCCGACCTCGCGCTGCGTGCCGTCGTCGCCCGGGAGGGCATCGAGGCGAGCGACGACGAGGTCGACGCCGAGATCACCACGATCGCCGGCCAGATGGGCCAGAAACCGGACAAGGTCCGGCGCGATCTCGACCGCAGGGGGGCCTTGGAGGCACTACGCTCGGAGATCACCCGAGGAAAGGCGCTCCAGTTCCTCATCGACCACGCCACCGCGGTCGATGAGGAGGGACGCCCGCTCGATCTCACCCTTCCGGACGCCGCGTCCGACAGCGAGACGACCGATCTCACCGCCGAAGACACCCCCCACGAGGCCCACGAGGAGCACGAGGCGTGATCCAGCCGATCCGCAACTACATGCCGACCGTCATCGAGCAGACGAACCGCGGCGAGCGCGCCTTCGACGTCTACTCCCGGCTGCTCAAGGAGCGGATCATCTTCCTCGGCACGCCGATCGACGACTGGGTGTCGAACCTGATGATCGCCCAGCTCCTCCACCTCGAGAGCGAGGACCCGGACAAGGACATCTCGATCTACATCAACTCGCCGGGCGGCGAGATCACCGGGCTGTTCGCGATCTACGACACGATGCAGTACATCAAGCCCGACGTGCAGACGATCTGCGTCGGCCAGGCCGCGTCCGCCGCGGCGGTGCTGCTCGCGGCGGGCGCGACGGGCAAGCGCTACGCCCTGCCCCACGCCCGGGTGCTCATTCACCAGCCCCACGGTGGTGCGTCCGGCCAGGCTGTCGACATCGAGATCCAGGCGAAGGAGATCGCCCGGATGCGCAACACGCTCGACGAGCTGCTCGCCCACCACACCGGGCAGGACGTCGACCGCGTCCGTCACGACACGGACCGCGACTTCATCATGAGCGCGTTGGAAGCGAAGGACTACGGGATGATCGACGAGGTCATCTCGAACCGAGAGCTCGCCGCCGTGGCCGTGCCGGCCGGCGTCAGCTGAGCCGAGACCAACGACACCCGGGGGAGGCGTCCGTGGCGAAGTTCGGTGACGGTGGCGACCTGCTGAAGTGCTCGTTCTGCGGGAAGAGCCAGAAGCAGGTCAAGAAGCTCATCGCCGGACCCGGCGTCTACATCTGCGACGAGTGCATCGACCTGTGCAACGAGATCATCGAGGAGGAGCTCTCGCAGAGCAGCGAGGTCCGCTTCGACGACCTCCCCAAGCCGCGTGAGATCTACGAGTACCTGAACGACTACGTGATCGGACAGGAGCAGGCGAAGAAGATCCTGTCGGTCGCGGTCTACAACCACTACAAGCGCGTGCAGGCCGGCGCGTACGGCGACCCCGACGTCGAGCTGCAGAAGTCGAACATCCTGCTGATCGGCCCGACCGGTTGCGGGAAGACGCTCCTCGCGCAGACGCTCGCCCGTCTCCTCAAGGTGCCGTTCGCGATCGCGGACGCGACCGCGCTCACCGAGGCCGGCTACGTCGGCGAGGACGTCGAGAACATCCTCCTCAAGCTGATCCAGGCCGCCGACTACGACGTCAAGAAGGCCGAGACCGGGATCATCTACATCGACGAGATCGACAAGATCGCGCGGAAGGCCGAGAACCCGTCCATCACGCGCGACGTGTCGGGCGAGGGCGTCCAGCAGGCACTGCTGAAGATCCTGGAGGGCACGACGGCGTCGGTGCCCCCGCAGGGCGGCCGCAAGCACCCGCACCAGGAATTCATCCAGATCGACACGACGAACATCCTGTTCATCTGCGGCGGCGCGTTCGCCGGCATCGACCGGATCATCGAGAGCCGGGTCGGCAACCGCGGCGTCGGCTTCGGTGCCGACATCCGCCGCTCGGAGGAGAAGGACCTCGGTGCGATCCTGTCGTCGGTGCTGCCCGAGGACCTCCTGAAGTTCGGGCTCATCCCGGAGTTCGTCGGCCGCCTCCCCGTCATCGGCGCGGTGCACAACCTCGACAAGGACGCGCTGATCCGCATCCTCGTCGAGCCGAAGAACGCGCTGCTCAAGCAGTTCCAGAAGTTCTTCCAGTTCGACAACGTCGAGCTCGACTTCACCGACGACGCGCTCGACGCGGTCGGTGACGAGGCACTCAAGCGCGGCACCGGCGCGCGCGGTCTGCGCGCCATCCTCGAGGAGGTGCTCCTCGAGGTGATGTACGACCTGCCGAGCCGGTCCGACGTCGTGAAGTGCGTGATCGACCGCAACGTCGTGCTCGAGCGCGTCACCCCCACGCTCGTCACCGAGGACGACACCGAGGGCCGTCGCCGGAGCGCGTAGCGCGGAGGCGACACGGAGCGGCGAGCGTCCCGAAGGGCGGGCGCAGGTACCCTGCGCCCGAGCGAGTGCGACCAGAGATATCGCCGGAGCGCGTAGCACGCGAGCGCGTAGCGTTCATGCGTCGCTCGTCTGGCCCTGAGCCGGGCAGGCGACGCACGAACGAGATCGACCCTCCCGCTACGCTCGTCGGTCATGACGAGCGTGCCCGACAAGCCGTCGCTCGACGGCCTCGAGGCGAAGTGGTCGGAGCGCTGGGATGCCGACGGCACGTACCGCTTCGAACGCGCCGCGCCGCGTGACGCGATCTACGCGATCGACACGCCGCCGCCGACGGTCAGCGGAGCGCTCCACATGGGCTCCCTGTTCGGCTACGTGCACGCCGACTCCGTCGCGCGCTACCGGCGCGCGCGCGGCCATGCGGTCTTCTACCCGATGGGCTGGGACGACAACGGGCTGCCGACCGAACGACGGGTGCAGAACCACTTCGGCGTCGCGTGCGACCCGTCGCTGCCGTACGACCCGTCGTTCCAGCCGCCCGCGAAGCCGGGCAAGGAGGCGCTCCACATCGCGCGACGCAACTTCGTCGAGCTCTGTCTCCGGCTGACCGCCGAGGACGAGGTCGCGTTCGAGCAGCTGTGGCGACGGGTCGGGCTGTCCGTCGACTGGACGCTCACGTACACGACGATCGGTCCCGAGGCGCAGCGCGTGTCGCAGCGCGCCTTCCTGCGCAACCTCGCCCGCGGTGAGGCGTACCAGTCCGAGGCCCCGACGCTGTGGGACGTCGACTTCCGGACGGCGGTCGCGCAGGCCGAGCTCGAGGACCGCGAGATGCCGGGTGCGTACCACGCGCTGCGCTTCCACGGTGTCGACGGCGGCGACGACGTCGTCATCGAGACGACGCGCCCCGAGCTCGTCCCCGCGTGCGTCGCGCTCGTCGCCCATCCCGACGACGACCGGTACAAGTCGCGCTTCGGCACCGAGGTGCGTACGCCGCTGTTCGGCGTGCGCGTCCCCGTCGTGGCGCACGCGCTCGCGGATCCCGAGAAGGGCTCCGGGATCGCGATGATCTGCACCTTCGGCGACGTCACCGACGTCACGTGGTGGCGCGAGCTGCGCCTCCCGGTGCGCGCGGTCGTGCAGCGCGACGGGCGGCTGCGCGACGTGACGTGGGGGAGTGAAGGCTGGCCCTCCGACGACCCGCCGAGCGCGCAACGCGCGTACGACGAGCTCGCCGGGCGCACGACGAAGCAGGCGCAACGCCGCATCGTCGAGCTCCTGCAGGAGTCGGGCGACCTCGTCGGCGATCCGAAGCCGATCACCCACCCGGTCAAGTTCTACGAGAAGGGCGACCGACCGCTCGAGATCGTGACGAGCCGCCAGTGGTACATCCGCAACGGCGCGCGCGACGACGAGCTGCGCGAGACGCTCCTCAAGCGCGGCCGCGAGCTCGTGTGGCACCCGCCGCACATGGCGAGCCGCTACGAGTCGTGGGTCGAGGGCCTGAACTCGGACTGGTTGATCAGCCGGCAGCGGTTCTTCGGCGTGCCGTTCCCCCTGTGGTACCGCGTCGGCGACGACGGCGCGATCGACTATGCGGACCCGCTCGTGCCGGACGAGTCGCGCCTGCCCGTCGACCCGTCGAGCGACGCGCCCGACGGCTACACCGAGGACCAACGGGGCAAGCCCGGGGGGTTCGTCGGCGACCCCGACATCATGGACACGTGGGCGACCTCGTCGCTCACGCCGCAGGTCGCGACGGGCTGGGAGGCCGATCCCGATCTCTTCGCCCGCGCGTTCCCGATGGACCTGCGGCCGCAGGGTCCCGAGATCATCCGCACCTGGCTGTTCGCGACGTTGCTGCGCTCGCTGCTCGAGCACGGCACGCCGCCGTGGTCCGACACGATGATCAACGGCTGGATCCTCGACCCCGATCGCAAGAAGATGTCGAAGTCGCGCGGGAACGTCGTGACGCCCGTCGCGGTGCTCGAGAGGTACGGCTCCGACGCGGTGCGCTACTGGGCGCTCAACGGGCGGCCCGGCGTCGACACCGCGCTCGACGAGGGCCAGATGAAGGTGGGCCGCCGCCTCGCGATCAAGGTCCTCAACGCGTCGAAGTTCGCGCTCGGCGTCGCGGGTGACGCGGCGGCCGCCGCGAACGGCGAGGTCACGGAGGCGCTCGACCGGTCGATGCTCGCGCAGCTCCGCGCGCTCGTCGCCGACGCGACCGAGGCCTTCGACGGGTACGACTACGCGCGGGCGCTCGAACGGACGGAGCGCTTCTTCTGGCGCTTCTGCGACGACTACCTCGAGCTCGTCAAGGGCCGCGCGTACGGCAGCGGCGACGAGCGCGCCGTCGCGTCCGCGCGTGCCGCGCTCGCGCGGGGCCTGTCGATCCTGTTGCGGTTGTTCGCGCCGCATCTGCCGTTCGTGACGGAAGAGGTGTGGTCGTGGTGGCAGCCCGGGTCTGTGCACCGCGCGCCCTGGCCCACGGTCGACGAGCTCGACGCGCCGTCGCGCGACGGCGACGGGTCGGTGTTCGACGTCGGCGGGGACGTGCTCGGCGCGATCCGCAAGGCGAAGTCCGACGCGCGCCGCTCGCTGCGCACGCAGGTGACGCGTGCGGTCGTGCGCGACACCGCCGAGCGGCTGCGCGCGCTCGGCGCGGCGCGCGCGGACGTGTGCGAAGCAGGCAACGTGCGAGAGCTCGTCACCGAGGAGGCGGACGAGCTCACGGTCGACGTCGAGCTCGCGCCGCCCGACGACGCGTCGTGACGATCCCGCCGACCGACGTCCGCGAGGCGTTCGCGTGGCTCGACGCGCACGTCAACCTCGAGACGGGCGTCGGCCCGAGCCGGCGGCGCATCGAGCACCCGACGCTCGACCGCATCCGCACCCTCGTCGAGCTCCTCGGCTCACCCCAGCTCGAGTACCCCGCGGTGCACCTGACCGGCACGAACGGCAAGACCTCCGCGACACGGATGGTCGCCGAGCTGCTCACCACGGTGGGCTTGTCGATCGGCGCGTACACCAGCCCGCACCTCGAGCGCATGAACGAGCGGATGACCTGGAACGGCCGTCCGGTCGAGGACGACGAGCTCGTCCCGATCCTCGACGTCCTCGCGACGATCGAGGCGACGATGACCGACGTCCCGACGTGGTTCGAGCTCGTGACGGCGGCGGCGCTGCGCTGGTTCGCGGACGTCGCCGTCGACGCTGCCGCGATCGAGGTCGGCGTGGGCGGCACGTGGGACGCGACGAACGTCGTCGACGGGCGCGTCGCGGTCGTCACCAACGTCGAGATCGACCACGTGCAGTATCTGGGGCCGACGCGCGCCGACATCGCGCGGGAGAAGGCCGGCATCGTGAAGCCGGGGGCGACGCTCGTCCTCGGCGAGCGCGATCCCGACCTGCGGCCGCTGTTCGTCGACCGCAGCCCCGGCGACGTGTGGCTGCGTGACGTCGACTTCGGCATCCGGTCGGAGCGACTCGCGCACGGCGGCCGGCTGCTCGACCTGTTCACGCGCGGCGGGGAGCACCGCGACGTGCTCCTCCCGCTGCACGGCGCGTACCAGGCCGAGAACGCGGCGATCGCGCTGGCGGCCGCGGAGGCGTTCCTCGACGCGCCGCTGCCGCCTGACATCGTGCGCGAGGCGTTCCTCAACGTGCGGTCACCGGGCCGGCTCGAGGTCGTCGCGCACCAGCCGCTCGTGCTGCTCGACGGCGCGCACAACGTGGCCGGCGCGCACGCGCTGCACGCCGCGCTCGCCGAGGAGTTCCCGCCCGGGCCGCGCACGCTCGTCGTCGGGCTGCTGCGCGAGAAGGAGCCGCACGAGATGCTCGACGCGCTCGGCGTCGCCGACGCGTCGCGTGTCGTGTGCTGCAGCCCCGCGAACCCGCGCGCGCTCGACGCCGATGCCGTCGCGGCCGCGGCCGTCGAGCTCGGTGTGCCGATCGACCGGGTGGACGTCGTCGACGACGTCGCCGCCGCGGTCGCGTACGCGCGCGACGTGACACCACCCGACGCGCAAGTCGTGGTGGCCGGCACGCTCTACGTCGTCGGCGCGGCGCGGCACGCGCTCGTCGACCACCCCTGACCCGCCCGGTTGGTACACAAGTCGCGGTCAGGGGCGCGAGTTGTGTACCAACGCGGCACGGCCGGTAGCGTCCGCCGGTCATGAGCGACCGGACCCTCGTCATCTGCAAGCCGGACGCCGTCGAGCGCGGGCTCGTCGGCGAGATCGTGGGACGGCTGGAGCGCAAGGGGCTGAAGCTCGTCGCC
>Ga0070741_10013102_pt1 | contig 14758 bp, 16 predicted proteins | sample Coa_R1_4_FD_66440 | JGI IMG/M metagenome (GOLD analysis project Ga0070741, IMG submission 66440) | Surface soil microbial communities from Centralia Pennsylvania, which are recovering from an underground coalmine fire - Coalmine... | ecosystem: Environmental > Terrestrial > Soil > Unclassified ...
GCAAAGCTGCCGCCGCGCTTCGTCATGGTGAACATTCCGGCGGCGCAGGTTGAGGCAGTCGAGGGCGGCGTCGTGGTCTCGCGCCATGCCGCGATCGTCGGCAAGGTCGACCGGCCTTCGCCGATCGTCAACAGCAAGATCTACGAGATCAACTTCAACCCGTACTGGACGGTGCCGGCCAGCATCATCAAGCGCGACCTGATCCCCAAGATGCAGGCCGACCCGCAATACACGGCCAAGTTCCACATCCGCATCTACGACCAGAAGGGCAACGAACTCGACCCGAAGAACATCAACTGGAACAGCGACGAGGCGACGAAGTACCTCTTCCGGGAGGACCCGGGCGACACGAATTCGCTCGGACTGGTGAAGATCAACTTCTTCAGCAAGGACGGCGTCTACATGCACGACACGCCGTCGAAGGGCCTTTTCAACAACGAGTTCCGCTTCGACTCCTCGGGCTGCGTGCGCGTCCAGAACGTCCGCGAGCTGATCACGTGGCTGCTTCGCGACACGCCCGGCTGGGACCGCCAGCACATCGACGAGATGTTCAAGAACGGCCAGCGGCTTGACGTGAAGCTCGCCCAGCAGGTCCCGGTCGTGTGGATCTATGTCACCGCCTGGGCGGTCACCGACGGCGTGGTCAACTTCCGCAACGACATTTACGGGCTGGACGGGCTCGACCAGATGGCAACCGGCGATCCGGTTCCGGTCGCGCCGGTGAGCGTGCAGCAGTAAGCCCTCATCGCAACCGCCATGGGCCGGTCGTTGACCGGCCCTGATTGCCCGTTCAACGCCAGCGTGCAACATGCCGGCGGGCCCCAGACCACAGGTGCGCCGTGACAGCAGATTCGACGGGCGTTGCCCACCCCGAGCGGTGGCCGGAGGGCCGCTCCCCGGTTCGCCGCGATCCCGAAATCGAGGCCTTCGTCGCCGGCGTTCTCGGCCGCATGACGGTCGAGGAAAAGGTCGGGCAGATCATCCAGGCGGACATCGGAACTGCCAGGCCGGAAGACCTGCTTCGCTATCCACTAGGCTCGATACTCAATGGCGGCGATTCCGGCCCGAACGGCAACGACCGCGCCCCGGCCGCCGACTGGCTGGCGCTTGCCGACGCGTTCTACGACGCAGCCCTGCGGCGCGGGGGAACCTGGGTCCCGCTTCTCTGGGGGATCGATGCTGTCCACGGCAACAACAACATCCCCGGCGCGACGCTCTTTCCGCACAATATCGGGCTCGGCGCCACCCGCGACCGCGAGCTCGTCCGCCAGATCGCCGAAGCTACGGCGGTGGAAATCCGCGCCACCGGCATGGAATGGTCGTTTGCGCCAAGCCTGGCGGTGGCGCGGGACGACCGCTGGGGGCGGACCTACGAGAGCTACTCCGAGGATCCGGAGATTGTCGCGGACTTCGCCGGCGCGATGGTGGAGGGCCTGCAGGGGAGGGTAGGGACCGGTACGTTCCTGGCCGCCGGGAAGGTCCTTGCCTCGGCCAAGCATTTTCTCGGCGATGGCGGGACGACCAGCGGCAAGGACCAGGGGGACAATCCGGCATCCGAGGAAGAGCTTCGCGACATTCACGGCCGTGCCTACACCGTCGCGCTTGCCGCGGGCGCCCAGACCGTGATGGCCTCCTTCTCCAGCTGGCGCGGCGCCAAGATGCACGGCAATCGCAGCCTGCTGACCTCGGTGCTGAAGGAAAGGATGGGCTTCGACGGATTCGTCGTCGGCGACTGGGCGGCACATTCCCAGCTGCCCGGCCGTTCCGAGGCCCACTGCCCGGACGCGATCAATGCCGGGCTCGACATGTTCATGTCGCCGTTCGCCTGGCGGGAACTCTTCGACAATACGCTGGCCGACGTCCGCTCGGGCACCATTCCGATGGCGCGCCTCGACGACGCGGTCACGCGGATCCTGCGGGTGAAGGCCCGGCTCGGCCTCTTCCGGGCCCCGCGCCCGTCCGGGCGGGAAGGGGCCGGGCGCTTCGGGGTTCTGGGCAGCGCCGAACATCGGGCCGTGGCGCGGCGCGCGGTACGCCAGTCGCTGGTCCTCCTGAAGAACGCGGGCGGCGTGCTCCCGATTCATCCCGGCAAGCGGATTCTGGTGGCAGGAGCGGCGGCCGACAGCATCCCGCGGCAGTCCGGCGGCTGGACGCTGAGCTGGCAGGGCACCGGCAACACGAATGCCGACTTCCCGAACGCCCAGTCGATCCTCGCCGGCCTGCGGGAGGCGGTGGCCGGCGGCGGCCAGGTGATCTTCAGTCCCGACGGCAGCTTCACCGAAAGGCCCGACATTGCCGTCGCTGTCTTCGGCGAAGTTCCCTACGCGGAGTTCAACGGCGACCTGAAGACGACCGACTATAGCGCGCTTTATCCTGAGGATCTCGCGCTTCTCCGGCGGCTCACGGACGCCGGCGTTCCGGTGGTTTCGGTCTTCATTTCCGGGCGCCCCCTGTTCACCGGTCCCGAGATCGACCTATCCGATGCGTTCGTTGCCGCCTGGCTCCCGGGAAGCGAGGGGGGCGGCATTGCCGACCTGGTCATCGCCGGCCCCGACGGCGCGCCGCGGCACGATTTTCGCGGAAAACTGGGGTTCTCCTGGCCCCGCTTCGCCGATCAGGTCGTCAATCGCGGCGATCCCGGGTACGCTCCGCTCTTTCCCTATGGCTACGGGTTGACCTACCGGTAGGCAGGCCTGCAGCGCGAGCGGGGCAGGCCCCCTCGCGGCGCGATCCTTGGCGGGTCGGCCGTCCCGTGTTAAGGCGGGTTTTCCCGTCGACAGGGTCAATGCCACATGTCCATGACCGACCGTGCCCAGAGCAATGCTCCCGGGTTCTTCTCGGCATCGCTCGCCGAATCGGACCCCGAAATCGCCGATGCGATCGGCAGGGAATTGTCCCGGCAGCAGCATGAAATCGAGCTGATCGCGTCGGAAAACATCGTCTCGCGCGCCGTCCTCGAGGCGCAGGGCTCGGTGATGACCAACAAGTACGCGGAGGGCTATCCCGGCCGGCGCTATTACGGCGGCTGCGAGTTCGTTGATATCGCCGAGACGCTCGCGATCGAGCGGGCGAAGAAGCTCTTCGGGGCAGGCTTCGCCAACGTCCAGCCGAACTCCGGCAGCCAGATGAACCAGGCGGTCTTCCTGGCGCTCCTCGCGCCCGGCGACACGTTCATGGGGCTCGACCTCGCGGCGGGTGGACACCTGACGCACGGTTCGCCGGTCAACATGTCGGGGAAGTGGTTCAAGGTCGCGCCCTACGGCGTGCGGCGGGAGGACCAGTTGCTCGACTACGACGACATCCAGAAGAAGGCGGAGGCGGCGAGGCCGAAGCTGATCATCGCCGGCGGCACGGCCTATTCGCGCATCTGGGACTTCAAGCGCTTCCGCGAGATCGCCGACTCGGTCGGCGCCTACCTGATGGTCGACATGGCGCATTTCGCCGGTCTGGTCGCGGGCGGCGTCCATCCCTCGCCGATCCAATACGCCCATGTCGTGACCTCGACGACGCACAAGTCGCTCCGCGGCCCGCGCGGCGGCCTGATCCTCACCAACGACGAGGAGATGGCGAAGAAGATCAACTCGGCGGTGTTCCCCGGCTTGCAGGGCGGGCCGCTCATGCATGTCATCGCCGCCAAGGCGGTGGCGTTCGGCGAGGCGCTCCGGCCGGACTTCAAGATCTACGCGAAGAACATCGTCGAGAATGCGCGCGCGCTTGCCGAAACGCTGCGCAGCGCCGGCTTCGATATTGTCTCCGGCGGCACCGACAACCATCTGATGCTGGTCGACCTTCGACCGAAGCGCCTCAAGGGCAATGTTTCGGAGAAGGCGCTCGTCCGCGCCGGTCTCACCTGCAACAAGAACGGCGTTCCCTACGATCCGGAGAAGCCCTTGGTGACCAGCGGCATCCGCCTCGGCACCCCCGCCTGCACGACCCGCGGATTCGGCATTGCCGAGTTCCGGCAGGTCGGGCAGCTGATCGCGGAAGTGCTCGACGCCGTCGCGCAGTCGCCCGACGGCGCCGCGCCGCTGGTCGAGGAGAAGGTGCACGCCAAGGTGAGGGCGCTTACCGACCGCTTCCCGATCTACCAGTAGGGCGGCGCCCGGATGCGGTGTCCCTATTGCGGCAATCCCGACACGCAGGTGAAGGATTCGCGTCCCTCGGAGGACAACACGGCGATCCGGCGCCGGCGCGTCTGCCCGGATTGCGGCGGCCGCTTCACGACCTTCGAGCGCGTGCAACTGCGCGAACTGATGGTGGTAAAGAAGAGCGGCCGCAAGGTCGCCTTCGACCGCGACAAGCTGATGCGGTCGGTCCAGGTCGCCCTCCGCAAGCGCGCGGTCGACCCGGACCGGGTCGAGCGGATGGTCAACGGCATCGTCCGGCAGCTCGAATCGCGCGGGGAGAGCGAGGTGTCGAGCGACCAGATCGGGCACCTCGTCATGGACGGGCTGCGCGGGCTCGATACGGTCGCCTATGTGCGCTTCGCCTCGGTTTACAAGAACTTCCGCGAGGCCAAGGATTTCGAGGCATTCGTCGGCGAGCTGGCCGGCGAGGCGGTGAAGGGCAAAGACGACGAGTAAGATGGCAGCGACGGCCAGACACGATGCGGAACTCGACCGCCGGCTGATGGCGGCGGCGCTAAGAATCGGCCGCCGCAACCTCGGCCAGACCTGGCCGAACCCGGCGGTCGGCGCCCTGATCGTGCGCGACGACGGTGGCTCGCCCGTCGTCATCGGCCGCGGATCGACCGCGGTCGGCGGCCGCCCGCATGCCGAGACGGTGGCGCTGGCGGAAGCCGGCGCGGCGGCGCGGGGTGCGACTGCCTATGTGACGCTGGAGCCGTGCGCGCATGAGGGGCGGACCCCGCCCTGCGCCGATGCGCTCATCGCTGCCGGCGTCAGGCGCGTCGTCACGACGATCGCCGACCCCGACCCGCGCGTGAGCGGGCAGGGGCATGCCGCGCTCGAGCGCGCCGGCATCGAGGTGACCGTGGGCGTGCTCGCCGAGGAAGGAAGCCTCGCCCATGCCGGCCACATTTCGCGGATCGTGCGCGGCCGGCCCTATGTCATCCTCAAGCTTGCGGTCTCCGCCGACGGCATGATCGGCCGGCGCGCCGGCGAGCGCATGATGATCACCGGCAAGCCGGCGCTGGAACTGGTCCAGGCGATGCGGGCGGAATGCGATGCGGTCGCAATCGGCATCGGCACGGTGCTCATCGACAATCCGCGGCTGACGGTCCGCCTGCCGGGCCTGCGCGAGCGCTCGCCGAGCCGAATCGTCTTCGACGCGAAGGCACGGCTGCCGCTCGAATCCAACCTCGTCGCCTCGGCGCGGGAAACGCCGCTGGTCGCCGTCGTCGGGCCCGAGGCGCCGCAGGCGCAGCGCGACGCGCTGGCCGATGCGGGCGTGCGGATACTGGCGGTCGGCGAGGGATCGGGCGGGCTCGACCTCAATGCGGCGCTGCAGGCGCTCGGCGCCGAGGGCTTCACCCGGGTTCTGGTCGAGGGCGGCTCGGCGATCGCCTCGTCGCTGGTTTCGGCGGACCTGGTCGACGAGGCCTGCCTCTTCCGCGCTTCGGTCGTGGTCGGGGCCGACGGCGTGCGCGCGCTCGGCGGGCTGGCGCTGTCGGCGATCGAGCGGAGTCCGCGGTTCCGCCAAATCGAGGCCGCAATTGTCGGGGACGACACGCTCAGGCGTTACCAGAGGGCGGCGTGAATATGTTCACCGGAATTGTCACGGGTATCGGTGCAGTCGTTGCCACCGAAGAGCGGAACGATGTTCGCCGGATTTCGGTGTCGTGCGACTACCGGATCGAGACCATCGACATCGGCGCGTCAATCCTGCTTGCGGGCATCTGCATGACGGTGGTCGCCAAGGAGGAGGCCGGCGGCAAGACGGTGGTCGAGTTCGAGGCCGGGCCGGAGACGCTGAGGGCGACGACCGTCCGCGACTGGGAAGTCGGCAAGCGCCTCAACCTCGAGCGGGCGCTGAGGCTCGGCGACGAATTTGGCGGCCATGTCGTCTCCGGCCATGTCGACGGCATTGCCAGGATCGTCAGCCGCGAGGATTTCGCCGAGACGACGCGCTTCGTCTTCGAGGTGCCGCACGATCTGGCCCGTTTCATCGCGGCCAAGGGCTCGGTCGCCCTCGACGGCACGTCGCTGACGGTGAACCGGGTCGACGGCGACCGCTTCGACTGCGTGCTCATCCCGCACACGCTCAAGGTAACCACCTGGAACGAGCGCAAGGCGGGGGACAGCGTCAACCTCGAAGTCGATCAGATTGCGCGCTATGTTGCGCGCCTCATGGCGGCCGCTTGACCGCCGGTCCGGCGGGAATCCATGGCGTCGCATCTGCTCATCATCGAGGCGCGGTACTATGAGGAACTCGCCGACGAGCTCCTCAGGGGCGCCGTCGCCGCGCTCGACAGGGCCGGCGCGACGCACGAGGTCCTGACCGTGCCGGGAGCGCTCGAAATCCCGGCGGCTCTGGCCATGGCGGTCTCGGCGGTCAAGTCGCGTCGCGCGCGCTACGACGGCTACGTCCTGCTCGGCTGCGTCATCCGCGGCGAGACGACCCACTACGACATCGTCGCCGGCGAGTCGGCGCGCGGCTACATGGATATCGCGATCGCCGAGAGGATCGCCGTCGGCAACGGCATTCTCACCGTCGAGAACGACGAGCAGGCCTATGCCCGGGCGCGGGTCGGCGGGATGAACAAGGGCGGCGGCGCCGCCGAGGCGGCGCTGGCGATGATCGCGGTGCGCAGGAAAATGGGGCTCGCCGGCTGATGGCGGGCAACGGACAGCCCAGGCTGGCCAACCAGCGCGGCGCGGCGCGGCTGGCCGCCGTGCAGGCGCTCTACCAGATGGACCTCGCCGCCGCGACGCTGCCCGAAGTGCTTGCCGAATTCGAGACGTTCCGCCTCGGCAAGGAGCTCGACGGCGTCGAATACCGGGATGCGGACGCGGACTTCTTTCGCGATATCGTCGGCGGCGTGGTGCGCGAGCAGACGCGACTCGATCCGGCCATCCACGGCGCCTTGTCGCCGGGCTGGCCGCTCGCCCGCATCGACGCGACGCTGCGCGCGATCCTGCGTTCCGGCGCTTACGAACTGGCGGAGCGGAGCGACGTCCCGGCCAAGGTCGTGATCAGCGAGTATGTCGACGTGGCCAAGGCCTTCTTCGATGCCGATGCCGCGGCGATGGTCAACGGCGTCCTCGACCGGCTGGCGCGGCAACAGCGGCCGGCAGAGTTCCTGGCGCCGGCGCGGACCTGAAGCGATGGCCGCGCGGCCGGGCGAGTTCGAGCTGATCGAGAAATATTTCAGGCCGCTGGCGACGGATGCCGGCGCGCTTGGCCTGTCCGATGACGCCGCGTGGTTCCGGCCCGCCGCCGGCGAGGAAATCGTGCTCACCACCGACCTGATCGCGGCCGGCGTGCATTTCTTTCCCGGCGATCCGCCGGAATCGATCGCCCGGAAGGCGCTCCGCGTGAACCTCTCCGATCTCGCCGGGAAGGGCGCGCGCCCGCTCGGCTACCTGGTGGCGCTGGCCTTGCCGGAGGACTGGACCGAGGCCTGGATCAGGCGGTTCGCGCGGGCGCTTGCCGACGACCAGCGGCGCTACGCGATCTCGCTCTTCGGCGGCGACACCAGCCGCGCCAGCGGCGGCCTCACCATCGCCGTCACCGCATTCGGCACGCTGCCACGCGGGACGATGGTTCACCGCGACGGCGCGCGGCCCGGCGACCTCGTCTATGTCTCCGGGACGATCGGCGACGCGGCGCTCGGCCTGCTCGTCTGCCTCGGCCGGGTGGCCGGCAGCGTGCCGGCGGCGGCGCGCAAGGCGCTGATCGACCGCTATCGCCATCCGCAGCCGCGTGTCGAACTGGCGGTGGCGATCCGGCGATATGCCACGGCAGCGATGGACGTGTCCGACGGGCTGGTCGGCGATCTCGGCCATATCTGCCGCACTTCCGGCGTCACCGCCGAGATCGACGCGGGGTCGGTGCCGCTGGCGCGGGCCGCGAGGCAGGTTGTTGCGTTGGGCCCGGACTACCTCGTGGCCGCGATTACCGGCGGCGACGACTACGAGATCCTCGCAACCGTGTCGCCGCAAAACGGTCCTGCCTTCGAGCGCGCCGCGGCAAAGGCCGGCGTCGCCGTGACCCGCATCGGGCGGATCGTTGCCGGGAAAGGCCCGCCGAAGGTCCGCGACGCAGGCGGAGAGGCCCTCCGTTTCGACCGGGCGGGCCACACGCACTTCTGATCGGAGGCCACTTCCGGCCGAAACCCAGAGGGTCTAAGCCAATTGGCGGGAGGTCCCCTGGATGACCGCTATCGACGCTGCACCGGCCGCTGCCCCGGACATCCGGCTGGCGCGCAGGAACCTGTTCGTGCTTGCTACGGCCAGCGCGGTCGTGGGCTCGGTGCCGTCGGTGGCGATCACGCTCGCCGGCCTAGCCGGCAGCTATCTGCTCGGACCCGACAAGTCGCTGGCGACCCTGCCGGTCACGGCGATGAATCTCGGCGTTGCCCTCGGCGCCATTCCTGCCGCAGCCATCATGCGGCGCGTCGGCCGCCGGAGCGGCTTCATGCTGGGCGCGCTGATCGGGACCTGCGGCGGGCTCCTCGCGGCGCTCGCGATCTTCGCCGGTACATTCCTCGGATTCACCGCGGCACTTCTCGTCATGGGCTGGGCCGGCGCCTTTACCCAGCAATACCGCTTCGCCGCCGGCGAGGGCAGCAGCGAGGCGCTGCGCGCCAAGGCGGTATCCTTCGTGCTCGCCGCCGGCGTGGCGTCGGCGGTCATCGGGCCGCAGACCGTCATCTTCACGCACGACCTGTTGCTGCCGACGCCGTTCGCGGGTGCCTTCGTCGCGGCGGGCGTTCTCTTCCTGATCGGGCTGGCCGCCGTGTCCTTCCTCGGCGGCGCGGCGCGGCTGCCCCCGCCCGTCCACGCCGCAGCCGGCGGCGGGCGGCGGCTTCGCGTGATCGTGCTGCAGCCGCGGTTTCTCGTCGCCGTACTGTGCGCGATGAGCGCCTACGGGCTGATGAGCCTGGTCATGACCGCGGCGCCGCTGGCCATGATCAATTGCGGTCTCTCGGAGAGTAACGCCGCCCTCGGCATCCAGTGGCACGTGATCGCCATGTATGCGCCGAGCTTCGTCACCGGAACGCTGATCGCGCGCGTCGGCAAGGCGCCGGTCATCGTCGCCGGGATGGTCCTGCTCGCCGGTTGCGGGGTCGCCGCGCTCTCCGGGCTCGACATCCTCAATTTCTGGGTTGCGCTGGTCTGCCTCGGGGTCGGCTGGAACTTCGGCTTCATCGGCGCGACGGCGCTGCTGGCGGAGACCTATCGCGTCGAGGAGCGGGCTCGGATCGAGGGGCTGAACGATGCCCTCGTCTTCGGCATCGTGGCGCTGGCGTCGCTTTCCTCCGGCTCGCTCCTCAGCTTTGCCGGATGGAACGCTGTCAACCTCGTCATCTTCCCGGTGGTGGCGCTGGCGCTGGCAGCCCTGGCGTTTGGCGGAAAGCGCCGCCAGCCGGCATGAGCGCCGCCGCCCGGCGCCCGTAGAGGACGCCGGGCGGGCGACTCGCCCCGGGTTGGCGGCCTACCGGCGGAGCGCCGTCGCCAGCATGACGTAGCCCCAGCCGGTGAAGAGGAGCGAGATGCCGGCGAGCGTGCCGAGCAGATAGACGGCCGAGAGCGGCCACTGCAGGAAGATCAGCACGCCGACCAGGATCGAGACCACGGCGGAGAGGATGATCCAGCCGACGCCGGTATGCGGTCGCGCCTGCGCGGCGAGGAGGAGCTGGAAGACGCCCTTGGCGACGAACATGATCGCGACGAAGAGCGTCAGCGTGATCGCCCCTTCCAGCGGGTTCAGCCAGATGTCGAGGCCGGCCAGCAGGAGCACCACGCCGATCAGTACCTGCCACAGGAACCCGCCCCAGGATTCGCGCATCTGCCAGGCCTGGATGAGCTGCATGACGCCGGCGATGGCGAGCCAGACGCCGATCAGCGAGCTGACGAGGAGAGAGGGAATAAGCGGCGTCGCGATGGCGAGGATGCCGCCGATGATGAAGACGATTCCGAGGAAAAGGAACCAGCCGGAATGCGGCTTCAGGCCCGATTCCGATGTCGCGGACTGCATGGTCATGGTTGCCTCCTTCCGCATGCTGTCGCGGCGTCAATGTAGCCGAGTCCCGCGGAAATGGCTCGGCTTTCCGACCCCGCCGGCCCCGGCCGGGCGGACCGGTCTGCTTGACCCGGATCGGGGCGCGGGCGTAGCAGCACGCCGGTCATGAACGAGCCAGCCCAACCCCCGCCTGGCCAGCCGGCGATCATCCTCTGCGAGCCGCAGCTGGGCGAGAATGTCGGCACCGCGGCGCGCGCCATGGCGAATTTCGGGCTCCGCGACCTCCGCCTCGTCAATCCCCGCGAGGGCTGGCCGAACGACCGCGCCCGCGCCGCGGCGAGCGGCGCCGACCACGTCATCGATGCGGTCCGGGTCTATCCGAGCCTCAAGGAGGCGATCGCCGACCTCCGTTTCGTCTACGCGACGACCCGGCGCGAGCGCGAGATCGGCAAGCCGGTCGCCGGACCGCGCGAGGCCGCCGCGCAGATGCGGGCCAGCGCGGCCGCCGGCAGGCCCTCCGGCGTCATCTTCGGGCGCGAGCGCACCGGGCTCACCAACGACGACATCTCCTACGCCGACGAAATCCTGACGCTCCCGGTCGATCCCGATTTCGGCTCGCTCAACGTCGCGCAGGCGGTGCTGATCGTCGCCTATGAGTGGCGGATCGCCGGCATCGCGGACGAGGCGGCGGCGCTGCCGTTCCGTTCGCCTGGCGACGGGCCGGCGCCGCGGGCGGAACTGATCCGCCTTTTCGAGCAGATCGAGGGCGCGCTCGAAGCGGTCAACTTCTTCCGGCCGCCGGAAAAACGCCCGCATGTCGTGGAATCGATCCGGTCGATGCTGCAGAAGGCGGCCCTGACCGAGCAGGAAGTGCGCACGCTCCGCGGCGTCGTGGCGGCACTCGAACGCCGCCCGACGCGGCCGCGGAAGCTTCGCGACGGGACGATCACCACCGAGCGCGGGAAGTTCGATTGAGCCGGCTTCTGGTCTTCGATTCGGGCGTCGGCGGCCTGTCGGTGGCACGCGAGATCCGCAGGGCGCTGCCCGGCGCCGAGATGACCTATGTCGCCGACGATGCCGGGTTCCCCTACGGCGACTGGCCGGACAGGGCGCTCAGCGGCCATGTCGTCGCCCTGGTCGGGCGGCTCATCGCGCGCTTCGACCCGGCGGCGGTGGTGATCGCCTGCAACACGGCGTCGACGCTGGTCCTGCCGCCCCTCCGCGAGAGGTTCACGCTGCCATTCGTCGGCACCGTGCCGGCGATCAAGCCGGCGGCGGAGCGGACCAAGTCCGGCCTTGTCAGCGTCCTCGCCACCTTCGGCACGATGCAGCGCGACTATACGCGCTCGCTCATCCAGAGCTTCGCGCAGAGCTGCAGCGTGCGGCTGGTCGGCTCCGCCAACCTCGCGCCGCTTGCCGAGGCGCATATGCGCGGCGAGCCGGTCGACGAAGCCGCGGTGTTCAACGAGATCGAGCCCGCCTTCGTCGAGCGCGACGGAAAGCGCACGGACATGATCGTGCTCGGCTGCACCCATTATCCCTTCCTCCTGCCGATCCTGGAGCGGCTGGCGCCGTGGCCGGTCGAGTGGATCGACCCGGCCCCGGCGATCGCCCGGCGGGTGGCGACGGTGGCGGGGAACGCCGTGGGCGCCGGCGGCGGCGGTGGCGAGGCCTATCTCACGACCGGGAGGAAATGGCCGGAACGGCTTGCGCCGACGCTGCTGGAGATCGGCCTCGCGCCGATGAGCGGCCTCAGCGAGCCCCGCGCCGCCGCGGCGATTTGACAGAAACCGGCGGGAAGACTATCTCAACCGCCGTCAGGGCGGGTCCTTTCGGGCCCGCTTGGCTTTCATGCGACCCGCGGAAATGCCGGAGCTTCCGGACTTTCCTGTCGTCCGGGCAACCGGAAGAGGAGGGCGCCTACCGAAACGAACTGAAAGGTAAGCGATGACCAAGCGCATCGCGGCGAAGCACAAGCTCGATCGCCGCCTCGGCCAGAACATCTGGGGCCGGCCCAAGAGCCCCGTCAACCGCCGTGAATACGGCCCCGGCCAGCACGGCCAGCGCCGCAAGGGCAAGCTCTCCGATTTCGGCACCCAGCTGCGGGCCAAGCAGAAGCTGAAGGGCTACTACGCCAATATTTCCGAGCGGCAGTTCAAGAACATCTATTACGAGGCCATCCGCCGCGCCGGCGACACCTCGGAGCACCTGGTCAGCCTGCTGGAGAGCCGGCTCGACGCGATCGTCTATCGGGCCAAGTTCGTCCCGACCGTCTTTGCCGCCCGCCAGTTCGTCAGCCACGGCCATGTCACGGTCAACGGCAAGCGGGTCAACATCGCGAGCTACCGCTGCAAGCCGGGCGACGTGATCGCGGTCAAGGAAAAGTCGAAGCAGATGGCGCTCGTCCTCGAGGCGAGCCAGCTCGCCGAGCGCGACGTGCCGGACTATATCGAGGTCGACCACAACAAGATGTCGGCGACCTATGTCCGCCGTCCGGCGCTGACCGACGTGCCCTACCCGGTGCAGATGGAGCCGCACCTGGTGGTCGAGTTCTACTCGCGCTAGCCCGGCACCGCCGAATCTCAAAAAAGGCCGCCCAGGGGCGGCCTTTTTTGTGCCGGATCGCGGGTCGGCGGCCATGCCGCCAGCCGCGCTTCGGATCCGCGAAACACCTCGGGGCGAAGCATGTGCCCCCCCGGCGCGCAGCAACCGGCAGTTCAGGTTCCGCCGGAAGAGGCGGGACGGCGCCTGCCCGTTCAGGCCGCCGGCGACGGCTCCGCGACGGCAACGCCCTTGCTCGTCAGGAGGGACTGCAGCTCGCCCTCCTGGAACATCTCCCGGACGATATCGCAACCGCCGACGAACTCGCCCTTGACGTAGAGCTGCGGGATGGTCGGCCAGTTGGAATATTCCTTGATGCCCTGGCGGATTTCCATGTTTTCCAGGACGTTCACGCCTTTGTACTCGACGCCGAGATAGTCGAGAATCTGGACCACCTGGCTCGAGAAGCCGCATTGCGGGAAGGTCGGCGTGCCCTTCATGAACAGAAGCACGTCGTTGCTCTTCACCTCGTTGTCGATCCAGGCCTGAATTTCGCTCATGACGAGTCCCAAGGTTCCTGCGATTGGTTGAGGTATATGAGCTTTCCTGCAGGTTTTGCAACGCTACTCGGCGCCGCGCGGGTCGATGCAGCACTCGGCGTCCGGCCGGGTCGAGAAGTTGCGGATGAGGAAGGTGACGAGGTTGAGCAGTTCCGCCGCATTGGCGGTCGGAACGAAGCACTCGACGACGTAGAGCCGGCCGGCGTCGACCGCCTCGGCCCGGTAGATGTTGAGGGGGACGCCGCTCGGGTTCTCGCCGGTCTCGCCCCAGTAGAGGAAGGCCGGCCCGCTCTGGAACGAGGTCAGGCCCTTCTGCCGCGCCTCGAAGCGCGGAAAGGTCTCGCGCCACATCGCTTCCGCGGAGGCGACGTCGAAGGAGGAAAGCGCGTGCTCGGCGGTCCACCCGGCTTCCGTGTCCGGCCTGACCAGAACCTCGCATTGCAGCGGGTGGCCCGGATAGTCGAGGTGGAAGGCCGAGCCTGACAACGTCGCGCCCCGCACCATGAAGTCGGGATAGATCACGGTGAAAGGCTGGTCGGGCCGCAGGCTGTGCGCGACCTCGAACCGGATGTCTTCTGCCATCGCCTCCGTCGTGCCCGCCGCAGCGAGCACGGCCGCGGCGAGCAGGCCCGCCCGTCGTCCCTGCCGGTCAGTCCGGCGCACTGGTCTGCAGCGCCAGTGCGTGGAGCGCGCCGCCCATGCTGCCGCCGAGCGCGGCATAGACCATCTGGTGCTGCTGCACCCGGCTCTTGCCGCGGAACGACTCGGAGACGACCTCGGCGGCGTAATGGTCGCCGTCGCCGGCCAGATCGCGGATGACGACCTTCGCGTCGGGAAGCGCCGATTTGATCAGCGTTTCGATCTCGCGCGCATTCATCGCCATGGGGCCACGCCTCCGCCGGGGCCTAGAGCCTGCCGGCCATGTAGGCCGGGAACCAATATTCGTGGGCTTCGCGCAGCTTTGCAACGGGGACGGAAACGACCTCGCCAAGCCGCAGGTCTGCACCCCCGGTTGTACCGATCCACGGCATGAGGATGCCGGCCGCCTCGGCGCGCTCGTGAAGCTCGTCCAGCGCGTCGCGCGAGGCGGTCAGGACATAGCGGCCCTGGTCCTCGCCGAAGAAGACTTCGACCGGCGACACGTCGTTGAGCTCGGTCGTGGTCGCGCCGATGCCGCCGGCCATCGCCATTTCGGCCAGCGCCACCGCGAGGCCGCCGTCGGAACAGTCATGCACCGCGCTGACCTTGCCTTGGCGGATGAGGCCGCGGACGAAATCGCCGACGCGCTTCTCGTGGGCGAGGTCGACCGGCGGCGGCGGCCCGTCCTCGCGGCCGAGGATTTCGCGGAGGTAGATCGACTGGCCGAGGTGGGCGCCCCACTGGCCGGGAGCGCCGGCGAGAAGGATGACCTCGCCTTCGCGCTTGAAGCCGATCGTGGCGTAGCGGGCGAGATTGTCGATCAGCCCGACGCCGCCGATGGCAGGGGTCGGCGGTATCGCCCGGCCGTCGGT
>Ga0070741_10013103_pt1 | contig 14757 bp, 19 predicted proteins | sample Coa_R1_4_FD_66440 | JGI IMG/M metagenome (GOLD analysis project Ga0070741, IMG submission 66440) | Surface soil microbial communities from Centralia Pennsylvania, which are recovering from an underground coalmine fire - Coalmine... | ecosystem: Environmental > Terrestrial > Soil > Unclassified ...
GGCGGACCGGGGCGGCTGCGCGGACGCCGCGCGTTGGGCGGGCGGGTGCGCGGACGCCGCGCGTTGGGCGGGCGGGTGCGACCGGGAGCCGCGGGCGGACGGGTGGGGGTGCTTGCGGGGCGGGCGGCACGGGCGCGGGTGGACAGCCCGGTACACCGCTCCGCGCGCAGAGCTCCTGCAGGCGGACATGAGCGACCCCACCCCGGCTCACCCTCGGAGGCGGGGTCCGTGGTGTCCGCATACCGGACATGACGGACCTCACCCTCAGCCGAGCGCGGGGGTGGGGTCCGTGGTGTCCGCCTGATGGCCGGCGCGCATGGGCGCCGGGCCGGGCCGGCAGATCATTGGCCGAGCGGGGCCGGCACGTCGTGCCGGCCCGAACTACTACTTGACCTCGACGGTGGCCCCGGCCTCTTCGAGATCGGTCCGGAGCTTGTTGGCCTCGTCCTTGTCGATCCCCTCTTTGACCGGCTTGGGAGCCTCATCGACCAGGGCCTTTGCCTCCTTGAGGCCGAGACCCGTGGCCGCGCGGACCACCTTGATCACCTGGATCTTCTTGTCGCCGGCCGCCTGAAGCAGCACATCGAAGGCCGTCTGCTCCTCGGCGGCCTCGCCCGCACCGTCGGTGGGGGCGGCGGCCGGAGCCGCTGCGGCGACCGCCGTCGCAGAGACGCCGAAGGCCTCTTCGAGCGCCTTGATTCGCTCGGAGAGCTCAAGTACCGAGATGTTCTTGAGCTCGTCGATCCATTCCTGCGTTGTTGTCATCGTTCCTCCTTATCCGCCGGATTGCGCCTCGTCCGACGGCTCATCCGTTTCAGGTTCGCTTGGGCCGGACTCGACTTGGTCCGGCGAAGTTTCAGTCGGGGCTTGCTCAGCCTCGGGCTCCTCGCTCGAAGCCTCAGACACAGCCTGCTCAGCCTCCGGCTCCTCACTCGAAGCCTCAGACACAGCTGGTTCCGCTTCAGGCTGCTCGGCCGAAGCCTCCGCGGCCGGTGGCTCGGCTTGCGCCGGCGTTCCACTGACCAATCCCTGGTCGGCGACCTGCTGAAGCTGGATTGCGACCCCTGCGATCAGCGCGTTCAGGGTCCGGGCAAGGCCGGCCAGCGGCGAGGCCACGGCCCCAACGAGTTGCGCATGAAGAACCTCCCGCGCGGGGAGACGGGCGATCGCGCGAATCTCCTCGGCGCTCAGCGCGGTCCCGTTCATGATCCCGCCCTTGAACTCGAGCATCCGCAGCGTGCGGGCGGTGTCGTTCAGAGCCTTCGCTGCGAGGGCGGCGTCGCCCTCTACCAGCGCGAGGGCGGTCGGCCCCTCAAGCAAGGGCTTGAGCTGCTCGGCGCCTGCCTGCTCAGTCGCGCGCTCAGTGAGCGAATTCTTGACCACCCGGAAGGTCGCGCCGGCGTCGTGCAGCCTCGCACGGAGGTCCGCCGCTTGTGGCACCGAGAGGCCCCGATAGTCGACGGCGAAGATCGCGTCGGCGGCCTCGAGTTGACGGGCGATGTCTTCTACTACAGCTGCTTTCTGGTCTCTGTTCATAGTTGTCTCACACTGACGCCCGCACGATGGCGGGCGTCGAAATCATGAGCGCTCGGGCGCTCGCTTCGGGCTCCGCCTACTCCGGGCTTACGTTCAGGGCCGCCGGAGGTCTCGGGCTTGGCTCGTCTTGAAGATCGTGATCAGTCTAGGCCGCGGCGAGCTCCTCGACGATGTCGCGGGTGCGCGATGGATCCACTTTGATCCCCGGACCCATCGTGCTGGCAAAAGTAACCGAGCGAATGTAGCGCCCCTTCGCGGCGGCGGGCTTGGCCCGGATCAGCTCCTCTATCACCGCGGCGTAGTTCTCGAGCAGACGCCGCTCGTCAAAACCGGTCTTGCCAATCACGAGGTGGACGATCGCGTGTCGATCGGTCCGGTACTCGACCTTGCCCGCTTTCGCCTCCGAGACGGCCTTGCCGATGTCGGTGGTCACCGTGCCGACCTTGGGATTGGGCATCTTGCCGGCAGGGCCGAGGATGCGGCCGAGGCGTCCCACAACGGGCATCAGGTCGGGGGTTGCAATGGCGACGTCGAAGTCGTCAAACCCTTCCCGAATGCGGTCGGCGAGGTCATCCGCTCCCACCACGTCGGCTCCTGCGTCCTCTGCTTCGCGGGCCTTGTCGCCCTGGGCGAAGACTGCAACCTTGATGTCTTTCCCCACACCATTGGGAAGCGCGACGGTCCCCCGCAGCTGCTCGTCGGCATGGCGAACATTCAGCCCGGTCCGCACATGGACCTCGACGGACTCATCGAACTTGGCCCGTTTTAGCTCCTTGACAAGTGAGATCGCTTCGCTAGGAGAGTATTCGTGCTCTCGATCGAGCTTCTCCCTGGCTTCCTGGTAGCTCTTTCCGCGTCGGCTCATCAGCTTCTCCTCGAACTTACGAAACGTCCACGCCCATCGAGCGCGCGGTGCCGGCGATGATCTTCACGGCGGCGTCCACGTCGCGGGCATTGAGGTCCTTCATCTTCTTTTCGGCGATCTGCCGCAGCTGATCATGGGTAATCGTGCCCACCTTCTCTCGATTCGGCTCGGCGGATCCTTTCTCGAGCGAGAGGGCCTGCTTGATCAACACCGCCGCGGGCGGACTCTTGGTGACGAACGTGAACGAACGATCCTCGTAGACCGTGATCACCACTGGGATTACGGTGCCCGCGTCGCCTTGGGTCTGGGCGTTGAACGATTTGACGAATTCCATGATGTTGACGCCGTGCTGGCCAAGGGCCGGTCCGACGGGCGGCGCCGGGCTCGCCTGACCCCCCACCGCCTGCAGTTTGATCTGGGTGAGGACCTTTCTCATACCTTCTTCACCTGGTCGAAGCCGACCTCGACAGGCGTCTCGCGCCCGAAGATTGAGACGAGCACCTTGAGCCGCTGAGCATCTTCGTTTACCTCCGAGATCTCACCGGAGAAGTCAGACAACGGTCCTGAGACCACCTTGACGGATTCCCCGATACCGAATTGCGCTCGGCTCCGCGGCCTGACCTCAGCCTCGCGGTGCAGCAATCTGTTGACCTCGTCCTGCGTCAGCGGTACCGGCTCGTTGGAAGCACCCACGAACCCAGTCACCCCTGGCGTGCCCTTGACCAGCGTCCACGAGTCTTCGCTCAGATCCATATTCACGAGGACGTAACCGGGCATCGTGCGCTTTTCGACCATCACCTTCTGGTTGTCTTTCATCTCAGACACGGTTTCGGTGGGCACCACGATCTGGCGCACCGCGCGCTGCTGACCGAGCGAGACGATGCGGTGCTCGAGATTGTGCTTGACCTTCTGCTCGTGCCCTGAATAGGTATTGACTACGTACCAACGAAACATGTCTTTTTAGCCTTGTCTTGAAAACTTAGCGGGATCGGGGCGAGGGTGCCGAAGGGGATATGTGCTGCGCAGTAGGCGCCGAAGGACCGACGCGGAAGCGCTGAACTTCGCGTCGCCCTTAGAAGTGGCCTTTGAGAATGAAGCTGACGACCTTGCTCGCGACGAGGTCCGCAAGGCCGAGGAAAACGCTCGCCACGATCACGAAGCCGATCACGACTCCCGTCGCCTGCATGACCTGGCGGCGATCGGGCCATTGCACCCGTTGAAGCTCGCGCCAGCTTCCCTCGAGGAAGCCCAGGAGCCGCGCCCCGAGCCACGGCCGCGGAGCGGCCACAGTCGATGCGGTGGCCGGCACCGGTGTGCTGCGCGCATCGACCGAGCCACCCGGCTCGGCCTCGGCGGCCTCGGGTTCGGCCTCCAAAGTGTCCTCATCAGGAGTGTCTTGGAGGGGCGCCTCGAGCCGGCTCGCGGTTGCCAGCTGCAATTCCGCGAGCTCCACATCGGGCGTCGCATGCTCGATCGGATCCGGCGCGCCGTCTTCGGGCTCGCTGCCGGAGATCGGAACCGGCGTGCCGAAGGCGGCCGTCGGCTCCGAGCGCTCTTCGCGCTCTTGTGCGCCGTCCAGCGGACGACGCTCTCGGCCGCGGCCGCTCGCCACGGGCTGGGCCTGGCGCACCCGCCGCTCTTTTGCGCGTTTGCGGTTACGAGCCACCGTTCAAATCAGCGCGTTTCCCGATGAGACGTATGACGCCTGCACCAGCGGCAATATTTCCGCAGCTGTATCCGCTCCGGGTTGTTGCGCTTGCTCTTATTTGTCTGGTAGTTCCGGCGCCGGCACTCCTCGCAGGCGAGGGTCACGGCGATCCGAATGTCTCCGCGGGCCATCGAGTTGTCCGTCTGGTCGTGGTCGTGGTCGGGTCATCCGCCCCGGTGCGGCGCACGCATAAGCGCGCCCACCCGACGGTAGCGCCAGTTTAGCGCCCATGGGCTGACGTCCCTCGAGTTCTCAGTGTGCGACCAGCTCGACCGGCGCAAGCGTCAAGGTGATCAAACGCGCGCCGCGCAGGACCCGCATCGACACAGAGTTACCGATCGCGGCCTCGGTCATCGCACGCTGAATGTCGTCTACCGATGCCACACGGGCACCATCGAGCTCGACGACCAGGTCCTCGATGCGCAGCCCAGCGTGCTCCGCGGGACTGTCAGCGGCGACCTCCACTATCTCCACCCCCGCAGAGCGTCCCAGCTGCGCCCGGGCATGTGGTGGCAGCGGGCGGGGACCCGCGGCAATGCCGATGTAAGCGCGCCGCACCCGGCCGTGGCGCATCAGCGAGCCGATGATCTGTCGGGTTGCCGGATTGATAGGGACGGCCAGACCGAGCCCAACGCCGGCAACCGCTGTGTTCACGCCAACCACACGTCCAGTGCTGTCCACCAAGGCGCCGCCGGAGTTGCCCGGATTTAGTGCCGCGTCGGTCTGGATCACGTTGTCTATGTAGCGGACGGTGCGGCCCGCGCGGGCGGGTAGCGAGCGGCCAAGCGCCGAGACCACTCCCGCCGTGACCGACCCCGCGAAGCCGTTCGGGTTGCCAATCGCCACGACCAGCTGGCCGACTCGCAGCCGTTGCGCTTCGCCCAGCACGGCCGGAATCAGCGAATCCCCTTCGGCGCGCAGGACTGCCAGGTCCGAGAGTGGGTCTACACCGGCGATCTCAAAGCCCAACTCGCGCCCGTCCGGGAAAGTGGCGCGACCTCCTCGTCGCCGATCCGACGGTCCCCGCGAGGACACCACGTGCGCTGAGGTGAGCAGGAACCCATCGGGCGTAAGCACCACGGCGCTCCCAGCGCCGGCCGGCACGTTGCCCACGCGGGTGCGGCGCGTTATCCGGAGGTTGGCCACCGACGGGGCTAGTCGCTCGGCCACCTCAACGACGATGCGGGAGTACGCGTCCAGCGCTTCTGCGCCCGCGGGATCGGACCTGCCGTTGTCCGTCATCGGCATCGCCCGTGTACCTAAAAGCGGACCGAAAGCTGACGCTCCTCGAGCGCACGGAGCACCGTGAACTCGAGCTCCCCACCGGGTGTCGCGCCGTCGAGGACCTCGTACAGCGTGTCGATGCGCTCCACAGGCTGGTCGCCCGCGGCCACGATCAGATCCCCGCGCTCGATACCCGCGCGTTCGGCGGGACTATCCGACTCCACCGCTCGAACGAGTATGCCGTCGTGCTCAGGCAGTCCCACGGCTGTCCGCAGGCGCCGGGCGACGCGTGGTGGAGCGACGGCCACGCCAAGCCGAACCCGGGCCGCGGGCTCGCCCCTGGAGAGCGCATCCACTCTCTCACGCACGGAGCCGTCAACGGGGATGGCCAAGATCAGGCCGCCGTCGACACGCACCGCGTTGATCCCAAGCAGCCTTCCATCGAAGTCGATCAGCGGACCGCCTGACGAGCCGCGCGGAAGCCGAGCCGTGTGCTCGATGGCTCCTCTTATGCGGCGGCCACGGGGTCCTCGAAAGCTCCGGGCCGATGCGGAAACGGTGCCCACTGTCACGTGAAGGCCCCGGCCGCCGGGGTTGGCAAGCGCGAGGATCGCACGGCCGAGCGGGGCACTAGCCTCCGGGCCCCACGCGATCGGCGAAACGTCGCCTGTGTCGACGTCGATCACGGCCAGGTCGAGGTCGGGGTCAGCACCGACGACGCGTCCGCGCACACGACGGTCCGAGGAGAAGATCACTTCGACGTCCTCCTCGCGGCGGTGCCCGCCGCGCAGGTTGTGAGCAGTCGTGAGTACGCGTGCGGGTGCGACAACGACTCCTGATCCCATTCCCCACCCGCGGCCAAGGCCGACGACGGCGGGTCCCACCTGCTCGGCACTGCCCCGGATCTGGTTCTCAAGGTGTTCTAAGGCTGTCATTTACTCAGCTCCTACATACTTGCAACTTACAAGTAAGTACCTTATCAGGACGGACTCTCTAGCATCCAAGCCCGTGCCCCGCCCCAGCACCCGCGAGCCAGCGACCGAGCCGTCCGGAGGCGAATCGATGACGACGCCGGGGCCCTCAGACACGCACCCTGGATCAACCACGGCGCCTGAGTCCGCCGGTGCGCAGCCCGATCCCATAGCGCTTGCGCTGTCCGACGCGCTGGCTACGGTGGGCGATCGCTGGACGCTGATGGTGGTCGCGGCGCTGCTTGACGGGCCGCGCCGGTTCGGCGAGTTACAGGCCCAGGTCCACGGGATCGCGCCCAATGTGCTCAGCCAGCGGATTCGTCACTTAGAACGACACGCCCTGCTCGTCGCGCGGCCCTACTCGCAGCGACCGCCCCGGTTCACATACGAGCTGGCCGGCGCCGGCCTGGAATTGGCGGGGGCGCTGCGCCTGCTTGCCGACTGGGGAGCGCGCAATCTGGAGGACGGATCGCCCCGCCACGCGGCATGCGGAACGCCCGTGGAGGCGCGTTGGTGGTGCCCCACCTGCGAGCGCCCGATCGAGGAGAAAGAGATCGGCGAAGTGCACTTCGCCTGACCGCGCCCATAGTCGCAAAGCCTGCTTTAAGCCCACCTCGACATAGGGTCAGACATCCTTGGCTTGCGAGCCAAGGAAGAATGCGCACATGTTGCGCCTGATGATCGTGGTGGCGTCGATCGGCTTGGCCGATTCGCTAAACCCGACCACGATCGCACCTGCGCTCTACCTCGCGACCGGCGAACACGCACGCAAGCAGGTGTCCGAGTTCACCATCGGGGTGTTCCTGGTCTACCTTCTCGGCGGTTTGATCATCGACTTCGGTCCTGGTCATCTGCTGCTCGCACTGGTGCCTCACCCGCATCGCCGAACCGGGTACATCCTCGAAGTGGTGGCCGGCGTGGCACTCGTCACGGCGGCCGCATTCGTGTGGGGGTACCGGGACCGGCTGGCCACACGCCGCATACCCAGACCCAAAGCCACCGGTCGCTCCAGCGCGCTGCTTGGCGCCACGATCACTGCCGTTGAGTTACCGACCGCCTTTCCCTACTTCGCGGCGATCGCGGCAATCGTCGGCTCCGGAGTGGGACCGGTCAGACAGGTGATCCTGCTGGTTCTCTTCAACGTCTGTTTTGTTCTCCCGCTGCTCGCGATCCTGGCGACGCTGGAGCTGGCCGGTCCACGGGCCGAGCGTTTGCTTGCTGTCGCGCGCGCGAAGCTGGAGGCGCATTGGCCCGCCGTCCTGGCGGGGGTCTTGCTCCTCGCCGGTATGTTCGTGGCAGCGATCGGCGTGACCGGGTTGGCGGGCCTCGGCCACGGCGGCGCGGGATCCCTAGCGCGGCGGATTCGGCACAGGCTGCTTCACCCCTAGCTCCACATCACCGGCGACTCGAGTCCCGGTCCGTGTGGATCTAAATTTTGGCGATGGCTCATCAGTCGAGCGTTGGCGCCGTATTCCCCAGCGAGGACGAGATCGAGCGACTCGTCGTGGGGCCGCAATCGGTCACGTGGCAATTCAGCTCCGATGTTCGCCTGCTGTTGGCTCCGCTGTACGCCCTCTTGCTTCAGGTCGCTCACCCCACGGTCGCCGCGGGCGTTTGGGACCACTCCGACTTCGAGAAGAGGCCATGGGACCGTCTGATGCGCACGTTCGATTTCTTGCTCGTGCTCCAGTACGGGGGGAGAGAGGCCGCCGCCGCGGGCCGCCGGGTCCGGGAGATCCACACGACCATAAACGGCGTCCGAGCCGACGGCCGGCGCTATAGCGCGCTGGAACCCGGCGCCTACGCGTGGGTCCACGCCACGCTGATCGAGACATACGTCCGCGCGCACCAGCATTTCGGTCGGCCCATGACCCGTGAGCAATCGGAGCGCTTCTACCGCGAGTTCGTCGGACTTGGTCGCCTGGTCGGGGTAAGAGACGGCGAGCTGCCAAGCAGCTGGGACGGTTTTCGCGTCTATTTCGACCACATGGTGGCGGACGAACTCGGCCCGAGCGAAACCATCGATCACCTGCTTGCCGCGGTGCGCAGGCCGGCTTCCCCGGGCCTGCGCTTCGTGCCGGAGCCCCTCTGGAGCGTGCTGCGGCTGCCGCCGGCGAGGCTCGCGTACCTGGGCGGCGTCGGGCTCATGCCGTCGACTCTGCGAGATCGGCTACGCATCAACTGGAGCCGCCGCGACGAACTCGAGTTCCGCTTGATCTCGATCGGTTCGCGCGCGCTTAACCCCATTCTCCCCACGGCGCTGAAGGCCCTGGGCCCGACCGAGCTTCGGTGGCGCCGCAGCGAGATCGCGCGGCACTCAGAGACGGCTGCTCGGCGTAGCTGCTGACCCACGACTTATGCTTGGCCGGTGCCCGAGCAGATCTCACAGGTACGCGAGCTGCTGACCGAGCGAGCAGCACGTGGAGCACGCTCGCCGTCGCAGCTCAGCGCCACAGACACCTCGTTCCTGCTCCAGGAAGACCGCGGGGCGCAGATGCACATCGGCGGAGTCTCCTTGTTCGAGGGACCTGCCCCCGAACACGAAGAACTGCGCGAACACGTCTCCGAACGTTTGGGATTAGTGCCCCGGTTTCGTCAGAAGCTGGCAAACCCGCCGATCGCACTCACGCGACCCTGGTGGGTCGATGATCCCGGGTTCAACCTCGACTATCACCTGCGGCGCACGGCCCTGCCGGGCCCAGGAGACCGCGAGCAGCTCAAGGCGCTCGTTTCGCGCATCTTCTCCCAGCGGCTCGACCGGGGCAAGCCGCTTTGGGAAATGTGGGTGGTCGAGGGCCTCCAGCACGACGGGTTTGCTCTCATCACCAAGGTGCATCACGCCCTCGTGGACGGAATCTCAGGAGTAGATCTCGCCAGTGTGATCATGGATACCGCTCCCGAGCCGGTGCCCGTCGGTGGTGCGGTGGTCCCATTCGAGCGCCATCCAGCCCCCTCGCGCGCCGAGCTGCTGGTGCGCACCGCCGGCGCGACGGCGAAACTGCCGGTGTCGTTTGCGCAGTACGCCGCGGGGACGCTGCTGTACCCACAGCGGGTCTCGCGCACGTTGGGAAAGATCGGGACAGCCGTTGCGTCGACGGGGCAGGAGCTGCTCAGACCGGCGCCCACCGTCCCGTTGAACGGCCACATAGGGCCCCACCGCAACTACGACTTCTGCGACATGAGCCTCGAGGAGGTTCGCCGCGTCAGGCAGCGCTACGAGGCGACGATCAACGACGTTGTGGTGGCGGCGACGACCGGTGCCTTGCGTCGGTGGCTACTCGCGCGCGGTGAGCACGTCAACGGGTTGGAACTGCGTGCTCTGGTGCCGGTGAATTTGAGGAGCGACCAGGAGCGCGGGCTGCTGGGGAACAGGGTTGCTTTGTTACGTGCGGCGCTTCCCGTATACGAGGAGGATCCCGAGCAACGGCTGCTCCTCGTCCGCGACGAGATGCGCGAACTCAAGCGCTCCCGGCAATTGATGGCGGCGCAGACAATCATCGGGCTGAGCGACTTTGCACCCCCCACCCTGCTTGCCCAGGCCTCCCGACTGAACTTCTCAACGAGGCTCTTCAACATCATCATCACGAATGTCCCTGGCCCGCAGATCCCGCTCTACCTGCTCGGACGTCAGCTCGAGAAGGTCGCGCCGATCGCGTTCCTCCCTGCCGGCCAGGCCCTCTCAGTCGCGGTCTTCTCATACAACGGCTCGATCACCTTCGGCCTCCTGGGCGATTACGACCGCATGTACGACCTTGAGCTGGTGACGGACGCGCTGTGCGAGACGCTGTCAGAGTGGCAGCAGGCGCCGGCAGCCGCGGAGGACGTTGATGGGTCCGCTCTGGCCGCGCCGTCCGATGGCGCTCCGAGCCCGAGGCGTCCGGCCCGGTCGGGATAGCGCCGCTCAGGCCGCCTGGGCCGCCGCGCCCGCGCCCGCCCTGGCGAGCAGTACGTCGACCAGCTCGGCGAGCGCCGCCCGCTGCTCGGGCTCGGTCAGCTCGCCGTTTACGTCGATCGCCGTAGCCGCTTGCCCCACTGGGAGCTCGTGATCGATCACGTCGGCGCCGATGATGCCCAGCACCTTCCGCGTTTCGGCCTGGGCCCAGACCGCGCCGAAGAGACCTGTCGAGGCGCCGACCACCGCGACCGGCTTGCCCCGCAGTGAGCTGTCCGGGAACGGACGCGATGCCCAGTCCAACGCGTTCTTCAACACGCCGGGAATCGACCCGTTGTACTCGGGGGTGGCGATCAGAACGCCATCCGCGGAGGCAATCGCCTGGCGCAGCCGCGCGACCGCCGGATGCGAAAGCGCGGTGTCCACGTCCGCGTCATACGGAGGCACCTCCCGGAGTCCGTCGTATATCTCGAGCTCCACTCCGGGCGGCAGCGCATCAGCTGCCGCCCGGAGCAGGGCGGTGTTGTGAGACCCGCGGCGCAGGCTGCCGGACAGGCCGAGGATCCGCACCATTTGGCTAGTCCTTGACCAGCTCGAGATGTACCTGGAGTGTGACGTCCCAGCCAAGCACCTCGCCGCCCTTGGGCAGCTCCGCCTGCCAGCTCAGACCGTATTCGCGGCGGTCGACACTCGCCTCGAGGTCGAAGCCGACCACGTCGGAGCCGCCGAGGTTCGAGCCAGAGGCGAAGGTGCCCTTGGCCGTGACCGACCTCGTGACGCCGCGAATCGTCAGCTCGCCGTCCACCTCGGCGCTGGCGCCCTCGCCGAGCCGAATATCTGTGGAGCGGAACTCGACCGTCGGGGTCTGCGCAGCATTGAAGAAGTCCGGCGACAGGAGGTGACCCTTGAGATCGGGGATCGCTGTCTTGATGGACTCGACCTGGGCCGTCCCGACGAGCGCTCCGTCCTCGAGCTTGGCGTCGACCTGCTCAAAGTGGCCGCGGAACGTTGAGATGCCGTTGTGCTTGATGCCGAAGCCAAACGTGCTGTGGACGGGATCGAGGGAGTAGGTACCCGAGGGAACCTGTTGGATCGTGGTTGTGCTCATGAAACCGCTCCTAGTTGAGGCGTGAATAGTTGAGGCAACAACCACTATAGCCGAAAAATGCTTTCTGTGGCAACTATTTCCTCGTCTACTATCTACCTCATGGAGTCCTCTCAGCCACTTATTGACGCATGGCGCGCTGTGGTCACGAGCCACGCGGCTGTGACCGAGCGGGTGCAAAAGGCATTGGCGGCCGCTGACCTGCCTCCACTGAGCTGGTACGAAGTGCTCGCGGCGGTCAAGCGAAGCCCCACGGGCCGCCCCCGCATGAGCGAGCTGGCCGAGTGGCTGACTCTGAGCCGGGGCGGGATCACCAAGCTCGTTGACCGCCTCCAGGACGCAGGCTGTATCGCGCGCGTCTCCTGCAGTGAGGACCGGCGCAGCCTCCAGGCCGAGCTCACGCCTGCGGGCGAGAAGCTACTGGCGGAGATGCAGATCGTCTACCGAAGCGAACTCGAGCGCCATCTGGCAAGCCTCACTCCGGAAGAGGCGGAACTGATCACCGCCGCATTGCAGAAGGTGACGGGCAGCACCTGCGACGCCGAGCGTGAGGCCGCGACCGCCGCTGTTCGCTGAGGGTCGCCAAATAAACTGTTCGCTGAGAGTCGCCAAAAGACTGGGCTGCGACCGGGCGGACCCTGTTTCAGGGCCCGCCGCCGGCCGCCCAGTCAGAGATCGCCCCTAACTACATACGTCCCAGGACTTTTGTGTCTGCCTGGGGTGGCACGACACTCCCGACCGCCGGGGCTGGCCGCCCGCAACTCTGCGGGCGCGTAACCCGGCTGGGCACCTGAGCGCCCCGGTCGAGTGGGCAATCCGCCGGACCGTTGATGGTAACGCTGGAAAGCGGCGAAGGGCGTGAAGGCTCCATAGCCCGCACCGAGTCGTCAGTCTTAGCGCCCCGCAATTCGTTTTGGGGCCGATCTACACGAGCTAGGAGAACGGATGGCAGACACCGATCCCCGTTTTGCCCCCCTTGAAATGGAAATCTCGCCGGAGCTCTACGACGAGATTCGCGAGCGCTGGCTTGAGCACGTCTCCACTGAGGAGAAGCTGTTCGTGCCGGTGTCCCGCGAGGACTGGGACCGGTATCTGAGCATCGTCCTGGACACGCTGACCGATGACTGTGTGATGGAGGTCAGATCGGCCGGGGTGCGCTTTGACGGAATCAAAGGAGCCCGCGAGTTCTACGAAGCGTTCATCCCGTCATTCGAAGACATGCACTGGATCCCGCAGGCCCTCGTGATCGGGCCCCAGGGCGTTCTCGACGTCGCCGACATGACGGCGAAGCTGGTGAGGCCCTTCGGCGGCCTCGACGCTGTCGGCGAGCGGCTCTCGACCCAGTGGGTCATCTACTTTCCCTGGGACTCATCGCGACGCAAGTTCCGCGGCGAGATCGTCTTCTCGATCCGGCGCATCGATTGAGCGGTCTCGATCGCTGGACGGCGCATCCGCCGCGCCTATTTGGTGAAGATCGCCGTCGAATCACCCTGGTTGCTGAGGCTCGCCCTGTGAGCTTTGCCACCGAATGACAGTGGGACACCTTGTTGGGGCCCAGCGTCCAGGCCTCGACGTCTGAATTCTTCGACCTGAGCCACGGTGGGTGGTGGGCTTAGACTATGCGCGGCGCCTTGATATGGCGCTCTAATTGGCACCCGGTCAAGCGTGGCCGCTGCCCACCGCCAATAGCTACATGGAGGGTTCGGGGGAGATGTCTGCGATAGGAACGACGACCGAGCAGCCCACCGCGCAGCATTCGCGGGGATTCGGGATATATGTGGCCTTCGCGCCCTGGATCCTGTTTGCGTTTCTGGGCCAGCACAGCACCCTCCTCGTCGGCGCGCTGGTCGCCTTCGCGGCCGCGGTGGTGATCGCGCTCCCGTCGGTTCGTGCGGGTCGACCCAAAGCGCTCGAGGTTGGGGCGGTCGTGGCCTTCGCCGGCTTCTCAGTGGTTGCGATCGTCGCCGACCACGCCACAACCGTCTTCATGGCCCGCTACGCCCGGGGGATCGCGGCGGGCCTCCTGGCCCTGATCGCGTTCACATCGCTGATGCTCACGCCGTTCACCGAGCAGTACGCACGCGAATCGGTACCGAGGAAGTACTGGTCCTCGCCGAGGTTCAAGCAAATCAACAGGCGGCTGACGTTGATGTGGGGCTGCGTGTTCCTGCTGATGATCCCCTCGCACATAGCGGCTGGCTTGATCGATACCCGGCCCGCCAACCTGATCTTCAATTGGGCGATCCCCGTCGGGCTGATCGTCCTTGCTGCGAAACGCACCGAGGCCGCCGGCGAAGACTCAGGTCATTCGCTCAGGCCCAGCGGTTGAAGGTGTCCAGCGTCGCGTCACGGCGACGCGGGTAGTGTGCCCCCACATCAAACGCCCGGATGATTCGGAACCGGGCAACTCGCGCAATGTCATCGGTAACCGACCTCATCAGCATCGTTGACGCCGATGCCGATCTCGCCGACCTTCTCGATGAGACCGAACTCGCGCAGGCTCGCTGCAGAGCGCTGACGCGAGAACGGCGCCTCTCGGTTGGCGAATGGGAAGCATCAGCCGCGATTGAGCCAGACAAACACCATCGTGGCTTTCTGGTTATCGAAGGTTTGCTGTCGCGCGAAGTCAATGTCCTCGGAAGAAGATGCGTTGAGCTGCTCGGCCATGGCGACGTCCTGCGGCCATGGCGCTGGGACTCCGATGGTTCACACGTACAAGCGGAGGTCGGCTGGATGGTTCTTGAGCCAACCCGGCTAGCCGTACTCGACCACGGGCTGGTCATTCGTATGAATCCGTGGCCCCAACTCGGGGTCGAGCTGTTTGCACGCGGTACCCGCCGGGCCCACCACTTGGCCGTCGCGCTTGCGATCGCCCATCACCAACGTCTCGACGATCGCCTTCTCCTGACTCTCTGGCATGTGGCGGAACGGTGGGGGCGCGTCGCGCCAGAGGGCATCATCGTGCCGTTGCCGCTGTCGCACCAGCGGCTGGCGGACCTGGTCGGAGCCCACCGACCGTCTGTCACCAAGGCAATGGGAGAGCTCACCGCTTCGGGCGCGCTCAGTCGCCGAGACCACGGCGTATGGGTGCTGCACGGGGCTCCACCGGCACAGATACGCCATCACCGCCTGGTCGCGGTGATGAGCTAGTCGCAATCTGGTTCGGCGCACCCCAGTCCGGTTCGGCGCACCAAGTTTTCGCCACTGCTCACGACGGCCGCCCTGAAAGAAGTTTCGAAGGCTAGCGCCTCGAAATCTCCAACCGCCGACCAATCGTCAGCCCGCCGCGCCCCCGGCGGGCTGACCGATGCCACCCTGGCTCCTGGCCGAGGTCTTAGAAGTGGGCCCCCCTGCGGCTGGCAAAGAAGGCGACAAGCGCGAGGATCGCGATCAGGAACAGGAGCGGATGGACTACTAACCCGCCAATCACGGCGAGGATCAACAGGATGACTGCGA
>Ga0070741_10013104_pt1 | contig 14756 bp, 12 predicted proteins | sample Coa_R1_4_FD_66440 | JGI IMG/M metagenome (GOLD analysis project Ga0070741, IMG submission 66440) | Surface soil microbial communities from Centralia Pennsylvania, which are recovering from an underground coalmine fire - Coalmine... | ecosystem: Environmental > Terrestrial > Soil > Unclassified ...
TCGCTGGCGGCGCGGTTCCTCGGGCGCACCCGGTGCGGGAAGGCGCTATCGGCCGTCGGGCTTGTGTGCGCCACGGGAGGCGCGTACCTGGGCGGGCACCTGGCGCTGCGGCTCGGCGCGGGTACCTCGCACGCGGACCAGGTGAGCCACCTCGCCGGGCTTGGCTGGCACGACCTGTGCCCGGTATCGTCCCTGCCGGAAGGACGGCCGGTGCGGCGGCAGCTCGGGTACCTGTCGCTGCTGGTGTACCGCGCGGGGAGCGACGAGGTCTATATCCTGTCCGACCGGTGCGCGCACCTCGGCGGACCGCTGCACCAGGGCCGGGTTGTGTGCGAGCCGCGGGACGGGGCGCTGTGCGTGGTGTGCCCCTGGCACGGGTCCACGTTCCGGCTGACCGATGGCCGCGTCGTGCACGGGCCGGCCACCGCGCGGCAGCCGTCGTTCGAGACCCGGATCAGCTCCGAAGGCCTGGTACAGCTGCGCCCCCGGCACTGATCCTTGGCGAGCTCGGCGAACGCGCAATCAATTGCGAGCGCCCCGATAGCGGACGCGTGACGTGGGTGTTCCGGAGCGCTTCACCCGTGCCAAACAACATGCGCTCACGGGTGTGTGTCGCGCCGGGTTGGCCCGTGATAGGCAGCCCGCCGGCTCGAACCTGGGCATATCGGCAGATTCGGGGCGCGAGAGCGAGCGGGCCAGATTATTGCGGACAGTTACCCCCCCGGATCGGGGGGGTAACTGTCCGCAATAATTTTCGAGCGCCTCCGGAAGCCCGGGCAGACCGCTGAACGCTTACATCTGGCGCTTTTTCTACTATGAAAACCTTTTCAACACGGGAGTCGCCACTACGAACGTAATGGGCGCGGCAGATACGTGACCGATGCGTCGCCGTCCGCGGGAGGCTCGGCTCCGTTGGACGGGACCTCCGCGACGGGCCGGACCTCCGAGACCGGTGGCGGCACCGCGAAGGAAGGCGGGACGACGGTAGCCGGGGGCACCGGGGTGGCGGGGGGCGCGAGGGTGGCGGCCGACGGAACCGCGGTGGCGGGTGGCGGGACGGCCGCCGGCGGCGGAATGGGGGCGCCAGCGGCGGGCACCGCGGACGGCGGCGGGAAGGCAGCGGGAGCCGTACCGGCCGCGTCGTCCCCGCCCGGCTCTCCGCCCGGCCCCATGCCAGGATCCGCGACCGCGTCCCGGGGGACGCCGAAGAAGCTGCCGATGCCCTCCAGCGCCCGGCCGATCTCGCTGGGCACGATCCACACCTTGTTGGCGTCGCCCTGCGCGATCTGCGGCAGCATCTGCATGTACTGGTAGGCGAGCAGCCGCTGATCCGGGTTGCCGTCGTGGATGGCCTGGAACACGGTGGTGATCGCCTCGGCCTGGCCGCGGGCCCGCGCCGCTGTCGCCTTGGCTTCGCCCTCGGCGCGCAGCGCGACCGCCTCGGACTCGCCGCGTGCGCGCAGCACCGCGGCCTGCCGCTCGCCTTCTGCGGTCAGGATGGCGGACTGCTTGGACCCCTCCGCGGACAGGATCGCGGCACGCTTGTCGCGATCCGCGCGCATCTGCTTTTCCATCGAGTCCTGGATCGAGGCCGGCGGCTCGATGGCGCGCAACTCGACCCGGCTCACCCGCAGGCCCCACTTGCCGGTCGCCTCGTCGAGTTCGGTGCGCAGCACGCTGTTGATCTGGTCGCGCGACGTGAGCGTCGTCTCCAGGTCCATGCCGCCGACCACGTTCCGCAGCGTGGTCAGCGTCAGCTGCTCGACTCCGGTCAGGTAGCTGGAGATCTCGTACGTCGCGGCCCGCGGGTCGGTGACCTGGCAGTAGATGATCGTGTCGATGCCGACGACCAGGTTGTCCATGGTGATGACCGGCTGCACCGGGAAGCTGATCACCTGCTCGCGCAAGTCGATCAGCGGGCGGACCCGGTCGATGAACGGCGTGATCACGTTCAGGCCCGCGTTCATCGTGCGGTGGTAGCGGCCGAACCGCTCCACGATGGCGGCGCTCGCCTGCGGCACGATCCGTACCGAGCGGATGGCCACGGCGATAACCAGGACGACGAATACCGCGAGAAAGACGGTCGCGGCGATGGTGCCCATGCCTGCTCACCTCGCAACGAGCATCCGGGGGATTACCGCTCTGTCATTGATTACGGTACAGACGCGCCCCCGGTTCAGCTAGGGCGTTCGGTAACTTGAAGCTCACTTAGCGTGCCCGCGCGGTCCACCGGGACTGCCGGTGCTCGATCTCCAGCTGCACGCCGAAGCACCGCGACAGGTTACGCGCGGTGAACACGTTCTCGATCGGGCCAGCGGCGAGCACGGAGCCGCGGCGCAGCAGCATCGCGTGCGTGAAGCCGTCGGGCACCTCCTCGACGTGGTGCGTCACCAGGACCATCATCGGCGCCTTGGGGTCGCGGGCCAGCATGCTCAGCCGCCGTAGCAGATCCTCGCGACCGCCGAGGTCGAGGCCAGCGGCGGGCTCGTCGAGCAGCAGCAGTTCCGGGTCGGGCATCAACGCGCGGGCGATCTGGACGCGCTTGCGCTCGCCTTCGGACAGCGTGGCGAACTTGCGGCGGATCAGGTGCGCGCAGCCGAGCGCGTCGAGCAGTTCCACGGCGCGGGTGACGTCGGCGGAATCGTATTCCTCCTTCCACCGGCCGAGGATGGCATAGGAGGCGGTGAGCACCAGATCGATCACCTTCTCGCCGGGCGGCACCTGCTCGGCGATCGCCGCACTGGTCAGCCCGATCCGCGGCCGCAGCTCGAACACGTCGACCTCGCCCATCCGCTCGCCGAGCACCTCGACACTCCCGGCCGAGGCGAACAGCGTCGTGGCGGCCACCTGAAGCAGCGTGGTCTTGCCCGCGCCGTTCGGCCCGATCAGGATCCATCGTTCGTCCTCGTGCGCGGTCCAGTCGACGTTGCGCAACAGCACGGCCGCATCCCGTTTGACCTCAACGCCTCGCAGCCGCAGCACCTCGTCGGACATCAGGCCCCCTCTCTCCGCGTCGGCGGCGTTGCTGGCGTTCTTGACCGTCGAGACCGAACCTACGTCACCGCACTCCGATCATCCCAGTCGATGCGCGCGCCCGGTACACGGAGGGCCTATCGCGTCCGGGCGCCCGACGGACAAAGATTAAATATCGCTTACGCGACCGCACTATTCGCTTACCGTGCGCTACTCTCCCTATCTGCTCGCACGACGCCAGGACCAAGTACCACGTGCGGGGTTCTAGCGAAGAGGAGCGGAAGGACTATGCGCATCCGCGTGCTTTCAGGCTGCCTGGCGATCAGCACGGTGGCGATCATCGGCACGGGAGCGGCCGCCCAAGCGGCTCAGGCGGCCACGTTGTCCAGTAGCGGGGGAACCGGCGGCGGTAACAATTACCAGACCTGCCCGCCGGGCGAACAGTATTCATCCCAGAAAAAGTGCTGCAAACCGACACCCACACCACCTCCGCCTTGCCAGTGCCAGACATCGCCGCCCGGCTGGCAGTGGGTGGTGCCGCCCACGCCGACGCCCGTGTACACCACGCCGACTCCCGTGTACACGACACCGACGCCCGTGTACAGCACGGTGCCGGTGCGTACACCGACGCCGGTGTACACCACGGCGAGTCCGTCGCCGACCCAGACCCAGGTCGTCCCGGTTGTCGAGTCAAGTTCACCGGTGCCGTCCGGGCCTGCCAACACCGGCGGCGGCATGGCCGGCGGCAGTAACATCCCGCTGGCGGCCGGCGGTGGCGCGGTCGCGTTGATCGCGGCGCCGCTCGGGTTGGTCGCGTTCCGCCGCTGGCGGCAGACTCGCGGCGCCGCGTAACCCCGCGGTCCCGCGTTCAACGTGTACCTGCCACGTCACCGGCGTACGCCGCTGGGACGGTGGGCGATGCTCACCGTCCTGGCGGCGGCCGTGCTGTGCGTCGTCGGCGTCATTGTCGCCGCGGCGGCGCTGACCAGTCACGGCCCGCTGCCGGACAGCGCCGCATCGCTGATCCCGGCGTCGGTCAAGAGCTCCGTCCCGCGACTCACCTCGAACCCGCGGGTACGACAGCTGAAGCGGTCGGTACCGGTGCGCCTGCGCATTCCGGCGATCGGCGTGAACGCGCCGGTGACGGAAGTCGGGCTGAACCGCGACGGCAGCGTACAGGTGCCGCCGCTCGCCGACCACGACCTGACTGGCTGGTACAAGTACGGCCCGACGCCGGGGCAACGCGGTGCCTCGGTGATCCTCGGGCACGTCGACTCGGTGACCGGCCTGTCGGTGTTCTTCAAGCTCAAGGATCTGCGGAAGGGAGACAGGATCTATGTCCGGCTGACCGACAGCAAGACCGCGGTGTTCGTGGTGGACGGCCTGCAGCGGACCGCCAAGACGACGTTCCCGACCGACGCCGTCTACGGCAGGCTCAAGTACCCGGGCCTGCGGCTGGTCACCTGCGGTGGCCCGTTCGATCCGGCGACCGGCCACTACGAAGACAACATAATCGTCTACGCGCACCTGGTGGCCTCCCGCTAAGGAGGTGCCCGCTAAGGAGGTGCGTGGCCCACGGGCCCCCTTCTAGGGGGCTTCGGGGGCCACGCTCCCCCCGAGGCGCGGCCCCCCGGGGGCTGAAGCGCAGCGCTCAGGCGCCGCGCTCGTTGCGCACGGCGAGCAGCGCCGCCTGAGTGCGGTCCTGCACGCCGAGCTTGGCGAGCACGGAGCTGACGTGCGCCTTGACGGTCTTCTCCGCCACGTGCAAGGACCGCGCGATCTCCCGGTTCGACCGGCCCTTGGCGAGCTCGGCGAGCACTTCGCGCTCTCTGACGGTGAGCGATTCGATCCCGCTCACCGCGGTGTGCGCGGCGGACCGCACCAGCGGCCCGGCGGCGGACTGGGCCAGCAGCACGTTGCCGTCGTGCACCGAGCGGATCCCGCGCACGAGCGCGTCCGGGTCAATGTCCTTGTACAGCACGCCGGCGGCGCCCGAGCGCATCGCCAGGCTCGCCGCGGCGGGGTCGGTCGCGCTGGTCAGCACCAGTATCCGGGACGGGCACTCGCGCGCTACCAACTCGGACAGCACGGCGATCCCGTCCATGCCTGGCAGCTTGAGGTCGAGCAGGATCACGTCCGGCGAGAGTTCCCCAGCCAGCGCAAGCGCCGAAGCCCCGTCAGCGGCGTCCCCGGCAACCGTGATGTCATCCTGAACCTGAAGCAGCGCGCGCAGCCCCTGCCGCACCACCGGATGGTCGTCCACGATCAGCACCGAAATCACTTCGCACCGCCATGCACGGGCACCGTCGCACGGATCCTCGTCCCGCTGCCCGGGGCCGAATCAACCGACAGGCTCCCGCCCACCGCGCACACGCGGTCGCGCATCGACGCCAGCCCAAGGCCGGCCGACGGGCCGCCCACCACGAAGCCCTGCCCGTCGTCGGCCACCTCGAGCACGGCTGCCCGGGACCCGCCGCGACCCGAGGACGACCCCCGCCCAAGGCAGATCCGGATCGACGTCGCCGCGGCGTGCCGCAGCGCGTTGTGCAGCGCCTCCTGCGCCACCCGGTACAGCGCCGCCTCCGTGTCCGCGCCGAGCGAGGGCAGGCCGTCGGCCACCGACACCTGCACCGGCACGCCGTGCGCCCGCGCGGCCAGTGCCGCGTACCGGCGCACCGACTCGGCCAGCCCGCCCTCGGCCAGGTCGGGCGGGGCGAGCCCGTCGATCACCGCACGCAGTTCGGCGTGCGCCTCGGCGGCGAGCGACTCCACGGCCGCCATTTCCTCCGTCAGGGCGGCGCCCGCGTCGGAAGGACGCCCCGCTGGCAGCGACCCGCCGGGCCGGGCGGCGAGCACAGCGGCGGCGCGTGCATGCGCGCGCAGCGAGAACAGCTTCTGGGTCACCGCGTCGTGCAGCTCACGGGCCAGCCGCGCACGCTCGGTCAGCACGGAGACCTCGCGAGACCGCTCGGTCAGCCGCGCGTTGGTCAGCGCGATCGCCGCGTGGGTGGCGAACAGCGTGAGGATCTCCTCGTCGCGCTCGGTGAAGCCGGAGCTCTTGGCGGTGACCTTGTTGGCGGCGAAGATGATGCCCAGCACCCGGTCGCCGTCGCGCACCGGCACGCCAAGGAAGTGCGTCATCCGCGGGTGCGCCGAAGGGAAGCCCTGGAACCTGGGGTCGGCGCGGATGTCCGCGAGCCGCTGCGGCTTGCCCTCGCGGAGCAGCACGGCCAGCATGCCGTGCCGGCGCGGCAGCGGCCCGATCGCCGCCCACTCGGCGGGGCTCACCCCGTCCACCACGAACTCGGCGAACGAGTCGGCCGCGTCGGGCACTCCGAGCGCCGCGTACCGGGCGCCGACCAGGGAGCGCGCGGACCTGACGATGACTTGCAGCACGTCGCGGACGGACAGCTGCCTGGTCACGGACAGCACCGCCTGGCTCACCTGGGACAGCTCCCCGAGCCCGTCGCTCATAGCTACCGACGTTATCCGCAACCGCGTGCGACCCGCATCAACCAAAGGTCCTACGACCAGAGTCCGAGGACCACCGCGCCGCAGGCCCGATGTGCCCGCCACCACGAGAACCTAGCGTGAGCACCATGAGTAACCCGATAGCGCTTGTCACAGGGGCCTCCCGCGGGCTCGGCCGCGCGCTCGCCGCGGGTCTGGTCCGCGAGGGATACACGCTGATCGTCGACGCCAGGGACGAGGCCGCGCTCATCGCCGCGGCGGACGAGGACGGCTTCGCCCTGGCCGTGCCGGGCGACGTCACCGACCCAGGGCACCGTGCGGAGCTGCGGCAGGCGGTGGAAAAGCTCGGCGGCCTCGATCTGCTGGTGAACAACGCCGGCACGCTCGGCGCTCATCCGCTGCCGGCCATGGCCGACTACCCAGTGGATGAGCTGCGTACCGCGTTCGAGGTGAACGTCGTCGCGCCGGTCGCCCTCACCCAGCTGCTGCTGCCGGCGCTCCGCGTCCGCGGCGGCGCGGTGCTGAACGTCACCTCGGACGCCGCGGTGGAGCCGTACGCGGGCTGGGGTGGCTACGGCGCCGCCAAGGCCGCGCTGGAGCAAGCGTCCAGCGTGCTCGCCGCCGAGGAGCTCACCGTCCGCGTCTGGTGGGTCGACCCCGGCGACCTGCGCACCGACATGCATCAGCAGGCCTTCCCGGGGGAGGACATCTCCGACCGGCCGCTGCCGGCCGCGGTCGTGCCCGGCTTCGTCCGCCTGGTCACCGAACGCCTGCCCAGCGGCCGCTACCGTGCGCCGGAGCTGATCTCATGATCACCGCGACCGATCGGCTCGACTTCACGCTCCCGTCAGAACTGGAGGCGCACGAGCCGCCGGAACGCCGCGGCGTGCCAAGGGACGCGGTCCGGATGCTGGTCAGCCGCCACTTCTCCGGCTCGCTCACCCATCACGTCTTCGCCGAGCTGCCGGCCCTGCTCCGCCCCGGCGACCTCCTGGTGGTCAACACCAGCGCCACGCTCCCCGCCGCGGTCGGCGGCATCCACTTTTCCACGCCGCTTCCCGACGGCAGCTGGCTTGTCGAGATCAGACAGAACGGCATCGGTGCGCCGGGCACGGACATCACCTTGCCCGGGGAGGCTGTCCTTTCGCTGCTGGATCGCGTCTCGCCACGGCTGTGGCGGGCCAGGCTGTCCACGGCGGTCGTGCCGTACCTGCTCAAGCACGGCACGCCGATCCGCTACTCGTACGTGCGGCGGGACTGGGACCTGGCCGACTACCAGACGGTGTTCGCCAGGACGCCGGGCAGCGCCGAGATGCCGAGCGCCAGCCGGCCGTTCACGCCGCGCACCGTGACCGAACTCGCCGGCCGCGGCGTGCTGATCGCCCCGATCACGCTGCACACCGGGGTCTCCTCGCTGGAGGAAGACGAGGATCCGTACCCGGAGCCGTTCGATGTCCCGCCCGCGACCGCGCGGCTGGTGAACCATGTCCGCTGGGAGAGCGGCCGGGTGATCGCGGCCGGCACCACGGTGGTGCGCGCGCTGGAGAGCGCGGTCGGTCCGGACGGGCTGGTCCAGCCCGCGGCGGGCTGGACCTCGCACGTGGTGACCCCGCAAACCGGCGTGCGCGTCGTGGACGGGCTGCTCACCGGGCTGCACGAGCCGCGCTCGTCGCACCTGCGGATGCTGACCGCGTTCGCCGGCCAGGACCTGCTCGGCCGCTGCTACACCGAGGCGATCAACGCCGGCTACCTATGGCACGAGTTCGGCGACGTGCACCTGCTGCTACCCTTACGCCCGGATGAAGACCACGCTGCTGATCACGCTGACCGGGCCGGACCGGCCGGGGGTGACCTCACGGTTGTTCGGGGTCCTGGCCAAGCATGCCCTGACCGTGCTCGACATCGAGCAGGTGGTCATCCGGGGCAAGCTGGTGCTCGGCGTGCTGCTCGACTGCCCCGAGTCTCCCGATTTGACCGGCATTCACCGGGGAGTCACCGCGCTGGCCAGCGAGCTGGGCCTGGCCGCGGAGATCACCACGGGGCTCGGTGACCTGCCCCGCGCCCGCGGCCGGCTGCACGTGACGCTGCTCGGCAGCCCGCTGACGCCCGCCGCGATCGGTGCGATCGCCGGGCAGATCGCGGCCAGCGGGGCGAACATCGACCGGATCGCCCGGCTCGCGCGGCGCCCGGTGACCTGCATCGAGCTGGATGTCTCCGGCGCCGATCCCGCCTTGCTGCGCGCCGAACTGGCCCGTGCCGCCGCCACATACGGCGTCGACGTCGCGGTGCAGCGCGGCGGGCTGCACCGGCGGGCGATGCGGCTGATCGTGATGGACGTCGACTCCACGCTCATCCAGGACGAGGTCATCGACCTGCTCGCCGCCCGGGCCGGCTGCGCCGCCGAAGTCGCGAAGGTGACGTCCGCCGCGATGCGCGGCGAGCTGGACTTCGCCGCCTCGCTGCGGGAGCGGGTCGCGCTGCTGGCCGGCCTGCCGGCCTCGGTGCTCGGCGAAGTGCGGGACGCGCTGCGGCTGACGCCGGGCGCCGAAACGCTGGTCGCCACGCTGCGGCGGCTCGGCTACAAGACCGGGATCGTCAGCGGCGGCTTCAGCCAGGTCATCGAGCCGCTCGCGGCCTCGCTCGGCATCGACTACGCGGTCGCGAACCAGCTCGAGGTCGCGGACGGCAAGCTGACCGGGCGGATCTGCGGGCCGGTCGTGGACCGTGCCGCGAAGGCGGCCGCGCTGCGCCGGTTCGCCGACCAGGCCGGCGTCCCCGTGTCGCAGGCGATCGCGGTCGGCGACGGCGCCAATGACCTCGACATGATCGCCGCGGCCGGCCTCGGCGTCGCGTTCAACGCCAAGCCGGTCGTCCGCGACGCCGCCGACGCCTCGCTCAGCTTCCCCCACCTCGACGCGGTCCTCTACCTCCTGGGCATCCCCCGCGACGAAGTAGAAGCCGCCACCAAGTAACCCGCACCGCGCCCGTTTCGTCCGATATGTCGGACGCAGCGTGCCGATGGCGGGGATTACTAACGTGACACATGACGCCAACGAGACGCAGGCGACAGCCTTTCGTGGCTGAAAGGGCCCGTGGTAGAAAAGGCGCCAGATCGGCACCCTTTTCTTACAGGGAGCACTTTTCTAGCAGCTAAGCGACGCGCAATGCCGGACATAGGGCACAAATTGCGCAACGCGGGGGAAGCAGGTAGGTCGTTTGGAAAAATAATGGGCCGGTGGAGCCGCCGAACTGCGGCACCACCGGCCCGGGAGTTACTTGGCGCGGCGCTCGGTTTGCGCGGGCTCCGGCTCCTCGAGAGTCTCCACGGCGGGCATCTCGTGCTTGCTCTCGACGGCGGGTGACACCGCGGCGGACACTTCGGTGCTGGCGGGTGCCGGCTCGGCGACGCCGGACGCGCGGCGCTTGGAGTACACGATCGCCGCGATGATGATTACGATCGCGCCGACCGGAATGCCGATCCGCAGGCCCAGGTTGTGGCTGTACTTGACCACGCTGCTCGCGATCAGCAGCGAGACCAGGTTCGTCACCTTGATCAGCGGGTTGATCGCGGGGCCGGCGGTGTCCTTGAACGGGTCGCCGACGGTGTCGCCGATGACGGTCGCGGCGTGGGCCTCCGAGCCCTTGCCGCCGTGGTTGCCGTCCTCGACGAGCTTCTTGGCGTTGTCCCAGGCGCCGCCGGAGTTGGCCAGGAACACGGCCATCAGCACGCCCGCGCCGATCGCGCCGGCCAGGTAGGAGCCGAGCGGGCCGTAGCCGAGCGCGAACCCGACCGCGATCGGGGTGAGCACGGCGAGCAGGCCGGGCGTGACGAGCTCACGCAGCGAGTCCCTGGTGACCAGGTCGATCACGCGGCTGTACTCGGGCTTCTCGGTGCCGTCCATGATGCCGGGGCGGGTGCGGAACTGGTTCCGCACCTCGAGGACGACCCCCTGCGCGGCGCGGCCCACCGCCATGATCAGCAGGCTGGCGAACAAGAACACGACGGACGCGCCGACGATGATGCCGACCAGGATGTTCGGCTTGGCGATGTCCAGGCTGAACGTGTTGCCGGCGGTGCCGAGCGCGTCCGACACCTGGGTGCGGAACGAGCCGAACAACGCGGTCGCGGCCAGCACCGCGGTGGCGATCGCGATGCCCTTGGTGATCGCCTTGGTGGTGTTGCCGATGGCGTCGAGCGTGGTCAGCGCCTGCGCGGCCTCGCCCTCGACGTCGCCGGACATCTCCGCGATGCCCTGCGCGTTGTCGGTCACCGGGCCGAAGGAGTCCATCGACACGATGACGCCGACGGTGGTGAGCAGACCGACACCGGCCATCGCGACCGCGAACAGCGCGATCGTCGCGTTGCCGGTGGCGAGCAGATAGGCGCCGAACACGGCGCCGCCGATCAGCAGCGCCGAGTAGACGCTGGACTCCATGCCGGACGCGATGCCGGACAGGATGACGGTCGCCGCGCCGGTCTCCGAACTCTGCCCGATGTCCTTGACCGGGCGCCGGTTCGTCTCGGTGAAGTAGCCGGTCAGCAGCTGGATCGCGCTGGCCAGCACCAAGCCGATCAGCACGGCGCCGAACGCGATCCACCGCGGGTTGCCGTTGAAGGTCAGGATCGAGTGGTCGGTGACACCGGGGAACGAGCTGAACTTGGCCGGCAGGAACGTGAACGACGCGATCGCGACGCCGATCGCCGAAATGACCGCCGAGATGAAGAAGCCTCGGTTGATCGAGGTCATCCCGCTGCGGTCACCCTTGCGCGGCCTGACCGAGAAGACGCCGATCACCGCGGTGATCACGCCGATGCCGGTCACGATCAGCGGGAAGACCAAGCCCTTGTTGCCGAACGCCACCTGCCCCAGGATCAGGCTCGCGACGAGCATCACGGAGTAGGACTCGAACAGGTCCGCCGCCATGCCGGCGCAGTCGCCGACGTTGTCACCGACGTTGTCCGCGATCGTCGCCGCGTTACGCGGGTCGTCCTCGGGGATGTTCTGCTCCACCTTGCCGACCAGGTCCGCGCCAACGTCCGCGGCTTTGGTGTAGATGCCCCCGCCGACACGCATGAACATGGCGAGCAGCGCCGCGCCGAGGCCGAAGCCTTCCAGCACATCGGGCGAGTTGCCCTTGTACGCGATCACCACGATCGCGACGCCGAACAGCCCCAGGCCGACGGTGAACATACCGGCCACACCACCGGTGCGGAACGCGATGCGCATCGCACGCTGTTCGCCGCCCTCACGGGCCGCGGCCGCGACGCGCACGTTGCCGCGTACGCATAGCGACATGCCGGTGAACCCGGTAAGCGCCGAGAACAACGCGCCGACCAGGAAGAAGCCGCTGCGGCCCCAGCGGACGCCCTCACCGCCGGCCCCCACGGGCAGCAGGAGCAGCACGAAGAACAAGATGACGACGAAGACGCTCAGCGTCTTGAACTGGCGACGCAGGTAGGCCGCGGCGCCCTCCTGCACGGCGCGCGCGATCTCCTGCATCCGCTCGGTGCCCTGGCTAGCCGCGAGCACCTCCCGCACCAGCGCGTACGCCACACCGAGCGCGAGCAGCCCGATGACAGCGACGATCACAACCCAGGTCAGGTTGCTGCCGCTCACGGTGGCCGAGGGTGCGGCCGCCGCGGCGAGATACCTGGACATTCGACCTCCTGGATCCAGGAATGGAAGTAGCCGATCGTGCCGATCGGGGAGAGACAGTAAGTGGCCGGGAGTCTACGCAGGCACACGGCCAATCATGAACCCGTGACGGTTCCTAACATTTCCGAGACGTAATCGTTATCATGACGATGTGCGTCAGTTATCGAGACTGAGCGCTTCAGCTTGGCGCGATAACGCCTCGGCGGCGACCTGCGCCGGCCACGTCATGCGGACGCTGACGCCCGTGCCCGTCGCCGAGATCCGGACGTCATCGGCAAGCCCGGAGATTACCGCGAGCCCGAAACCGGCGGGGAACGACACGCCGTTGTCCTGCATCGCGCTTGTCTTGCCGTTCGCGCTGCCGCTGGCGTTCGAGCCCGCTGGGCCGGGTACCGCGTCACGCACGATGACCTCGAACTTCTCGCCGAGGTCGGACAGTTCGATCCGGATAGGTTCCGCCGGGCAGTGCCTGCGGTGCGCCTCGACGGCGCGCGAGCATGCCTCGCCCACCGCGAGGCGGACCTCGTCAAGCAGTGATTCTTCGACACCGCTGCGCCGCGCAACCGCGGTTGCCACTAGCCGCGCGGTCCGGACGTGCGCGGGCAGCGGTGTGAATGCGACCTCGACCGTGGCCATTCGGGAAGGCCTCCCTGGCCGGGCTACTTCTCGGACTTCCGGGCCGCGATGGCCAGGTCCACGGTGTCGTGGATGCCGAACACCTTGGTCAGGCCGGTGATCCGGAAGATCTTGAGAATCCGCTCCTGCGTGCAGACCAGGTCCAGCGAGCCGTCGTGGGCCCGGACCCGCTTGAGTCCGCCCACCAGCACGCCGAGGCCGGTCGAGTCGAGAAACTCGACCTTCTCCATGTTCACCACGAGCTGGTAATTGTTCTTGTTGACGAGATCGATCAGCAGCTCGCGCAGCCGTGGCGCCGTGTAGACATCGATCTCACCCTCGACGTCGACGACCTCGATGCCGTCCTTGGTGTAATGACCCAGCTTCAGATCCACAAATCCTCCAGCGCCATGCACGGCGTCATGTAAGCGTCCCACCCCGGCGCGCGGGCTGGCGTGGCTCGAGCGCCGTTGATCCTCTGCGGCATTCAACCACGCTCCGATGTCATGTCTACACATAATCATGCCTTCGGGCATCACCCAACGGGTGACACACTGAAAACCTGTGCCGACACTCACGCCGATCCCTCCTACAGGGCCTGCCGCCGAGTCTACGACCGACCGCGCGCAGGCTGAGTACTCGCGCGCTCTCGGCGTGCTGCTCGATGCGGCGCCGCCGGACTGCGCGATGCACGTCTCGCACATCCCGGGTCGCGAGGGACGGCGTGTGCCCTGGCCAGCATGGGTGCCCGCGGATATCGCGGCGGTGTTCGGCGCTAGGGGCATCGACGCGCCCTGGTCGCATCAGGCGGCCGCGGCCAGCCACGCGCACGACGGCCGCAATGTGATCATCTCCACGCCGGCCGCGTCGGGTAAGTCCCTCGCCTACCTGCTGCCGGCGCTTACCGCCATCGCGGCCGGCGAAACCGTGCTGTATATCACTCCCACGAAGGCGCTGGCCGCCGATCAGCTCGCCGCGTTGAAGGCGCTCGAGGTGCCCGGCCTGCACGCCGCAGTGCTGGATGGCGACACCTCGCAGGCCGAACGCGCGTGGGCGCGCAGCCACGCGAGGTACCTGCTCACCACGCCGGACATGCTGCACTGCGCGCTGCTGCCCGGGCACAAGCGATGGTCCGGGTTCTTCAGCCGGCTGCGGTACGTGATCGTGGACGAGTGCCACGGGTACCGGGGGATCTTCGGCTCGCACGTGGCGCAGGTGCTGCGGCGGCTGCGGCGCGTAGTCGCGCACCACCGGGTGGCGGCCGATGTCCCCGGACCGGTTTTCGTACTGGCGTCGGCGACGGTCGGCGACCCGGCCGGCTGCGCCCGCCTGCTGACCGGCCTGCCGGCCGAGGCGGTGACCGAGGATGGCTCGCCGCGCGGACCGCTCGCGTTCGTCCTGCTCGAGCCCCCGCTCACCGGCGCGCGCGGCGAGTCCGGCGCACGGCTGCGCCGGACCGCGACGATGCAGACCGCGGAGCTGCTCGCCAGCCTGGTCCAGGAGAACGTGCAGACGCTCGCGTTCATCAGGTCGCGGCGCGGCGCCGAGGCGGTCGCGCTCGCCGCCCGCGGCCACCTCAACGGGGCTGGCAGCCCCGCCGGCACAGCCGGCCCCGCTGGCAGGGTCGCCGCGTACCGGTCGGGCTACCTGGCCGAGGATCGCCGCATGCTCGAGGCCGCGTTGAACTCGGGCGAGCTCACCGGGCTGGCCACCACGACGGCGCTGGAGCTCGGCATCGACATCAGCGGGCTCGACGCGGTGCTGATCGCGGGGTGGCCGGGCACCTGGGCCTCGCTGTGGCAGCAGGCGGGCCGGGCCGGGCGCGGCGGCCAGAGCGCCGCCGCGGTGCTGATCGCCCGCGACGACCCGCTCGACACCTACCTGGTCCGTCATCCGGAGGTACTGCTGGGCCACCCGGTGGAGGCGACCGTCCTCGACCCGGCCAACGCCTACGTGCTCGCGCCGCACCTGAACGCGGCCGCCGCGGAGCTGCCGCTGACCGACGCGGACATGACGTTGTTCGGGCCGGCCGCGCGCCCG
>Ga0070741_10013105_pt1 | contig 14754 bp, 9 predicted proteins | sample Coa_R1_4_FD_66440 | JGI IMG/M metagenome (GOLD analysis project Ga0070741, IMG submission 66440) | Surface soil microbial communities from Centralia Pennsylvania, which are recovering from an underground coalmine fire - Coalmine... | ecosystem: Environmental > Terrestrial > Soil > Unclassified ...
AGCTTCCTCTCGAGCAGCGATCCCAGGGTGCACATTGGAATCGACGACGCAAAGGAGGCGGATATTGAGATCCACTGGCCCAGCAGGCAGGTCGACCACTATGCGAAAGTGACAGCGAACCAGTTTTACCTCGCTCGGGAGGGCAATTGGTTGAAACTTGATCCCTGGGTGAAACCAGCTCGCAAGCCGCAATAGACCCGCGCAAAGGAGGAGCTATTGAACTTCGGATGGATCGCTGAGCCGGCAGGATCCCGTGTGGCGATTGCTCTTGCCGCAGAAAAAAGAAGGCGCAGAATATCACCCCTTGCGGTCCTGTTGATCGCCTTTCTCTACCCGGTCCTGCTGGGCGCTCAAACCAATTTTGAATCCCAACTTCAGAATCATTATCAAGCCGCTCAGCAGGCCCAGAAGGCGGGAAATTATGCGAAGGCGGAAGCGGAATACGAGGCCATTCTGAAGCTCCAGCCGGACCTCCCCGAAGCCGCGGCGAATCTCGGGCTCGTCTATTACCTCGACGGAAAGAATGAAGAGGCCATCAAGTCATTCCTCCAGGCGCTCCAAAGGAAACCCGACCTTCTCAGCGCCAATCTTTTCCTGGGGATGTCTTACCTGCGGACCAATCAATATGAGAAGGCCGTAGAGCCGTTGCAGAAGGCAATATCGTTGGAGCCTCGGGACCCGCGAACCTATCTGAACCTTGGACTCAGTTACACCGAGCTGGGCAGAGACGAGCAAGCGCTGGCGGTCCTGCAAAAAGCTGCGGAACTTTTCCCCGATGATATCGAAGTGCTTTACAACCTGGGAAGAGTCTATACGCGGCTGATGACGGCAACCTATAAGAAGATGGCGCAGCTTGACCCGGACTCGTGCCGCTACCATCAAGTCATGGGTGCTTCCTTCGAGTTGCGGCGGGATATGCCGAATGCCATCAAAGAATACAAGAAGGCTGTCGAGAAAAATCCTGACATGCCCGGGCTTCATTATTCTTTAGGCAGTGCGTACTGGCGCGAAGGAAACCTCGATAAAGCAGAGGAGGAGTTTAAGAAGGAACTGAAGATTGCTCCTGAGAACTACCTGGCCACCTGGAAGCTGGGGAACATCGCTCTTACACGGCGCCAGTACGACCAGGCGTTTGTGTATCTGAAGAAGGCGCTCCAGCAGAGACCCGATCTCGGCCAGGCCTACCGTGATCTTGGCCGCGCCTCGATGCAAACCGGAGACTTCGAACAGGCGGTCATCTACCTGAAGAAGGTGATTGAGCTTTCCCCCGACGAACCTTCATCTCATTACCTTCTGGCCCAGGCTTACCAGAAACTGGGGAAGAATTCCGAGCGAATGGCCGAACTCGCCTCCTTTGAGAAGCTGAAGAAAGCAGAACAGGAGCGGATGAAACCGCCGGGCATCTTGGCGGCCGGACCGGCCGACGAGACGAGCGAAGGCGGTCCCGAGGAACCTTCGACTGATGCCCCATAGGGCACAGCTCGCCTCCCGATTTTCTCCCTGCCGGCTGCTTGACCAGGCCGGAGAGCCTTGGTAACGTTCTCCGGCATTTCGATCCGTAAATTCCAACTAAGGAACAGAGTCTGATGACTTCCGCCGATCGAGATCGCCCTTTCTCGCAGAACTCTCTGGTTTGCGCACAGTTCATTCTGGTGATGTTCGCAGTCCCCATCCACGCCCTGGGGGCGACCCTCTCCTCGCCGATCGCGGAAGAAGGCAAGTCGCAGGCTGCCATTATTGTGGGTGAGAATCCCGGGGAGCTTTCCAGGCTTGCGGCCAGGGAGCTGCAAAAGTACTTGCGCACACTTTCAGGAGCGGAAATTCCCATCGTCCGAGACGCGCAAATCTCTTCCCTTCCTGCCCGGCAAACACTGATTCTGGTGGGCGACCCCCGCTCCAATCACGCCGTTCGTCAGGCCGCGCAGGCCAACCGGGTGAGCTTCGAAGGCCTTAAACCTGAGGGATTCGTGATCAAGACGGGGCGGCTGAAAGATCATCCTGTGGTGGTCGTCGGAGGCAACGATGATGCATCGTGCCTCTACGCAAGCTATGACCTCGTCGAACGGTTAGGGGTCACTTTCCTGCTGACCGGCGACATCGTCCCTCCGCCCAATGGAAACCTGGTGATTCCTTCGCTCGACCTGCGCAAGGAACCCGCTTTCGCGCGCCGGGGATTCCTTCTTCAGGACGGGGGTTACGAAAACCTGACCATGTTTTCGTTTCAGGATTACACCAGGCTGATCGACCAGATGGCCAAGATGAAGTGCAATTACCTCCAATTCTGGTGGTTCTCGTTCGAGCCCTGGCTGAAATATTCCTATAAAGGCGAGTCAATGTGGATGGGCGATGTCTCGACGAAAGAGAGCGGCTACCTCACCTGGGCGCATGAGGGTTTCGGCTCCCGCACCACCGAGGATGTCTCGATCGGCAAACAGTGGTTCAAAGGCAGGAGAGTCGCGCCACCCGAAATGCAGCAGGTTGAAACGCCCGACCAGGCTTTCGAGGTTGCACAAGGCTTATTACAGAAAATCATCCGGTATGCCAGGAGCCGCGGGATCAAGGTTTGGCCCGCCGTTGAATTGGCTTCCCTGCCCCCTAACCTGGCGCGGTATGCGGAGCGTGTCGGCGAACTGCCTTTTCATCCCATCTTCGGGACCTTCGTCCATCCGCTCGACCCCGTCAATCGCGAAATCCAGACCAACCGCTTCAAGGCCCTTATCGAAACCTATCCGGAGGCGGAGGGTTACTTCTTCGTGTTTGCCGAGATGTATCCGGAACTCAACAATGAGAAGCACCGCGCGTTTTTCACGCAGCAGCGGCCGTTGTTCCATGAGCTGCGCGCGCTGCGGGTTCCCTGGATCGATTGGGGCGCCGCGGGCGGCGATGACCGATTGGTCGACTCCAACATCGGCTTCACCGACCTTTTCAAGTTCCTCATGACAAAGCGCGACGAGATGGCTCCCAAGGTCAAGATGGGCGTGATGGGCATCGGACGCGGGTACACCCTGCCCCTGCTCGATAAAATGCTGCCCAAAGACGTGCCTTTGACCGACATGGAATCGAGCGGCGTCTGGACGCCGGCGGGTGTTCCCATGCAGTACTTCGGCGGCATGGGGGAGCGCGAGCGCACGCTCGAACCGCGTGTGGACGACGACATCAACATGATGGGCATGCAGTTCAGCGTGCGGCAATATGCGGCCAAAGACCGCATTTTTTCCGACGGAGTGAAGTACGGCCTGACGGGTCACGCCGGCCAACTCAACCGGGCGCGGGGCACGGAGACCAACAGCCGCTTCCTGGCGGAGGCAGCCTGGGCGCCTGATCTCACAACCGAGGAGTTCTACCGAAACTACTCGAAGCGTCTGTTCGGTGACGCCGCGGCCACCGACATGTACGCCGCTTATATGGCGCTGGAGGAAAACGAAGCCTATCTAGGCTACTACAATTTTGGCTACAGCACCATGAACTGTTGCGGGGCCCTGGAGGAAGTGCGGCGCGCTTACGAATACTCCCGTCAGGATAATCCCTACGATGGACCAGCCGGGAAGGGGTGGGAAGGGTTTATCGTCAAGTCGTCGGACGTCATCCATCGCTTCGAGGGATCAATCCGCCTTCTGAACAAGGCCCTCGATCGCATGCGTGCTGCCCGGCCCAGCGTCGCCCCGCAAGGAAAGTATGAACTCGGATACATGATCAATCGCACTGAGGCTTACCGCGACTATATCCAGTCCCTGATAACCATCCGCAGGGCTTACATCAGCTTCGACCAGGCCTTTCGGACCCGCACGCAAATACCGCGGGACCAGTTCGTTTCCAGCCTTGAGAAAAGCATGGATCAATTCAACCTGGCCAATCAGCAGGTGCGGGCAGCCACGCAACATTATGCGGAAATCATCGACCATCCTTCGGACTTGGGCGTCCTCTACCACCTCAATGCGCGAGCCGTTCTTGGCTTCGACCTCGCAGGCCAGTGGATGCGCAACGTTGTAAACTTTCAGGAAGGAAAGCCATACCTGAACCACGTCGCGTTCGAGAGGCTTTTTTCGCCGGATCTTCACATCGCCAATCCCCAATAACGCCAGGTGTTGGCCCGGTACCTCGCCCCTTCACAGCGCGCATGGAAACTCCCAAGGGCGGCGCTAATCCAGGTGGAAGACCTCTTCCAAGCGGAGAAAGCCTTCGTCGGGACGCCGTCCTCCCAGGTTTTCAAAGAACGGTGCCATCTCGCGCTGCCAGCGTGAATTAACGTCTCGCTTGGCCATGCCGGCCAGCGCTTCCTGGTAATTCGGTGTCTCAAAATATCCCACGAGCAAGCCATCCTCACGGAGGAAGAGCGAGTAGTTATGCCAGCCCGTCTCGCGCAAGGCTGCCAGCATATCCGGCCACACCGCCTTGTGCCGCTCCTTGTATTCCGCCAGCCTGTCCGGTTTTACTTTTAGAAGAAAGCAGACTCGTTCCATCAAAGCCTCCCATGCTTCACTCGGTCTTTTTCTCTAACACGAGAATCCAATCCGCGAAGGTTGGTGTGATCGGCGCCTGCCAGGTTCCTGCCATATCCGGCTCCACTTTGCCGGGCTCGCGTTTTACCCCCGTGGCCGGATTGAAATAGTAGGCAACGTAGGGAATCCCCGCCTCGAGACCCTTGACTCGCGGCGGGTCCCAGGCGGGCGGAATAAAGATCACCCTGATTTCGCCAGGAATCCCTGCCGCATAGGGTTGCTCGTAGTTCTCCTTGCTCCAATGTGGCTCAACCCACTCCGGATGCGGCTCAAATCGCCACCATTCATACTGCATCAGCAGCTTCTTGCCGAGTCCGAGCTGCCGCGAGCCGGGAAGCATCGAAGCCTTGTCCCATGGCGTGTCGCCCCAGGAACGGCCGTGTGGCGAAGGACCATACGGATGTTCCTCCGTGTTGACCTGCCAGATGCCATTTGCTCCGTAGGTGTGTCCGGCCGCCCCGTTCAAAATCGAGGTCCAGAACATGAACCGCTGGACCTCCTGGCGGCTTGCTTCGAGGATGCCTTCGTAACAAACCTCACCGACCAGCACCGGCATGCGCGGGATTCTTCCGAGCGATCCCGTAACTTGGTTCACCGTGTTCGGAATGCTCTTGCGGTCACTGTGACCGGTTTGCAGCATGTCGAAATCCAGCACCGAAGGGTCCTCGACCTGATTGCGGGCATTATCAGTGGGATGGATCGTGATCAAGTGTCGATAAGGATCGATAGTTCGCACATACCTCGCGATTTCAGTCCAGCCGTGTTTCTGCGCCGCCGCGTCCTCCGCCTTGGTCTTCGATAGATAATACGGCATCGCACCCTCGCCCGCGAGGCACCAGATTACAGGATACGCTCCCCAGCGAGCGACGAGATTTCTCCAGTGCTTCTTCATTTTCGCAATACCCATGATGGGCAGAAAATATCCCCAGCAACCCACGATGCAAGGGACCAGGCCCAGCTCAATGAGATGCTGGATCCTCACATCCGCCAAGTTAAAGTACCGTGGATTAATGCGCGCATATTCCGGTTCCCATGGGAACCCTGCTTCATTGGCTCCACGCGGGTCGAACGGCGGCATGTCAGGATAAAGGCCGGCAATGATCTGGATAACGGTGAACCCTTTCTCAACCCGGTCGGCGGCCAGCCTTTCGAAATCTTCGGGCCAGTGCAAACGTTTGCACAGTCCCATCCACCAGGTGTCCCCTAGCCAAAAAAAGGGAGTGCCGTCCTCGTGTTCGAAGTGCAAACGGTCGGAAGCGACACGGACCGGCCCGTGCTTTCGCAACGGGTTGCTCCCGTTATAGGGCGAAACTTCAAGGGTGCCGGTCTGGCCGTGCAAGTCATGATTCAAGGGATCACTCGAGACCGTTCGGTAGGTGTACCGGCCTGGTGCGGGTGGAGAATATCGGACACGCCAGACCTGCTCTCCTGCCCAGAAGGCCGGGACACGCTGCACTTGGCCCTTGGGGTCGGTGAATTCCACATCGAGCTCGACATCATTGAAAGGATCCGAATAGGCTTTGCCCGATGTGTAAGCCCATTCGGCAACACACCGCTCAACGCCGTATTGAATCGGGCCTTTGGCCTCCGTGCCCTTCGCTGACTTCGCCTCAGCCGTTGCGCCCCGCTTCGCACTCGAACCCTGCGCCAGCGAGCCGATGACGAATGTCGCACCGGTCTTCTCAATAAACGACCGGCGATTGATTGTGCGCATGCTCGTCTCCTCCTGTCACCTGTTCACCAAGAGTTCCCTTTTGCTTCCGCAATGACGGATGTCGCCAAGGAGTGCATTACGACGGCGCGTCCCCGTAGTAGCCGTCCCCCAACGGCCGGGCGCTCTCTTTCCACCATTGTTCGACCACCCAGGCCTCAACCGATGCCTCGACACTCTCCGGAAGGTAGGCGTGGAAGGCAAAATGCGCCGGCAGGCCCGACCAGGCCGGGTTCAGCCTCGCCTTATACACTACCCAGGAGCCCCCCATCTTCTGCGTATTCCCGTACTGCCGCGCATCCGGGACCGGGTGAAGTGTTAACTTCTCTGTGCCCACTCGGCAGATTACTTGCGCAATCTCTACCACGGCCGGGGAGTATCGCCACTCGATGCCATCTTTCTGCAACTTCACCGTCACGGCAAGAACGTGCGTACCAGCTTCGAAATTCGGCAATGTTGTCGTCCACGCCTGGAACTTCTTCTTGAATCCCTCTCTTTCAAACCGGGCCTCGTCCGCAAATCGCATCTTCATCCAATCGGCCTCAGCGAGCGGCTTTAGTGCGAGTGCCACACCCATCTCTGCGACCCGGGTTGAAGACAGGTGGCGCTTCGAAAGGTTCTCTGAGACCTCACTCGCAGGACGGACCTCCACCATCAGCGTTTCGAAAGGACGCAACCAAACCTCGGCGACCTCGCCCGCGCGGAATGCGGAACCGTCCTCACGTGCGATGCGTTGCTTCGCGGGGAAATGAGAAATGATCTCAAGGGGGGTGCCGGCGGCGGCGTCAATTCCAACGGCGGCGTCAAGGTGCAGCTCCGCCTTGCGGGCTGCAAAATGCACGTTGTTGATGAAAAGGAAGCCGTGGGCCCCTTTGACGTTAGAGTATCCGTAGACCTCGTTCTTCCACGGGTCGCCCAATATGTTCCGGCGCCGCAGGAACAATGCCTCATTCTTCTTCACAAGCGCTTGAATATCGCTGAGAAAGGCGATGTCCCCATCGTCAAGAAGATAAGGGTCACCCCAGATCTGCGGGAAGAGCAGATTGCCGCGACCGAGGTCCATAATCATGGCCTCGCGCCAGCGCTCGTTGCCCATGAAATTCCCCCAGCGGATGTCAGCCAGCCAGACTCCCAGACTGTCTTTATTGATGGGCGGAATCGTTCTGGCAAACTGAGTGCTTTGGTCCAGATTCAAAGTGACGGAGTCACGATAATACAGGGTGGGGAACCAGCTCGTGCCAGAGCCTTCCATGAACAAGCCGGACTCAAAGATAGAATCTCCATACAACGCAAAGAAGGGAGAGCGCACCCCCCAGTACCACATGACATAGACGTCCGGGTCTGCCTGGCGGGCGCTCGCGGCAATGTCGAGAAGCCGCTCGTACATGGCCTCCACGGAGTATTTCCCGGGCAGGTGCTGATGGCTTGTACTGTTGCAGTAGTAGCTTCCGATATCGAGCTTGAAAAACTTCAGGCCGTTTTGCCTGATGTGATAGAGCACCGCATCGCGCAGGATGCTGAAATAGGGTTCGGAGGCAACACAAAGCTGGCCGGGAATTCCTCCGTTCGCGATATAGCCATTGCGGTAAGCCACGTCAGAAGGCCTTATTTCCTCTGAATCACCGGGCGGCGGAATAAAGCTGGGCTTGACGGCCGGGTTCTCTCCGCAGGACCAGCCGGCTCCCGATACTGAAAACCAGAGACCGAAGTTCATCCCCAGGGCCTTGACGCGCTCCGCAATCTTCCCTGCACCAGCGGGAAAGCACTGAGGTGCAAACCGGGTCAGGTCGCCCGCGTTGTCCATCCACCCCTGATCAAGAGTGAAGTAATCGAACCTGAGGCCTTTTTGCTGCCATTTCTCCAACACCCCGAGAACGTTTAACGTCTCTTCATCATCGAGGGGAGGACATCCACCCCACTGATTATTGATTCCATAAGGGGTGTAGAGCGAAAGGGCCTTCTTTCTCCGTGGACTCTTCTCTTGAACATAGGAAATGAAATGGTCCAGGACCCGTCCTTTCTCGCTTACGCTCACCAAGGCAACATGGCTGCGCAACTTCCCACCGGAGGGCAAAAGGCGACCGGGAAAATGCGTGAGCCGAACGGTGTCTTGGTCCCCTTGGTTCAACCCCGCGGGATGCTCAAGGGCCGAAAAGACCTCATCGGCAATGAAGACCGGTTCGCCCGCCCCGCCTTCCGTCGTGGCGGCCTCGATGGAGAACTCATCGAGCTGAATATCCAGGAGGAGCAAGTCTTTCCCACCCTGGTTTTCGATCTCAAACCACTTGCGCCGGGTTGGGCCGTCCAGCTCGTAATTCGCAGTCACACGGACGGCTTGAGACTTGCTCCGGAGTTCGAAGGCCACTTTCGCCGGACCATCCTGACTCAGCCTCTGAACCTCAAAGTCGTCCACCTGTAAGGAAGGCGGCCCCACGGAAATAAACTGGTCTGCCCAAACGGGCTCATAGACGTAGTGCCGCAGAACCTCGTCGCTCAGTCCACCGAACCGCTTGTCATATCCCCGCGTCCTGACTGCCAGGAGATTCTTTTCTCCGCTGCCGAACCGGAGGGACGAATAGACAGGACTGCCAGGATCGAGCGGGAATTGTCCCGGAGTTCGCCAACGCCCCCCGGCCGTTCGGTGGCCGATCTCTTGCCCATTAACGTAGATCCAGTATTCGTTCCAGTCCTGGCAGTCATAACCTCCGAGCACGAACACGAACCCTTTGGTCTGGGCGTCGGAGGGCAGCTCAAACCTGTGCCTGAACCAGCCATAGCCTTCAAAGCGAATGGCATCGTGACCTCGTTCAACGCCCGAAAGACCCCTGAGCAAGAGATTCTCAGTCACGCCCCACTTCTGGTCCGAGTATTCCAACCGCTGATATCCCTGCTCGATCCCACGCTCGCTCTCCGGAGAGACCGGCGTCTCATCCGGACCAAAAGTGAACCTCCATCCGGGAATCTCAATGCGGTGCAATGAGGAAGAAAAGTTCAGGACGACTTCCTTCGTTCTTTTGAACGTGAACTCCTGCCCCGAAATCTTGTTTTCAAAACCCGTACTCGCGATTTTCTTGTCATGCCAGTCCAAATGCCAGGTCAAGAACGGGTTGGTGAGGTCCAACTTGCCATTGGGGGTGACCGGGCGGGCGATATTTTGCTTTTCGACGGCTCCGAGCCCTGGCCCGACTCTTGCCCCCAGGGCAGCGGAGAGGAGTCCTGTTTTCAGGAAGAATTGTCGCCGATCCATGAGCACTCCTGACGATTTGATGGCTCACCGTGTCATAAAAAAGAGGATTACAGAGTGTGATGCCGCAGGTTTGTAGCGCCACTCGATATTCGAAAAGAAACGTCGGTCAGAGACCAGCGCTGGTCCGGCTGTTGTTACCATATTCTGAAAAGATCAGCAAGCTCGGAGGCCCGACTTTTCTTTTCTGACCCTGTTGGAGTTGCGTCCAATGGTGTGTTCCGTTCTGGCCGCCGATCATACCCGTACAGATTGCTACGATGGGATCCAACCTATATCCGCCGTAGCATTTACCATGCATTGTCAAGGATGTCAAAGATAACAACGTTTAGTCCGGGAATGTGGGCGCAATCAACCCAGAATAAACTTTGGTTTAACCGAATGGACGTGTATGCTTTTTCGGACAGAACGCTGGGGAACCAGAGACTTCGTCAGAGGAGGACCATCACCAGGAATGCGTATGAACCCATCAGGCTTACGAAGGTTTTCATTGGCAACTGCAACCTTCATGATGCTCGCAGCAAGCTGCCAACTTCACGCGGCGGGCCAGTCGGTTTTCAACGTCCGGGATTATGGAGCCACAGGACATAAGTCCGCTGACGCGCGACCGGCCATCCAGAAGGCGATTGACGCGTGCGCCAAGGCCGGGGGCGGAACCGTTTACTTGCCTCCCGGCGAATACACCTCCGGGACTCTTTATCTGCGCAGCCACGTGCGCTTTTACGTGGAAGCGGGGGCGACGCTCTACGCCTCGGAGGACCCGAAGGCCTTCAATGGCGAGCCGATCCCGTCCAAGGCGGCTCTGTTATTCGGCGAAAACGTGGAGAACATTTCGATTGAAGGTCGCGGCACCATTGACGGCCAGGCCAAGTACGAATGGCGGCCGGACGATTTCGAGCACGCTTACGACCACAAGGATTTGATGCAAGCGCTGGGGAAGTCCACCATGCGGTCATTTCCCAAGGATCAGCATACTCGCACTGTGTATCCGCACCTGGTATGGCTTGGGCGGTGCAAAGACGTGCGCATCACGGGGCTCTCGTTCCTTCATTCTTTTTCCTGGACGTTCGCGTTTTATGACTGTGAGCGGATGGTGATCGACGGCCTTTACATTTACACCAGCCTGAAGGAAGCCGTCTGGGCGGACGGAATCGACATCGACAGCAGCCGGGATATCCACATCTCGAACTGCGACATCGAGACCGGCGACGACTGCATCATCTTCATTTCTGGCACCGGCTGGGGACCCGCGCTGCCCTGCGAGAATATAACGGTCACCAACTGCAAACTCTCCTCAGCGTCCGCCGCCATCAAGTTCAGCGAAGGCAACCGCGTCGCCATCCGCAAGATTGTGGTCGACAACTGCGTGATTACCAACTGCAACCGCGGTATTACCTTTCAAATCGTGCTGGGCGGCACCGTCAGCGACGTGATCCTGTCGAATCTGACCATCGACCTGCACCGCTTCGATTGGTTCTGGGCCGGGGACGGTAACCCGTTCGACTTCGGCATCAAGACGCTTAGCGAATGGAATCGGGTGCCCCCCAAACCAGACGACCCGGGACCGGGGACAATCCGTAATGTCGTTATCCGCAATGTCATCGCCCACGGCCAGGGCAGCAGCTTGATCAGCGGACATCCCAAAAGCTGGCTCGAGGGCATCAGCTTTGAGAACATCAAGTTGTTTCTCTCCACCGACCCCGCTGCACCCTACGACAAGGCTGTCCACGCCCTGGAGTTCCGATACGCGCGCGATTTGAAACTGAGGAATGTTGAAGTCATCTGGGACAAGCCCGCTCTGGACCGATGGGAGAGCGCTCTCTCTTTCAACAGCATCGAAGGCCTTGAGGTCGACGGATTCACCGGGCGCCCGGCGTGGATTGACCGTGAGTTTCCCGCGATCAGCTTTACCAACGTCGCGGACGCCGTGGTCCGCAACTCAAAAGCGGCCCAGGGAACCAATGTGTTTTTGAAGATTTCGGGCAGCGGGAGCCGTGACGTCGCTCTCGAGGGTAACGATTTCCGCCTGGCGAAAGTCCCTTACCAACTTGCGCCTGATGTTGCAGGCAAAACGGTGACGACGGAGGCCAATCTTCTGCCTTCCAGATAGGAAAGCCTGAGTTCCAACAAGGGCGTTCCGGGCAGGTCGGCAGTCTTTCCTGCCTGTTAGGATGGAGCATCCGGAAGATATAACGGTCGTCACCCGGTACGGACAAGAGCCATCGTCAGACACCGCAGCAAAGCGCAGATAGACTCCGGGAGTTGCCGGGGCAGGAGTGTATGCGGCGTGAAGTCTCTCTGCCCCTTGTCGGCGGGAATCGCCATGCGCCCTCTTTCAGGATCATCTCAGGGCGTACTCGATTTTTTTCCCTTTTTTTCGGCGAGGCGGGTGGCAAACTTTGCCACTCGGACGGAGGCTCGCTCATGCGTCCCCTCCGCAATCTTCTCCGTCTCATCATAGGCCTCGACCGCGAATGAATAGATGCGGCCTTGAACCGATGCGAGTCTGGATATAACGCGCACCGTCATGCCGATCGGCGTTGGGGCCAGATGCTTGAGGGCAACCGACACGCCCACGCTGTCTTCGCCCGGAGCGAGGAGCGCCTTGATATTCTCGCGACACGCGAGCTCCATCCACTTCACCAAGGTCGGGGTCGCGAGCGCGGGGATAACCTCGGGGCCGAGAAAATGAATCGCGTCCTGCTCTCCGACCAAGTGAGTCTTTTCCAGAACCCTGTTTTCAGGATCCGACATGATATTCCTTTCCGGAAACCTGCCGCACGCCCTCTTAGCGCGCAGTGAATCCGCCATCTACGGGAATGATAACTCCATGAACATAGTCTGACGCGTGCGAGGCCAGGAATACCGCCGTGCCTTTCAAGTCCTCCGCCCTGCCGAACCGGCCGGCGGAAATCCGCGAGAAGAAATACTCCCGACGTGCCGGGTTTGTCTTCAGGCCGCTCGTCATCTCGGTTTCGATAAGCCCCGGCGCGATCGCATTCACGTTGATACCGTGAGGCGCCCACTCGCTCGCCAACGCTTTGGTGAGCTGCCCGACTCCACCTTTGCTTGCCACGTAGGACGGGATCTGGGTAATCCCGAAAAAGGTAGCCATTGACGCCATGTTGATGATCTTACCGTAACCTTTCGCCATCATGATGGACGCTGCCCTCTGACAAAGGAGAAAGACCGAAGTCAGATTTGTTTCGAGCATTGCGTCCCAGGCTTCAATCGGGTAGGTCAAGGCCTCCTGCACTCGCGTAATCCCGTGATTGTTAATCAGGATGTCGAGCGTCCCCAGTTTTGCCACAGCACCGTTGAACCCGCGCTTTAATTCGCCCCGGTTCGAGAGGTCCGCTTGAACAGCGACAAATCCATCCTCTTTGGCCACATCAAACACCCTTTTGGACCGGGAGAGGATGGCGACTTCCGCCCCATGCTCCTTCAGCCCTTGTGCCATGGCACGGCCCAGTCCCACGGGACTGCCGGCGCCCGTCACAAGCGCCTTCTTCCCTGCCAGGCTGAACAAGTCCATTCGTGCCTACCCCCTGCGTCAGAACGCCGCTTCGCTCGCGAGAAATCAGGAACACTCGCGATTGTGCACCTGCCGGATTGCGAAACAGCGAAGATATTACCATCGCTGGACGGCCCCTGCGCAACGTTCCGTAACACGCAAAGCCTTGAAACGTCGGAGGGGCAGGTACGCAAGGGTGCGTGCGATGAGGCAGCTCACCCGGCGAGGTCAGGGTGCGGAGGGAGCAAGGTACCTAGCCTCTCAGGAGCCAAGGGAGAATGGATGAGTCCTGCGCGTCCTTGCTTGAAAAGCGGAAAAACGGAAACAGCGCGCGCCTATGACCTGGGACAGAAACGCTGCCGCCCTTGCATGCAAGGCGGGAGAGTCTATGTGAAACCCTGTCCGGGGCTGCGCCCCTTCGCTCCGCTCAGGGGAGGTCCTCATGCCCGCGCATAGACCTTCGACCAATACGGCGGCGAGACACCTCGGGTGCAACGCTCGAAACCCGGTCCTCACACAAACTTTCAGGGCCCGGAGCCGAAGGGGTCACAACCGCGCGGCGACGTTCGTTGCCGGGCTACTTGCCTTTAAGCTCCAGCTCAGCTTTAAGCCAGTCGTCGAGCTCGTTTCCCGGGGCTGCTCCTCGCTCCAAGTAGATCTCATAGGCTCGCCGGCGTACATCCTCTTCCGTAACGGCGTTTGGCTTCGGGTCCGGCTCTGGTTTGGCGGGAAGTGGAGCGCGACGTCGCCTTGCCGCTGCGTGTTCCATGTTCATTGCCTCCATCCGGTTGCACCGTTTCGGCGATGCTATAATGCGAGATATATTACACCTATTGTCAATAGATTATTAGGAAAAACCCATACGAGCAATAGCGAATGCAGGCGAACGGCACTTGATCAGCATCAAAGTCCTAAGCAGATCCCAAGCCCTACCATGCTGGATTGATGCATCCCGATGCGCGGCAAGTCGAATCATCTCGAAGAATGTTGTGATATTTGTCAAGAACGTATGCTGTCAAAATCACTTTTTCGCCGCGCGAGTGACGAGAAGTGACCGAAGGTACCAAGCGCGCCGCATAATTCAGTCTTCTCCCTCCACAAAACATGAGGTTTGCGGGAACAGGTTGCTCCGGAAGGGGCTGGGGTATATATTCGAGGAGTGGAATATGGCTAGAATCGCTCTTGTTGTGTTGTGGCTCGCCGCCTTTCTTTGCATCCTCATTCCGCCGGCAGTCGCAAATGAAGCAGTTGTTACGGATGAGGCTAAATCCTCTTCTCAGAAATCCAGTGCGCTCAACCGTGCTGCCGAGGAATTCAAGGTGCTGACCCGGGATCTGGGGATGCGCCCGGAGAGCCCACCCGCCACGAAGCAACAGCTTCGCCATAAGCTTCTCTGGCATGGACGAGTCTATGAGAACTTCCGCAACGACGTCCTCGACGCCATTCCGCACGAAGTGATTCAGAACCACCAGAGCAAATCTCCACTGCGGCGGAATCAATTTGGGTTTAATGTGGCGGGCCCCATAATTATTCCGCACTTGACCAAGAATGGCAGCAACACTTTCTTCATGCTTTCCTACGAGGGCGTCCGGGAGCACATCACCCGCGCCTCGCTGCACACGGTCCCTACGGTTGCGCAGCGTGCCGGCGATTTCTCTCAGACGGTCGACCAGGCCGGCAATCCGCTGCCGATCTTCGACCCAGCCACAACGGTGCCCAATCCTGCTTATAATCCCAACCTCCCGGTTTCGACGACCAATCTTCAGTATTTGCGCTCGCGTTTTCC
>Ga0070741_10013106_pt1 | contig 14753 bp, 12 predicted proteins | sample Coa_R1_4_FD_66440 | JGI IMG/M metagenome (GOLD analysis project Ga0070741, IMG submission 66440) | Surface soil microbial communities from Centralia Pennsylvania, which are recovering from an underground coalmine fire - Coalmine... | ecosystem: Environmental > Terrestrial > Soil > Unclassified ...
AATGCCTGCAACCTGTGGAATATCGATGCGCCCAACCAGTTTGTTCCTCTGCGTATCAAAGATGAGAACATTGCCATCAACCTGAGCGTCTTTATCAGGATTGAATTGTGGATCGACGGCAGAAGCATACTTATCAGGGGCTGGCCCCGTATGAGCAATGAAGAGCAATCGAGTTTTGGGATCGAGCGCTTGAAAATCAAAATGATCATAACGCACGGCAACTCCTGGTGCCAGCGGATCCAACTGTTGTGGTACATTTGTGATATTTGGCAAAAATTTCGCAGGCAGTGCCGATGGCAAGGCAACATCTTGCACAAGCTCAAGTCGGGCAGCCCCGGGTGGGTTTGCGACTTGTAACGCAAACTGCATCACAATAAAGAAAAGTAAACCAGCGCTTACGAGGCCGAAAAGCCAGGCTGCGAACACGCTTTTACCAGGATTTCGTAGTGGGAATGAAATCGTGTCCATTCTGGCCATGTCATGGTACCTCCTCGTTTCACGGCCTATCCCTGTGGATATCTACATGAGCATATTCGGAAACGGGTTACATGCCAGTTTTTGCGGCAGGCACTTATAGGAAAAACACAACATCTTTCCAAATCTGTCTCCGACAGATTTGGAAAGATGTTGTGTTTTTCCTATAAGTACGCCTTAAAAATCCCGCAATCCTTTGTATGCACGCTCCTTCTCTTCATGCACCCAATCTTTGGTATACCCAATCGACAGAGCCTTCTCGACAGCATCCAGAGCTTCACCGTAGAGCCTGCGCCTATTAAATGTATATGCCTGCATTGCGTATACCCAGCCGCCATCTGTATATCCAGAACGCAATGCTTCCTCAAAGAGCGATGACGCTTCCTTATACCGCCCAAGCTTACTGAGTGCGTAGCCCTTTTTGCCATAGATGAAACCTCTATGTTCCTCGTCACCTATATAGCCCATATCCAGGGCCGCATCGAAAGCCTCAAGCGCCTCCGCGTACCGCGCGAGATTATTCAGCGCATAACCCTTTTGCCCATAAGTCCAACCGCCCTCTGTATGTCCCAGGCGCAAAGCTTCCTTAAGAGCAGTCAGAGCCTCCTCATAGCGTTTCAGATTAATGAGTACATAACCTTTTTTGCCATAAGTCCAGCCCCCCTCTTTATGCCCTAGATCAAGAGCTGCATCAAAATTCTGCAATGCTTCCTCGAAACGCTTCAGCTTGATGAGTGCATAGCCTTTCTTGCCATAGGTCCAGCCGTTCTCTGTATACCCTAGCTTTAAAGCCTGCTCAAAGGCGTCGAGAGCTTCTTGATAGCGTTTGAGGTTATTGAGTGCATAGCCTTTCTTGCCGTAGATCCAGCCAGTCTCTGTATACCCAACCTTTAAAGCTTGTTCAAAGGCATCGAGAGCTTCTTGATAGCGTTTGAGGTTATTGAGCACATAGCCTTTTTGCCCATAGCTCCAACCATCCTTAAGGTCTCCCAGTCTCAGGGCCTCTTCAATAGCACTCAGGGCCTCCTCGTAGCGTTTAAGGTGACTAAGCGTATAGCTTTGTCTACTATAGACCCAGCCGTTGCCTGTATATCCCATGTCAAGAGCCTGCTTGAAGGCGTCAAGAGCATCTTCATTGCGTTTGAGGCGCGAAAGGAGATGGCCCATTATCCCATAGCACCATCCTCCACCCTCATACCCTGATAAAACGGCCTCCTCAAAAGCATCCAGCGCTTCTTGATTGTAATCAAGTTGATACAGCGCGTAGCCTTTTCTACTCTGGGTTCTGCCAATAGAGGGACATCCCAGACTCAATGCCTGCTCATAGGCGTCAATAGCCTCTTTATATTGTTCCTGAGCATAGAGTAGGTCGCCCTGTTGTTGATAATACTTGCCATCATGCATAGATCCTGTCTGGTTTGGGTCCATCTTTTATTCTCCTGGCATACTAGACAAAAACGAACCGTCTCTATTTATCTCTTATCTGTTCCGTCAGCCACAGCTTTTTCCGGCACTGCCAGTGCTAAAACATATGGGAATAACGCGAAATGGTATTATGTCTCTTTGCTCCTTATTTATTGCACCACTATATCGTTATAGGTCAACAGTTGTCAATAGTAGATCAAATTATGTCACAGCGAATAAATCAAGAGGCACCAAACAACACAAAAGCGCGCCTGGACGCGCTTTTGTGTTGTTTGGTGCCTCTTGATTTATTCGTTAACGACCATAAGTAGCGAAGGGGACATAAAAAACTACCAGGCGATGTAAGTAGCCCGGTAGTTTTTGAGTTCATCCATGCCCCATTATTTTTCGACCGTGTACCCGATATCGTCAAGAACCTCCTCAATCTTCTCCTGTGAAACCTTCTGAGGATCGTAATCAACGTACACCGTCTTTGTCGGGATGTTTACCTTGACGGTACTGATACCTTCCACTTTGCTCAGCCCGCTTTCGATAGCATGCTGGCAATGTTCACATGAAATGTCTGGAGCCACTAATGTCTTAGATTCCATACAGTTTTCTCCTTCTATCTTTCACTTTTCGTGCTTAAGAGCTTGTTCGAAAACATAGCTCGTCATGAGTCATCCCAAGTTCTTGACCACGCGTTTCAGATCATAACCGTCTCGCTCACGGGAAAAATCATTTCTTTCATCAACTGCCGTCAGGCAGTTGATGAAAGAAATGATTTTTCCCGTGCTCCCCGCCGCAGGCGGGGATCAGGTTTGGTTGAATGGATGGTCGAATTAACGATTTCCTGCAATCGTGTAGAGCTGAATCAATTCTTGAATGACTTCATCCTCACGATCTCCTTTGATACCCTCCGGCACGCAGGTTCGTAAATGGCCTTCCAGGATAATCCCTTCCAATTTCTCCAGCGCCTTGCGTACCGCGTACGTCTGGCGTAAGATATCGATACAATACTTATCCTCCTCCACCATTTTCCGTATCCCTGCGATATGTCCCTCAATGTAGGAGAGCCGCTTCAGCACATCCTTCTGACGATCATCTTGCATTTCTTGCTCCTCTTCGAGACCCTTCTCAACGCGCATCACACAAGAGGTGTACCCCCTGCTCTTTCATGCGCCATTCCTATAGCCATAATTCCCTTTGACCAATCGGCTTACCCCTACCTGGGGGGTGTGGGTGATAAGAGTATACTCCATCAATGTCTGAGATGTCAATACATACAGAGCTCCTGGGTGCCATTGATTGTTGTGCGGCCCAGCCCACGTAACACTGCGTAGCGCCACCACTTGAGGGTGAACGTGCCGGGCCGCACAACAATCAATGGCACCTGGGGGAGTGTTCCACTGTCATTCTATGGCTTTCATTTTGATTATCTCTCTATGCCGAATGATAACGTTTGCTTTCCTTCCGAAAATACTGTACCATATATCAAGAATCTAGAAAGATAGAGAGAGACAAATACCATGTCATTTCAGCAACTCTTTTCTAATCCCCCCGTTGCCTATCGTATAGCCCCCTTCTGGTTCTGGAACGGTGCTATGAACGAGGAAGAGATTATCCACCAGATTCGTGAAATGGCGCGACAGGGCGTTGGAGGATTTTTCATCAGTGCCCGTCAGGGCTTAGAAATTCCCTATCTCTCTGACCAATGGTTTCAGCGTGTTGCCGTTGCCATCGAGGCTGCGCAGCAGTACGGACTAAATGCCTGGCTCTACGACGAATATCCCTACCCCAGTGGTATGAGTGGTGGTGAAGTCACGCTCCTGCACCCCGAAGCTAAGCATCGCACGCTGCTCCACCAATTCATGACCATAACCGGTCCTCAAACGTACATCTCCGAGCTTCCCTGGTCAAAGATCCTATCTGCCCAGGCCATCCCCTTAGCACAAACCTCCGATACGCCGCTCTGGTCGCAGGCTCTAGACATTGCACCATCCATCGGCATTGCTCCGGCTGCATCTATATTTCAATCCACCGGCCTCACATCGTACACAAACAAGCGTTTTTTCAGTGCTCAACTCCAGAAGCAGCTCACCTGGAACGTTCCGCCGGGTCGTTGGTTGATCAATATTTTCCTCGAAAAAGAGATCGAAGACTTTAAATATTATGGTACGTACGTAGATCCCTGCCATCACGAAGCCATCCAGACCTTCATTGCCACGACCCACGAGCAATATGCGCGTCGTTTCCGTCAGCACTTCGGCACGACGGTCAAGGGCGTCTTCACCGACGAAGTTGGCTTGATGGGTCGTCTCCCCTGGTCTCCGCGTCTCCCAGCCTTCTTCCGCGAGCATTATGGCTCTGATCTGCTAGAAAACCTGCCAGCCTTACTCTATCCACGTGATGAAAACGCCGCGCAACTCAGGTACCAGTATTTCCAGAGCGTTCACCTTCTGCTCGGGCAAGCGTATCATCAGCCGGTGAGCAACTGGTGTGATCAGCATAATTTGCAGTACCTTACCGAGGTACCTTGTGCGCGTATAACGACGCAGCGCTACAGCCACATCCCTGGTGGTGATAGTGCGCACGAGAAAGTAGGGCGTTCTCTAGAGTGGATACTTGATCATAATGCCTACAGCCTGCGTGCTAATCCCAAAATAGCCAGTTCCCTTGCGCGTCAGCTCGGACACGAGTGGGCCATGATTGAATGTTTCCACAGCGTCGGTTGGTCCATGACGTTGCAGGATGCGAAGTGGATGCTTGATCGTCTTGCTGCTTTTGGCATCAATTTCTTTGTTTTTCATGCATTTTTCTACTCCATTAGTGGCCTGCGCAAGCACGATGCTCCGCCCTCGCAATTCCTGCAAAATCCCTACTGGAGCCACTTCCATCGCCTCGCCGATTACGCGGCGCGGCTCTCCTATGCACTGAGCCAGGGGCGAGCGCATGTGCCTATTGCGGTCATCCACCCCACCACGACCTTCTGGACGCACCTTGGCAACCCATTCAACAACTTCAAATATGCTGGTAGCGACCCTGCCGAGGAACAGGCCTTAGTGCGCTTCAAGCAAGACTGGGCCGATCTATGCAAACACTTATTGTTTCATCATATCGACTATGATCACCTTGATCCGGAACTGCTCCCGCAAGCCATCATCGAGGATGGTCAACTCATCCTTGGGCACGCCCGTTACCAGGTGCTCATTCTACCTCCTATGACCAATCTCGAAACCGCTGCTTGGTCGCAAATAAAAACCTTCTTGCAAGCTGGTGGCAAAGTCATCGCTCTGGGATTGCTTCCCTACGAGAACATCGATGCAGAGCAAGATATCGAACCAGAAATGCTACAATCCTTTGGCCTGACGACCTCTCCACGCCAGCGCTACTGGCAAGAACAAGAGCAAAGATCGCAACCTGCAACCCATACACCCGCTCAGTCCCAGGGATCGCGCTGGACAAAGGGTCCTCACTCTGCCTATTTCATCCCCTCTGTAGGTAATCTTCTCCAATCTCACGCCCTTGACCAATTGCTTGCATTCTTAAACCAATCTACCCCTCCAACCCTCCTCATCGAGCCAATCGTTGGCGACACAAAATCATTCCTCACACATCAGAGAATCTTATCTGACGGCTCTTGGCTCTTTTTCATTGCTCATCAAGAAGGCGCTGCCAAAACCTTGCGCCTGCACCTGACGCAGCATCATCCTGGTCAAATTGTTGAACGTCTGGACCTCACCTCTGGCAAAGCCACTGCCATTCCTGTTGAGGAGAGCGCTAATGGTCATTCTATCTCTCTATCCTTCTCTCCCTACGAATCTCACCTGTTGCGCCTCTCTTACCCGCAAGCTGCTCAAGAAAAGCCAGAAGCTTCTGTAGAAGTCCATACCCCATCCTCGCCGTCCTGGACATTCTCTCTCGACGTGCAGCAACCCTGGATCTTAACTGCCCAGCAAGACAACAGCCTGCGTTTCGGAACGTTTCATTTTGCCCTGGATCTGGACCACACAGGTCTCCAAAGGCGCTGGCACGAGGGAACCGCCGGGCAGTCCTGGCCGCTCGTAGAAGCCCGAACGCTCATTAGCCAGTGTGCTGATCTCTCCGCTACTCAAACATTCCCCTTACAGTTCAAACAGCCCTTTGGAGTAACACCGCGCCTCTCCTTACCATACCCGCTGCATTGCTGGTATCAAACCTCATTTCTTGTCGAAGATCTTCCATCTGCCTGCAAGTTAGTCATGGACGAAGATGCCATTGGAGGCAATCACACATTCTATCTCAATGACGAGAAGATCGCGGCCCAGAATTTCTTGCTCTCCTCGCGCTATGGTCACCCACAACGCGCCTATGACGTGCAGCGTTTCCTCAAGCCAGGTACAAATCATCTAGTCATCAGCGTTGAGGCTCATCAAGACTGGCACGGTATATGTGACCCGCTCTACCTTGATGGTTCCTTCGGTATCTTCTTCAACGATTCAGCTTTGCCCATCATCGGCAAATCCCCCAGCACCGGCGTTCCCCAGAGTGCAGCCCAGCCCGGCTATCCATACTATGCCGGTACGCTCAACTTTACCCGCGAGATGCATCTCGAAACGCAGCCCCGCGAAAAAACCTTTATACTGGCATTACAGAACTGGGACGAGCACATCTACGACTGCGTCGAGGTCCTGATCAACGGCCACTCACTAGGTACCTGCTGCTGGTCCCCCTACCACTGGTCCGGCCAAACCTCACTCTTGCAGCCGGGCACAAACTCAATCGAAATTCGCATCACCAACACCCTCAGCTCCCTGCTCGAAGGCACCTACTTCGACCACCACACCCACCAGGTCATTTCTGCTACGGTCCCATAAAGCCGATAAATCGATGGTGGGCACAATCAAGCGGCCTCTACGGGCCGCTTGATTGTGCCCACCATCGATTTATCGGCTCTTCATTCTCTCAACAAAAAAGCCAGGCAGCCCTTTTTTCGCTGCTCCATATCCTCTTCTGGAAAAGGTGGAGCTTTCCCTAACAGGGAGGCTTTGAACTCTTTAACGAGTGCATCGCGCATCGGCGTTTTGCTATAACCCAGCCGCAATTTCTTCCCTTCTGGCAAGGTTATCCCCTCGCGTTTGAGCAAGGTGTTAATCCGATAGAGCTCAGGAGTCTCTCCTTCGGCCAGCATGATCCCTGCTTTTTGTGCCAGTTCATCTGAGAGCAAGAGTGGACATCCCGTAAGCAATGACAACCCGAACGCATCGCCAGCACGCATATCCATTTTCTGCTCGACCTCACCATTAGTCTTGCTATCCCTCCATAGCAGTGTAGTCGAAAAAAGATAGATAGGTGAATGGCTGACACGTTCGAGCCGTACTTCTTCAAGTGTAATGCCATGCAGTTTGAGGATATCTGCCATCACGTTGATCGTCTGAGGACGTGGCAGGGTCAGGTTATGCAGTGCAGCTACAATAGGCAGTGCCTCATGTCGCTCAACGCCGAAATTGAAGATGCGCTGCCCTGTTTCATCAATCAATGTGACGTTATACATATACACACTGCTGGTCTCGAAGTTCCTTCTGACGCCTTCAATACTCACTGGTATCATCTTTCACGATCCTTTCTCAGGATATTGCCCTAACAAAAAAGCCAGGTAGTTTTCCTTTGCCTGCTCAAACTCCTTTTCCCCAGAGGGTTCCGGGATTCCCAACAGGGCCGCTTTAACCTCCCGAATGACCGCATCGCGTGCTGGTGTCTTGCTATAGCCCAGCCGTAGCTTCTTGCCTTCTGTCAATACGATCCTCTCATGCTTCAGCAATTGTTCGGCGTAGTGCAATTCAGGAGTTTGTCCTTCTGGCAAGACAATTCCCACTCGTTCCAGTACATCCTCCTTGACAACAATTGGACATTGCGTGAACGCAGCCAATCCGAGTGCATCGCTTGGGCGTGCATCCAGCTCTTGAACCATATCTCCCTGACCTAAGCGCACAACCGCATAAAAGACCGGCAGTGGGGAGGTTGCGAAGCTCTCGATACGTACTTCCTCAACCATGACGCCAAGAGCCTTGAAAGTATTGACCATGAGGTGCAATGTTGTTGGTCGTGGAGAGGCTATATGCTGCATTTCCATCACCAGCGTATACGCCTCCTGTTGCCCGATGCCTATATCGAGCAGCCGTCTCTCGCCCTCGTGCCATAGGCTCACAATATAGGTATCATGCCTCCAAAAACTCCTTCTCACTCCTTCGATAGTAACTGCTACCATCATCTATTCCTCTGCTTCCCGGCTATCTGCCGTTGTGTCTCCTTCAAATTGACCGGTTGTGAGCGTGTTTCCTTCAAACGCGCTGCTAGCGAGTCGTTTGCGCGCCTGGAAGAGCCGACTTTTCACCGCCGTCTCTGAAATATGCAGCATTGTCGCGATTTCATGGATACTGAACTGCTCATAATAAAAAAGGAGTGTAGCAATTCTCTCTTTTGGCGAAAGGCCGCGTACTGCCTGCAAAACCAGTCGATGCAATTCCTGTTCCTCTACCACTTCCTGTGGATCGATCCATGCGTCGGGACTGGCAAGTGTATCGCTGCGTGTGCCACCAACCAGGGCTTCGAGCGAGCAGGTATTGCCCTTCTGCCTCCGCAAATAGCTGCGGCATACATTCAAAACGATGCTATAGAGCCAGCTTTTGAAGCGCGTATTTTCCCGCAATTGATGCAGCGAAAGATATGCCGCAAGTAACGCTTCCTGCGCCAGTTCGCGTGCAATCTCCTCTTGCCCAACCATATTGCGCGCAATGTGCTGTGCCATCTGCTGATAGCGCTGCAATAGCTCACCAAACGCCTGTTTATCGCCGCCGCGTGCCAGGACGACCAGTTCGCCATCCGTTTTTTGTTGCACAACTCCTCCTCCCATGGAACCTGTCTACTAAAATAGAGGCAGAAACTCCCTGAAAGGTTGTATTTTCCCTTTGCTACGCTCCCTTCGGGAGCGTAGGGGCCGATTTATCGTGCCCACCGCCGATTTATCGGCCAGTTGTCCCTATAAACGTATTGCCAGATTAATTAGTTAATCTACATTATCGCGTCCGCCAACCGTGCCCCCTTTGGGGGTGTATCGCAAAAAACAACACGCATCACCCTATAACACATGTAAACTATCATTGACCGCGTGACTGTATTTAAATGGTATTGAACCCTTGTCGTTGTTGTAAGCTCCCGCCCAAAAAATCAATTGCACTCCGTCTTTATAGACAGGAAGTAACCTTACCAGCAAATATGTTATAATAGATATTCATATCGGTATAAGGAATTTTACCTATTCTTTAGCAAAGGTGCTTATAGAAAGGAAACATTGTGGATAAAGTAACTCAAGATAGTAAAGCTGTCTTAGATCGCACAAATATAGTAGACATAACTATTGCAGAAGAAGTTTTCCGCCGCTCCTACCCAACCTTCTCCTCTACCTCCCTCTTAGATAAACTCCGGGCAACCGAATATGCTCGCCTGGACAAACAAGAGCATCTTTACCTTGACTATACCGGCGGTTGCTTATACGCTGAATGCCAGCTACGCGAACATCTAGAACTGCTTAGTCACAATGTATTCGGCAATCCCCACTCCATCAATCCCACATCTCAGGCATCAACCAACCTGGTCGAGCAAGCGCGTGCATCTGTGCTCGAATTTTTCCGCGCCTCACCCGATGAATACACTGTGATCTTCACCCCCAATGCCAGCGGTGCCCTCAAACTAATAGCAGAATCCTACCCCTTCGTTCCTGGTGGGCACTTCCTGTTGACCTTCGACAATCACAACTCAGTCAACGGCATCCGAGAGTTCGCCAGGACAAAGGGGGCGAATTTCACCTACATACCGCTTGTAGCGCCAGACCTGCGCGTAGACGAATCTTCTCTCTTTACTGCCCTGCAGCAGCCAACTCATGGTGCTTCACGCCTGTTTGCCTACCCGGCTCAATCGAACTTCAGCGGTGTACAGCATCCTCTCGCATGGATCGCTGAGGCGCAATCCCGAGGATGGGATGTGCTCGTAGACTCTGCATGTTTTGTCCCGACCAATCGCCTTGATCTTTCCATATGGCATCCTGACTTCGTGCCTCTCTCGTTCTATAAAATGTTCGGCTATCCCACAGGTATAGGTTGCTTGCTCGCGCGTAAAGCTGCTCTGGCAAAGCTGCAGCGTCCCTGGTTTGCCGGGGGGACCATCTGGGCTGTCTCGATTCAAGGTGATTGGCATGTCTTGCTTGAGAATGAGGCTGGATTTGAAGATGGCACGCTCAATTACCTGAGCATCCCTGCAGTCAAAATCGGTCTCGACTACCTTACCACTATCGGTATGGAGACCATTCACGAACGTGTTATGTGTCTGGCCGACTGGCTACTCAAAACGCTCATCTCCCTGCGTCACCACAACGGTTCGCCCCTGCTACAGATCTACGGTCCTACTGACACCTATATGCGTGGAGGAAACATAGCTTTCAACTTCCTTGATTCTCGTGGTTCTGTTATTGACGAGCGCATAGTCGAGGCTAGAGCTGCCAGCTGCCTCCTCTCCCTGCGTACAGGCTGCTTCTGCAATCCTGGTGCGGGCGAAGCCGCTTTCGGCTTGCAAAAAGAGGAGTTGATTGGCGACATTCAAAACTACAGGCTGCGCAGTCTCGACTCTTACCTGAGATCGCTTGGTCTGCCCAGTGGCGGTGCAATCCGTGTATCGCTGGGCCTGGCCTCAAATTTTGCCGATGTCTACCGCTTTGTACAGTTTGCGCGCACCTTCCTGGAGACCTTTCCTGCCGAGCCCGATCTGTTACCCAGGTCGCATTGTTGACCCCTTGAAACATCTCCGAAAACGGCGTGGGGTCACCACGGCGCGTAGCGACCATCCCTTGCGGTCAACCGCGAGCGAGCGGTTCGGAACGGTGGGTCGCCTTCCCCGCTGGGGCCGCACCCCTACCGGTAATGGGTTTTCGGAGAAATTCTTGAGGGCAATCTGACCTCTGCTGCTACGATCCCTTTACAAACTCCGCCCACCCTTGTACGACCGTTGCCTCCAGAGCGGAGGGATAGTCAACTTCATACATTTGAGCAAGCTGACGCCCAACCTGCGAGACCACAGCGCGATTACGCTCAATAGCCTGGTATATCTCCTGTCGGTTTCTCATTGGTGTACCAATCAGTTCAAGCGCCTGTGGGCCTATAGCTTGCTCAATGCTGCGTACAATCCTCGTCAAGCCATGTATTGTTTGCCGTGTCGTATCCCCGCAATCTTCGTTGGTTGCCTGAATATACCAGAGCCGCATCAGCATATTCCGTTCTCCGTGGATGCCCTGTGTTACCATGAGATCAAGCCCGCGACGAAGTACCTTCCGATGTTTATGTGTATTGATCCAGAAGCTCACCAGTAATCGCTTGATAGTTTCCTTTTCCACTGCTTGCATCTGTATCTGTGGTACGATATTTCTCTCAAGCAGCGTCCGTTCAAATGCAGCATTGCGGCAGCCCAGGATCAGGAGTGGTTCCGCAGTTGGTATTTGCTCCGTGCTCTGTACAAAAAAATCAAAAATTTCTCCATTTGCCAGGACCAGGTGATGGAGAAAAGCTCCATTTCCGAATTGCAGAAAGTTCTGCCCGACCACTGCTGCTCGTGTGAAAATATGCTCAAAACTTGGGATTTTCCAATCCTCAATCTGTTCTGGCGCTACCACCACGCGAAAATCGACATCGCTAAATACATCTCCCGCTCCTCGTGCCAGGCTTCCCCCTATCCACACTGCTACCACCTGATCATCGTGCCAGATCTGCGAAGCTACCTCCATAATAGTTGTGCGTTGGGGCAGGTCTGGCAACTCATTCAGACGCAATTCGTTCACCCTTCTTATCTCCTGTTCTCGCTAAATAATTTGCTTCAGCATATTATAATTTCTGGGAGGTTGGTGAGGCAATTGTATTTTCTTTGTGATCTATTCTAGAATAGAATAGCACTACTCCGGAAAGGTTTTTGTACTATGGAAAAAACGCAACTACAGGGTGAGCAATCCGTCAAAGCTTTGGCTACAACTGTCGATGAAGAAGATGGTCGCTATCTCGCTTCTATGCTAGATCATAACCTCTCGCTGCAACTGACTGAAGGAACGCTCAACGATATCGCTGTTGACCATCTTAACCAGGTAGAAATCCTGATCCCTTTTATTCATCCCTACATCGGGCGTGCTGAAATAGACGCCATGCCTCGTCTCAGACTAATAGCCACGCGTTCTACTGGTTACGACCATATTGATCTTGCCTACGCTACAGAGCGTGGCATCGCTATTGCCAACGTTCCCGGCTACGGAGAAACCGCCGTTGCCGAGCACACCTTCGCGCTCATGTTGACTCTCTCTCGCAAAATCCATCTAGCCTATACGCGTACTCAGCAAGGAGACTACAGCCTCGAAGGTTTGCGAGGCTTTGACCTCTACGGCAAAACGCTTGGTGTCGTCGGTGCGGGTGCCATTGGCCTGCACGTCATTCGTATCGCCAAAGGCTTTGGCATGCAAGTAGTAGCTGCCGACGTAATGCAAAATCGCCTTCTCTCCGAAGTCCTGGGCTTCCGCTACGTCAGTTTAGACGAATTGTTTGCCAGCTCTGATATTGTGACGCTGCATGCTCCTGCTTTACCCTCTACCCATCATATGGTCAATCGTGAAACGCTCTCGAAAATGAAGCGTGGAGCACTTTTAATCAACACCGCGCGTGGTTCCCTTGTCGATACCGGAGCCCTGGCCTGGGCCTTAGATACCGGCTTACTTGGTGGTGCTGGGCTGGATGCCCTGGAGGGCGAAGAGTATCTCCAGCACGAGGAAGAACTCCTCTCTACCTCTGGTACAGAAGAGAAGCTCAAACTGCTCGTCCACAATCGTCTATTGCAGCGTCGTAGCAACGTCGTCATCACTCCCCATATCGCCTTTGACTCCCAGGAAGCCCTGCGCCGTATCCTCGATACCACCATTGAAAATATCCAGGCCTACCTGCAAGGTCATCCTCGCAACCTGGTCAATCCCCAGACCAGGCCCCATTAACCAGGAGTCATCCCATAACTCTTCAGAAATGAGTGTGGTTATCTGCTTGCTCGTTTCATCTTGTTGCCCGTTGTTTCATTTTGTTACCTACAAAGTAGCATCGGGTAACAAAATGAATAACATCCGTATAGCAAGCAATACTCGACAAAGAGAGCGACAGTATGCTATTCTCTATTCAGCAAACTTAATATGGACCAGTACGATTACCGAGCAGAGTCGAAGAGGTGAGATAATATGGAACGGGCACATCAGTTATCAGCGGCACAGGGAAAAGAACGCCTACAGTTAATTGCGGCGCGCGAGCGTATGCACCTATCGTTAGAAGAAGTAGCTCAACATCTTGGGGTGAGCAAAACTACCGTGTACCGATGGGAGAAAAAAGGCGACTTTCCACAACCGTATCATCTCCGTGAACTCTGCATGCTCTTTGGGGCTACTGCAAGAGAGCTTGGTTTTGACGAGAAACACACGGTTGATGTACAGACCATCAACCATGCAGAGAGCGAAGAGGATGAATGTGTCCTGACATTCCGTCAACAAAACCTCATTTCACGCCTCATGAGAATCGTCTGGAATTATCCATTGAACGATGCCCGTTATCAGGAGCTTCAATTGCTGGTCACATTGGAGCTAGAGGATAACAGCATGAACACCGATGAAATAAGCCGCCGCGATGCCTTGCGCTTCCTGGCATTGGTTCCCGTTGATATGTTGGGCCTTTCTCAATCCGGCGCGATCTTCAAAAAAGGAGTGTCTTACGAAGACATCTTGAAGCATTGCGCCGCTGGTATTGTCGCCTGTTGGCACTTACGCAAAGGCAAAGAGTTAACGTTTGCTGATTTGGCGGTCTCCAAGTACATCCCCACCTTGAAAGCAATGGCACATTCAGCACCGATACCACAGCGAAAAACCGCCGCTGATCTGCTGGCACAATGCTTCCTGCTCAAATCAACTCTGTCGAGACATTTAGATGCAAGTAATGAGGCGGTTTCCTACGCCCAACAAGCAGAAACCTATGGAGAGCAGGCGGCAAGTTTTCTCTTGCGTATCCTTGCTCTAAGAACACTGGCAGCATCCCATTACTATGCTAACCGCTGGATACCAGCATTACAGGCCGCTGAAAAAGCAAAGTCTCTGCTTGAAGAGAGAGGCAGGCAGGATAAGCAAAAACAACCGTTTGTTGCCTCTTCACAACCTGCTGAAGAACCTCTTCCCCAATTGGTCTATAGCTATGTTTATGCAGGACTGGCGACCTATCAGGCTCGCAACGGACACAAAGAGGACGCGCTACTCTCACTCAAGAAAGCACACAATACGTTCTCTGATGAGCAGGTGCCCATCTGGATAGACCACAATCCAGCCAATCTTGTCTTAAATGATGGCATGGTACACTATTATCTTGGTCTCTATCAAGGCGCGATTGACTCTTTTACTCAGATCAGCGCCATTCCTACACGATCAGACTCTATCTATGCTGAATCACTCATTAATCGGGTCATGGCAGAGATCAGCAGGGACGATGGGTCTCGTGATATGCAATGGTGTATTGACCACTGGATACAAGGTGTTGAGGGGGCGAAAGCCTTACAGAGTCAACAACGTATGAATGAAGCAATTCAAGCCTATACTGCTATGTGTATTGCGTGGCCTGCTGAGAAGCAAGTGAAAAATCTACGCGAGTACATCTGAGTGTTGCGATGACTAAAGGCATAGCAAATCGGGAGGCAGGCAAAAACGGAGGGCTTATGAATCGTGCTCCTGCTATCACAAACCCAGCTTGTGATAGCAGGAGCACGATTCATAAGCCCTCCGTTTTTGCCTGCCT
>Ga0070741_10013107_pt1 | contig 14752 bp, 15 predicted proteins | sample Coa_R1_4_FD_66440 | JGI IMG/M metagenome (GOLD analysis project Ga0070741, IMG submission 66440) | Surface soil microbial communities from Centralia Pennsylvania, which are recovering from an underground coalmine fire - Coalmine... | ecosystem: Environmental > Terrestrial > Soil > Unclassified ...
CGAGGTCCATCACAAGGTGAAGCTGAAGGACTCGGCGCTCGTCGCGGCGGCCGTCCTCTCGAACCGTTACATCTCGGACCGGTTCCTGCCCGACAAGGCGATCGATCTCGTCGACGAAGCGGCCTCCAAGCTGCGGACCGAAATCGACTCGATGCCGGCGGAGCTGGACGAAGTCCGGCGGCGCGTGATGCAGCTCGAGATCGAGCGCGAAGCGCTGCGCAAAGAGAAGGACAAAGCGTCGAAGGACCGTCTGCAGAAGCTGGAGAAAGAACTCGGCGATCTGAAAGAAGAAGAGAACCGGCTGCAGGCGCAGTGGCAGCGCGAGAAAGCGACGATTTACGGCGCGGCCGACCTGAAGAAACAACTCGAGGACACGAATGCGGCGTTGAAGGATGCCGAACGGCAGGGCGACTACGGCAAGGCGTCCGAGTTGAAGTACTCGCGGATCCCCGAGCTCGAAAAGCAGATTCAGCAAGCGGAGTCGGGCTCAAAAGACGGCGGCGCCCGGATGCTGAAGCTCGAAGTCGACGAGGAAGACATCGCCGACGTCGTCAGCAAGTGGACGCACATCCCTGTCAGCAGACTGATGGAGGGCGAAGTCCAGAAGCTGATTCACATGGAGGATCGCCTGCACAAGCGCGTCATCGGTCAGGACGAGGCCATCAACGGCGTCGCCAACGCGATTCGTCGCGCTCGTGCCGGACTGCAGGACCCGAATCGTCCGCTCGGCAGCTTCCTGTTCCTCGGTTCGACCGGCGTCGGCAAGACCGAGCTCGCCCGCGCGCTCGCGGAATTCCTGTTCGACGACGAACAGGCGATGGTGCGCATCGACATGTCGGAGTACCAGGAGAAACACACGGTCTCGCGGATGATCGGCGCGCCGCCTGGGTACGTCGGCTACGAAGAAGCGGGACAATTGACCGAAGCGGTGCGTCGGCGTCCCTACGCGGTCGTGCTCTTCGACGAAATCGAAAAAGCGCACCCCGAGGTATTGAACGTCCTGCTCCAACTGCTGGATGATGGACGTCTGACGGATGGCAAGGGACGGACGGTCGACTTCCGGAACGCTGTGGTAATCATGACGTCTAACCTGGGCAGTCAGTTCATGACGGGTCCGCTCAACGAAGGCGTCCGGCGCGAAGTGACGGACGCGCTGCGGAGTCACTTCCGGCCGGAGTTCCTGAATCGCATCGACGAGATCGTCTTCTTCCACCCGCTCGAGAAGGAGCACTTGAAGAAAGTGATCGACATCCAGATCGCGGGCCTGATGAAGCGGCTCGAGGAACGGAAGATCCACGTGCAGTTGACCGATGCTGCCAAGGAGCGGCTGGTCGAAGAAGGTTACGATCCGATCTACGGCGCGCGGCCGCTCAAGCGGACGATTCAGCGGCGCGTCCTGGATCCGCTCGCGATGCGCGTCCTCGAGGGCGACTTCCGCGAGGGTGACACGGTGACGGCAGACGCCGGCCGTGACGGGCTAGTATTCGAGAAGGGACACACGGTGCACGCGTAATGCCGGCTACCCCCAAGGGCAATCCTCGGTTCAACCCGCGCGGCGGCGATCGGCGCGGTCAACGCCCGCTCGGCACCCGTCCATCGTCGACGTTGTGGTACGGCCTCGCGTTCCTGCTGCTGCTCGGCCTGGCGCAGATGTACTACCTGACGCCGAACGGCCGCACGGTGCCGTACAGCGATTTCAAGCAGATGGTCAAGAGCGGTCAGGTCGCCGAGATCACCATCAGCGACCAGACCATCCGCGGGACGCTCAAACAAGACGACCCGAAGGGGAAGCAGTTCCAGACGACGCGCGTCGACGATCCGAAGCTGACGGAAGAACTCGAAGCGAAAGGCGTGAAATACACCGGCGAGCCGGTCAATCGGTGGCTGCCGGATCTGCTCGGCTGGGTCGTGCCGCTGGTCTTCTTCATCGGCATCTGGGGCTTCTTCTTCCGCCGCATGGGCGGCGCCGAAGGCGGCGTGATGTCGTTCGCGCGCAGCCGCGCCAAGATTTACGCCGACGACGAGGTGAAAGTTCGGTTTACGGACGTCGCGGGCGCCGACGAGGCGCGCGAAGAGTTGATGGAAGTCGTCGAGTTCCTGAAGAACCCGAAGAAGTACACCAACCTCGGCGGACGGATACCGAAGGGCGTGTTGCTCGTGGGACCGCCGGGAACCGGCAAGACGCTGCTCGCGCGCGCGGTCGCGGGCGAAGCGCACGTTCCGTTCTTCAGCCTCAGCGGATCGGAATTCGTCGAGATGTTCGTCGGCGTCGGCGCCGCACGCATCCGCGATCTCTTCCAGCAGGCCGAAGCCAAGGCGCCGTGCATCGTGTTCATCGACGAGCTCGACGCGCTCGGCAAGGTACGCGTTCAGAGCCCGGTCGGCAGTCACGAAGAACGCGAGCAGACGTTGAATCAGCTGCTCGCCGAGATGGACGGCTTCGATTCGCGTAAGGGCGTCATCATCATGGGCGCGACGAACCGGCCGGAAGTCCTCGACCCTGCGCTGCTCCGCCCCGGCCGATTCGATCGGCAGGTGCTCGTCGACAAACCGGACGTCAAAGGCCGCGAGGACATCCTGCGGATCCACGTCAAGGGGGTGAAGCTGGCAGACGGCGTCGACCTCAAGGTCATCGCTGCGCGGACGGCAGGTTTTGCAGGCGCGGATCTCGCGAACCTCGTCAACGAAGCGGCGCTCCTCGCCGCCCGCAACGACAAGACCGCAGTCGACATGAAAGATTTCGAGTCCGCGATCGACCGCCTGATCGCCGGCCTCGAGAAGAAGCGCGTGATGTCGACGAAAGAACGCGAGATCGTCGCGTACCACGAATCGGGCCACGCGATCGTTGCCAGCACACTGCCGGGCCTCGATCCGGTCCACAAGATCTCGATCGTCCAGCGGGGATTCGGTGCGCTCGGGTACACGATGCAGCTGCCGCTCGAGGATCGCTATCTGATGCAGCGGCGCGACCTCGAAAGCCAGCTCGCGGTGCTGCTCGGTGGACGGACGGCTGAGGAAATCGCCCTCGGTGAGATCTCGACCGGCGCGCAAAACGACCTGCAGCGCGCGACCGACATCGCGCGCGCGATGGTCACCGAGTTCGGCATGAGCGATTCGCTCGGCGCCATCAACTACGACGGCAACAAGCGCGCGCGCTTCCTCGACATTCCGATGCCGCAGGAGCGCGGCCTCTACGCCGAGCAGACCGCTGAAAAGATCGACGCCGAGATCAAGCGGATCGTGACCGACGCGCACAACAAGGCGCGCGAGATCCTCAGCGCGAACCGCGAGAAGCTCGAGTCGGTTACACGCCGTCTGTTGGAAGTCGAGGTGATGGAGGGCGACGAACTTCGTCAGTTGCTCGGTTTTGCCGCGGCGCCCACAGCGTAAGCGCGATCACTGCGCCCGCTAACTGCACGATCACGACAAGCGCGACGCAACCCGGCCAGCCGGCAGCGTTCCACACGCTCGCCGGTGCCGATCCGCCGGCGCTGCCCCCGCTGTAGTAGCACGTCGAATACAAACCCACCGCGAGCGCGCGATCGTTGTTCGTCACCGAGCCGATGTGACTGCTGGTCGTGGTCTGCGCGATGAAGACGCCGGTCGACGCGAGCGCGAGTCCTGCGATGATGACCGGCAGCGACGGCGACAGCGTCAGCAATGCACCCACGGCGCCGATCGTCATCGCGACCGTCATGCCCGTGCGGTGTCCGTACGCATCGATCCACCGTCCACCGAACGGCGTCACTGCCGCGCCCACCAGATACACGACGAATAACCATCCGAGCGCCGCCGTACTGAGGCCGAACGGCGGCGCGGCGAGATAGAACGTGATGTATGTGAACACAGCGACGTTCGTGAACAGCACGCAGAATCCGATCGCGTAGGTCGCCACGAGCGCGCGATTGCGAAGCAGGGCGCCAACGCGGCTATGACTGTGTCTGTTGTAGCGCAGGCCTTCAGGCCTGCCATCGCGCTCGTCCGGCAACGTCCGCCACATCACAGTCGCGGTAACGAGGATGCAGACGCCAATGAACGCGAACGACCAGTGCCAATCGCCGTACGATCCGATCAATCCCGTCGACGCGCGACCGAAGAAGCCGCCGAGGATCGTGCCGGTCATGTACGCCGCTGTTGCGCGACCGCTCTGCTCCGCCGGCCACATCTCGTGGATATACGCGACGGTGCCGGCAAAGATCCCTGGCGTCACGATCCCCTGCACGAACCGCCACGCGATCAACTGCGTCAGCGTCGCCGACGTCGACGCGAGCATCGTCGCAACCGCGAGCAGGAACGCCGACCCGACGATCACGCGTCGCAAGCCGACGACGTCGGCGAGCCGACCGACGAAGGGCGCCGCGATCGCGACCGCGACGGTGGGCGCGGTGACGGTCAGTCCGACTTGGAACGCGGACGCGTGAAACACGCGCGCGAGCAGCGGCAGCAGCGGTTGTGTCGCATAAAGGTTGAGGAACGCGGCCGCGCCTGCGAGCACGACCGGAACGGTAGGCGGGTTCCGCACTGCAGCGTATTTTGGCACTCGCCTTGTAGGATCGCGAACGCATGCGCTGGACATCTGGAGATGGCAGCAACGTCGAGGATGCACGCGGACGGTCCGGGATCGGTTTCGGCGGCGGCGTGCCGCTTGGGCTGGGCGGATTCGTCGTCCTGCTGCTCCTCAGTTGGGCAACAGGGACGAATCTGTTCCAGGTGCTCGGCACCGGTGACGCCACGCCCGCCGAGTCAACTCGTGCCGTCGGCACGGCCGGCCAGGACGATCAGTCGGTCGCCTTCGTCGACGCGGTCATGAAGGACGTGCAGGACACGTGGGAACAACTACTGCCCGGCCGCTATCGGCGTACGCGCGTCGTGTTGTTCACGGACTCGCTCGAATCCGGGTGCGGCCTCGCCCAGTCGGCCACTGGCCCCTTTTACTGTCCCTCGGACAGTCGCGTCTACCTTGATTTGGGTTTCTTCCGCGAACTGCAAGATAAGCTCGGCGCGCCTGGTGACTTCGCACGCGCTTACGTCATCGCGCACGAAGTCGGGCATCACGTCCAGCACCTCATGGACATCGAAGGCCCCTCGGTCGCGATCGAACTGCAGGCCGACTGCTTCGCCGGCGTCTGGGGACACGCCGCCTCGCAGCCAGGGCGTGCATCGCAGGGGAAAGTCGAACTCGACCCTGGCGACGCAGAGGAAGGCCTGAACGCCGCATCCGCCATCGGCGACGACCGGCTCCAGCGCATGGCGACGGGGCATGTATCGCCCGATAAGTTCACCCACGGCAGCTCAGCTCAGCGGGTGTCCTGGTTCCGGCGCGGACTCGAATCGGGCCGGCCGACCGCGTGCGACACCATGTCCTCTACTGACCGTTAAAATGCGCTAAAATCGACCGCATGCTTTGGAAGTCCGCTCTGTTCACCCTTGTCCTTGTGGCTGGTGCGTCTGCCGGCGCCTTTGCGCAAGATACCCAGGATCCGGAGACCACCCGTGTGCCTGAGGAACAGGTGATGGACCTCGCCGAAACGGCGATGTTGGACCTGCAGACGACGTGGCAGCAGCTGTTGCCGGAGGCGTACCAGCCAACGAGTGTCGTGCTCTACCGCGACACGCTCGAGGGCAGCTGCGGCGATACGACGTCGCTCGCCGGCGGGCCGTTCTATTGCTCGTCGGATGCGTCCACGTACATGGACCTTGGCTTCGTTCACGATCTGAAGTCGGCGTTTCCGACCGTCGCGGACTTTGGCGAGGCGTACATCGTCGGACACGAAATGGGTCACCACATTCAGAAGCTTCTTGGCGCGCAAGGCGCTGCAAGCGATCTCGAACTGCAAGCGGACTGCTACGCCGGCGTCTGGGCCGCGGTCGCGAGCCAGGCCGGGCGTGCGGACCAGGGACTCATCCAACTCGATCCCGCGCAGGCCGACGACGCGCTGAACGCCGTCGCCGCGACGGGCAACGCACGCTTCTCCGTGATGTCGACCGGCGCCGTCGCACCGGAGACGTTTACGCACGCCGCGCCGGAACAGCGCGCCGCGTCATTCCATGCCGGTTTCGATGGCGGCGTCGCAGCCTGCAGCATCCAATCCACCGCGCGCTAGCGTATGATCCGGGCCATGAAAATGACCTCGCGTCTTTCATGGCTCGTCGCTGGATTTCTGATCTCGCTTCCCTGTTTTGCCGCCAGTCAGGATCCGACGCAGGCCCCGCCGAACGAGGCGCCGATGACTGCGGACCACAAGCGGCTGCAGCCTGAAGAAGCCTACAGCGACACGAACGTCACGCTGTTCGGCGATCCGAACAAGCCGGGGATGTACATCATCCGGAATCACTTCAAATCCGGCACGATGAGCCACCCGCACTATCACGATCAGGATCGATTTGTAACGGTGATCAAAGGCACGTGGTGGACCGGCGAAGGCGACAAGTTCGCGCCCGAGACTGCGGTGCCGATCAAAGCCGGCGGGATGATGTTTCACCCGGCCGGCTATCACCACTACGATGGATCGAAGCCCGGAACCGAGGACGTGATCGTCCAGATCATGGGCATGGGACCGGTGAAGACGGTCCAGACGGAAATCAAATAGCGGGCTTGTCGCCGCTGGCCGGGACCGCAGCCTCGGCCGCGGCGAATCCGATCTTGGAGTGCGTGCCGTCGCAGAACGGCTTGTTCGTTGACGCACCGCACCGGCACAGCGCGAACGGCCGCTTCGGAATCTGATATTCGTTGCCGTTCCAGTCGACGAGCTTGACGTCGTCGCCTTCCACCCGATACGAACCGTTCTGCCGAACCGTAATCGTCGCCATCCGCTACCCCATTTTCTGCATTGAGGACAGGAAGTCCGCGTTGTTCTTCGTCTTCGACATCTTGTCGAGAAGCAATTCCATTGCCTCGACCGGCGACAGCGGTCCGAGCACCTTCCGCAGGACCCAGATCCGGTTGAGATCTTCGCGCGGGATCAGCAGTTCTTCCTTGCGCGTGCCGCTCTTCTGCAGCTCGATCGACGGGAAGACGCGCTTGTCGGTCAGCTTGCGGTCCAGGTGGATTTCCATATTGCCGGTTCCCTTGAACTCTTCGAAGATGACGTCGTCCATGCGCGACCCGGTGTCGATGAGGGCCGTTGCCATGATCGTCAGCGAGCCGCCCTCTTCGATGTTGCGCGCCGCGCCGAAGAAGCGTTTCGGTTTCTGCAGCGCGTTCGAATCGAGACCGCCTGAGAGCACCTTGCCCGACGGCGGGATGACCGTGTTGTACGCGCGCGCAAGGCGCGTGATCGAATCGAGCAGGATCAGGACGTCCTTCTTGTGCTCGACGAGCCGCTTCGCCTTCTCGATGACCATCTCGGCGACCTGCACGTGCCGCTGCGCCGGTTCGTCGAACGTCGACGAGATCACTTCTCCATCCACGGAGCGCTGCATGTCGGTGACTTCTTCGGGCCGCTCGTCGATGAGCAGCACGATCAAGTACACCTCCGGATGATTCTTGGAGACCGATTGCGCGATGCTCTGGAGGAGCATCGTCTTGCCGGTGCGCGGCGGCGCCACGATTAGTCCGCGCTGACCCTTGCCGATCGGCGTCCAGAGATCCATCACGCGCGCCGAGAGATTCTCGGGCGTCGTCTCGAGCGTCAGGCGTTCCTGCGGGTACAGCGGCGTCAGGTTTTCGAAGAACAGCTTGTCGCGCGCCTGCTCCGGCGCTTCGAAGTTGACCGCTTCGACTTTGATGAGCGCGAAGTAGCGCTCCCCTTCCTTCGGCGGACGAATCTGACCGCTGACGGTGTCGCCCGTCTGCAGATCGAACTTGCGAATCTGCGACGGCGACACGTAGATGTCGTCCGGGCCGGGAAGGTAGTTGTAGTCGGGCGCCCGCAGGAAACCGAATCCGTCCGGCAGCACTTCGAGCACGCCTTCGGAGAAGATGAAGCCGCTCATCTCCGTCTGCGCTTTCAGGATCTGGAAGATCAGCTCCTGCTTGCGCATGCCGGTCGCGCCGCTCACGTTGAGATCCTTCGCGACCTGGGTGAGCTTCTGGATGCTCATGTCCTTCAGGTCGGTGATGTTCAAGCGCTTTTGTGCGGGTGGCGCCGGCGCGTCAGCCTGCAACGGCCCCTGCTGACTGCTTTTCGTTTGTTGTTCGGGATTGGTTGTCTGTTCGGCGGCGGGGGCTGGTGGGGTCTCTGGCGTTGAAGGACCGTTACCAGTCCGCGCCGGCCCGTGGCGCTTGGGATTCGGCATGATTTTTCGTCAGTCTATCAAAATCGATAGGGGTTCTCGCCGTGGGCGATGATGCTGCACGCCACGATCGGCTTGAGGCCGAGCGCGCGTGCGTGAGCCTCGATGCCGTCGCCGTCGGCACCGGGATTTAACCACACTTCGGCGATGCCTTTCCGGGCGACCTCGTCGAGCACGCGTTCCCCGATGTCCGGCGGCACGTAGAACGTGGCCATGTCGATCGGTCCGGGCACGTCCAGCACCGACGCGTACGTCTTCAGCCCTTCGACTTCGGCTTCGTTCGGGTTGATCGGGATGACCGTATGGCCTTGGTGTTGAAACGCGCGAAGTGCGCGATTACCGAACTTCTGGCGATTGCTCGACGCGCCGATGACGGCGACCACTTTAGGCATACGCGGTTTTCGGCGCGCGCGCCTGCACGAATTCGACGATGCGGCGGCTGCCTTCTTTCAGGTTCTCCATCGACGTGGCGTACGAAATGCGCATGAAGCCGGGCGCATCGAATGCTTCACCGGGCGTCACCGCCACGCGAGCTTCTTGCAAGAGTGCGTCCGCGAAGTCGAGCGACGTGCGGAAACCATCCACCGACAGCGCCTCGCTGATATCCACGAACATGTAGAACGCCCCGGCCGGCTTGCGGCACTTCAGCCGTGGATCGACCGTCAACCACGCGTGCAGTTGATCGCGACGCTTGCGGTATTCGTCGAGCATGGCCTTGACGGGCGCCTGGGATCCGGTGAGCGCCTCGACCGCAGCTTTTTGCGTAATCGACGTCACGTTTGACGTTTCGTGGCTCTGCAGTGCCGTCTGGGCTGCGATCGCCTGAGCCGGCCCGAGCGACCAGCCGCAGCGCCACCCGGTCATCGCGTACGCCTTCGACGAGGATCCGCAGAGCACCGTTAGATCGCGAGCCTTGCTCGTCAGCAGCGCCGGCAGGTTGTGCGGCACCTCGTCGTAGATCAATTTCTCGTAGCACAGATCGACGACGATCCAGATGTTCTTCTGCACGGCCGCGTCCGCGATCGACGCGAGTTCCGGCTCGCCGATCAGGGCGCCCGTCGGGTTGCACGGCGAGTTGATGATGATTCCACGCGTGCGCGGCGTCACCGCGTCGAGGATCGTTTTCGCGTTGATCGCAAATCCGTCCTCGGCGTACGTTCGCGCGAGGACCGGCGTCGCCTCGGCGAGCTTGATCTGCTCGGTCAGCGTCGGCCAGTACGGCGCGTGCGTGATTACTTCGTCGCCCGCGCCGAACAGCGTCATCGCCGTGTTGTAGAGCGCCTGCTTGCCGCCCGCGGTGACGATCACTTCGTTTTCTTTGTACTCGACGCCGTAATCGGTCTTGTAGCGATTGCAGATCGCGCGCTTGAGATCGACGATCCCTCCGACCGGCGTGTAGCGGGTGAAGTCGTGGTCCAGCGCGTCCACCGCCGCCTGTTTGACCGCCGCCGGCGTGGCGAAATCGGGTTCGCCCGCGCCGAAGTCGATGACTTCGACCCCTTCGCGGCGCAGTCGATCGACCGTTGCCGTCACCTTCATGGTCGGCGAGCTCGAAATCCGGGATGTGCGATCCGCAAGCTTCATGTGCTTACACCTTCTGACGCAGGCGCTGCTCGACGAGATCCGGCACGAGGCCGTGCACGCGGCCGCCGAGCGCGAAGACTTCTTTGATCAATCGCGAACTGATGTAGGTGTACTGCTCGGCCGGCATCATGAACACCGTCTCGATCGTCGCGTTGAGCCGCTGGTTCATGAGCGCCATCTGGAATTCGAATTCGAAGTCGGACACGGCGCGCAGTCCGCGGACGATCACCTGTGCGTTCCGCCTGGCGACGTAATCGACGAGCAATCCGTTGAACGTGTCGACTTCGACGTTCTTCTGGTCCTTGAACACCTCGCGTGCGATTTCGACGCGCTCGGCCATCGAGAACAGCGGCGACTTCTCGGCGTTCACCAGGATCGCGACGATGATGCGATCGAAGAGCCGCGCGCCACGCAGGATGATGTCGACGTGACCGTTCGTGAGGGGATCGAACGAGCCGGGATAAACCGCTAAGGTGGACATGAATAAAACGCCAGCGCGGAGTCGCCTGAGAGAACTTCGCGCGTCCGGTGCAGTTCGCCAACCGACGCCGGCGTCGCGTGCCGCCGGGCGTGTTCGAGCACTAACGTACCGTTGGCCGCTACCAGTGTCGCGACCGTTGCCAGGATCGGCTCGGCAGCGGCGTCGTACGGCGGATCCAGCAGCACGAGATCGAAGGATGCCGCGGCGAGTTCTGTCGCGGCGCGATCGATCCCGGCGCGAATAATAGCATAGCGATCGGCGACGCCGCAGGATGCGAGGTTCTCAGCGATCAGCGATTGCGCGCGTCGATCGCGCTCCACGAACGTCACATGCGCCGCGCCGCGACTGAGCGCCTCAATCCCGACCGCGCCGGTGCCCGCATACCCGTCCAGCACGCGCGCGCCGTCGATCACAGGCGCGAGGATGTTGAAGAGTGTCTCGCGCAGCTTGTCCGACGTCGGACGCAGGCCGTCCCAGGTCGGGGCTTTCAGCCGTCTCCCTTTCAGCGTACCGGCAATAACGCGCACGTGCTCACCACGAAGCTCACGAAAGACACGAAGCTCACGAAAACCCTTCCTATTATCCTCGTGCGTTTCGTGGTCTTCGTGATCTTCGTGCTTGTTAACCCACTTCGATCAATTTGAACCGCGCCTCCCAGGTTGTCATCAGGTTGTCTCGCGCGGCCGGTGTCGGCGCCGCTTTGTCGATCCACCCCTCGGCTTCGCGTCGCGCGTCGTCGAGCAGCTCGCGATCGCGCACCAGATCGATGAGCCTGAAGGTCGGCAAGCCCGCCTGGCGCGTGCCAAAGAAGTCGCCGGGACCGCGCAGCTGCAGGTCGCGTTCGGCAATTTCGAATCCATCGGTCGTGTCCGTCATCGCCTTCAGGCGCTCGCGTGCCTCGTCGGAGAGCGGCGACTGATACACGAGAAATGCGTACGACTGGTGCACGTCGCGGCCGACACGACCGCGCAGCTGGTGCAGCTGCGATAACCCGAACCGCTCCGCATGCTCGACGATCATGACGCTGGCGTTGGGCACGTCGATCCCGACTTCCACGACCGTCGTCGACACCAGGATGTCGATCTCGCGCGCGGCGAACGCCTTCATCACGCGATCCTTCGCGTCCGCCTTCATGCGGCCGTGCAGGAGACCGACGCGGTACTGCGGAAAGACCTGTGCCTGCAGCGTGTCGGCCATCTCCGTCGCCGCTTTCACGTCGACTTTCGCCGATTCCTCGACGAGCGGATAGATCACGTAGACCTGACGCCCTTCGTCGAGCTGCCCACGCACGAACTCATAAATCTCCTCCCGTCGTGACTCGGGTTTCGCCGTCGTCTTGATCGGCAGTCGTCCTGCCGGCAGTTCGCGGATCATCGACACGTCGAGATCGCCGTAGAGCGTCAACGCCAGGGTGCGTGGAATCGGTGTGGCCGTCATGACCAGCACATCGGGATGAAGACCCTTCTCGCGCAGCGTCGCGCGCTGCATGACCCCGAACCGATGCTGCTCGTCGATGACGACGAGTCCCAGCTGCTTGAAGGTGACGCCGCCCTGCACGAGCGCGTGCGTGCCGACGACGAGATCGATCGAGCCGCCTTCGATTTCGGCGAGATGCTCGCGTCGTGCGGCAGCCGATGTCGAGCCGGTGAGCAGCGCGACGCGGAAACGCGACTGCTGCAGCAGCCGCGAGATGTTGACGAAGTGCTGCTCGGCGAGGATCTCGGTCGGCGCCATGAACGCCACCTGCAGTCCGTTCTCCATCTCGACGAGCGCGGCGAGCAGCGCGACGATCGTCTTCCCCGCGCCGACGTCGCCTTGCAGCAGCCGGTTCATCGGCTGCGGACGCTGCAGGTCGTCGACGATTTCTTTCAACGCCTGTTTCTGACCGTTCGTCAGTTTGAACGGCAGCACCCTGCGAGCCGACTCTCGAATTCGATCGTCGACCGTGACGGACACCGCCTTTCGTTCGGCCGCCGCGGATCGGCGGCGCGCAAGGACGCCGAGCTGAAACAGGAACGCCTCTTCGAAGATCAGACGCTGCTGCGCCTTCGTCGCGTATCGATTGAGCGCCTCGATCGAGACGTCGCTCGGTGGAAAGTGCGTCGCGTGCAGCGCCGCGAGGCGCGTCGGCATCTGCAGCCTCACGCGGATCTCGTCGGGCAAGTGTTCCGGCAGTTCGGACGGGAGCTTCTGCAGCGCCTCGAACACGAGTCGACGCTGCATCTTCGGCGTCACGCCGCCGGTCTTCTCGTACACCGGCACGATGCGTCCCGTGTGGAGCGTTTCGGCGTCCTCGTCGTCGAGAATCTCGTACTGCGGATTCAGGAGTTGCAGGCCGCCGCCGCCGTACATCTCCACCGCCCCGTAGAGGACGACGTGCTGTCCGCGCTCGAAGACATCTTTCAGGAAGGGCTGGTTCAGCCACACCGCCCGGATCGACTTCGTTCCGTCGTCGACCGCCGCTTCGTAGATCTTGAATCCGGGGCGACGCGTCGAGCGGAGGCCGCACGCGAGGATGCGTCCGCTGATCGACGCCGGACGTCCAGGTTTGAGCGAGGCGATGGACTGAAGGCGGCTGCGATCTTCGTAGCGGATCGGAAAGCGATACAGGAGATCTTCGATGGTGACGAGGCCGGATTTCTCGAGGTCCGCGGCGCGGCGGGGACCGACGCCTTTCAGATACTGCAGGTGCGTCGAGAGCACCTCGTCCGCGGTCATTGAATGATTATCGCTTGCCCTCGTTCGACCTGGATCTCACGGATGCGCGACGGGAGTGCAAACGGATCGTCGAGCCCGAGGCCCGACGGCTTCGCCGGCGTCCGTGTGTAGTAGCTGACGATTTCCTGGAGCACGAGCTTCGGGATCGGCACGCCTGCGATCGCGGCGGTTTCGAGGATGAACTGCCCGCTGCCGTTCGACGTCTTTAACGTCCCTGTCGCCGTTACCGGCAATCGCCCCGTCAAGTAGCTTGTGGGATCGAAGAGGCTGGTGGCGTTCTTCGCCTTGCGGACCGCGTCGAGATCGACCACCGCACGCCCCGATACACGGCCCGCGCCGAGTATCGTCACCGACGGTTCGACCACACCGGCGGGCAACTGATCTTTGGAGTCAAACGCGAGGTACGAGTTGACCTCGGCTTCGCTGACCACGGTACGGCGCCCTTGTTTGGTCGGTCTCGCCGCGTGCGCGTTGATCAGATCGACTTTCTGACGCAGGACCGCCGCATCACGCTTCGTGGGGCCTGCGGCCAGAAGCACCGTGGCACCCAGCACCATCGCACCCAGCACCATCGCACCCAAAGCACCGTGCACCCGGCACCTTGCACCCTGCACGACTCTATTCTAGTGCTGCTGCTGTTTTCGATTCTGACGCGCCCGTGTGACCAACTCGAGCTTCCGCCGTTCCATGTTCTCCTCGAACACGCGGAACTTGGCCTGCTGCCGCGCATCGAGGACCTGATCGACTGCGTCCGCGGCTTTCTTGATCTCCAGCTGATTGCGCGCGTCGGCGTCCTGCAGGGACTTCACGCGGTCTTTCAGTTGCGCTTCGTCGGGCTGCGCCTGCTGCAGCATCATGCGCATTTCCTGCACGAGGCGGGCGTGCTCGTTGAGGGCTTTTCGACGGATGTCTTGCAGCGCCTTGAACCGCGTCAGGAACTGCGGAAACTGATCGTCGCTGATTTGGAGCTGCTGCTGTGCCTGCAGAAGTGCGTACGAGTCGAACATGCGCTGGATCTCGGCGGGGCTGACGCCCTGTTCGACCGCCGACTCCGGATTCGCGCCCCGGCGCCCTTGCGCAAACGCTGGCGCCGCGCACAACGCACACATGACGACGATAGCGAGTCTAGTCACCGGTGTTGGCCATCTCTTCCTTCAGGATGCGATGGAGCTCCTGCAACTCGCCCTCCGACATGTGTGTGACCTCGTGCTCGGCGCTGCCCTGCCCGGTCAGTCCGGCCGCTTTCGCATCATCGAGGTCGAAATCGCCGGCAAGGTCCGCCACGAGATTGAACGACGAATCATCAGGCAAGGCAGCTGATGGCGGTGGCGGGTGCGCGATAAAGACCATCGATGGTGGCGACGGCAGCGTGGACGAATCCATCAGGCGCGCGGTCAGCATACCGAACACGATCATCGCCGGCGCAAGGCCGAGCGCAATCGGGACGCGGAAGCGCGCCCAGATCCATCGCCACGTGTTGCCTTCCGGTGTTGCAGCGATCGCGTCGCGGACGCGCACCGAGAAGTGATTCCAGAACAGCGGTGACGGTTCCGGAACCTCCACGCCCGCCGCCATCGACATCGTCGAGCGGAGATCCGCCACCTGCATCCGGCACATCTCGCACGCCGTCAGATGCGGAAACGCGGACAGCGGCCGTGTCCCTTCCGCGATGTCGATTAGTTCGTCTGGCTGCAGATGCATGGCTCTAGATCTCGTCGCCGATCAATTTTTTCA
>Ga0070741_10013108_pt1 | contig 14752 bp, 13 predicted proteins | sample Coa_R1_4_FD_66440 | JGI IMG/M metagenome (GOLD analysis project Ga0070741, IMG submission 66440) | Surface soil microbial communities from Centralia Pennsylvania, which are recovering from an underground coalmine fire - Coalmine... | ecosystem: Environmental > Terrestrial > Soil > Unclassified ...
ACGCGGCGGCAGCCCTGGAAGCCATCCGGCAACTCAAGGCGCATCCGGAGAAGGTGGCGCGCCTGCACGAGCGCGCGGCGCTCTTCCTCCGGCTGGCGAAGGAGAAGGGGATCGACACCGGCTTCTCGGCCGGAAGCGCCGTCGTCCCGGCTATCCTCGGCAACTCGCTGCACGCGCTGCAAGTCAGCGATGCCCTCAAGCAGCGCGGGATCAACGTGCAGCCCATCCTCTATCCGGCCGTCGAGGAGACCGCGGCCCGCCTCCGCTTCTTCTGCACCGCGACGCACACCGACCAGCAGATCCGGGAGACCGTGCAGGTGCTCGCGGAGGAGATCGCGCGGGCGCGCGCCGAGTCGGGCGAGTCCGCGAGCGGCGAGAGCCCGACCGGGACCGTCTAGCGCCGCTGCCGCCAGAGTCAGCGGCGCTCGGTCCGGACGGGCTGAACCGACTCCTTCAGGGTCGGCGATGCGGCGTCGGATGATCGAGCTCGCTGGCCAGCTGCCACACCGCTGCATGGTCCGGTTCCCATGCGGCCCAGACGGAAGCGGCCCAGCGATGGATGGCGGCGATGCGGTCCGGCGCCGCCAGCACATCGGCGACCGTCATCGTCCCTTCGCAATCGCGAGGCTCGAACGCCGGCCACGGGCGCCGGCCCTGCGCGAGGCGCATGTGCGCCCGCTGCACGTCCACACCGCTGACCCCGCGATCGCACGCGAGATGCAGCCCGATCAGCGCAAACGCGGTGCGGATCGGCGTGGCGGTTCGCGTCGCGTGCTGGGCGGCGTACGCGTCCACGACGTGCTGGTGGGGAAAAGCTTCATCGCCCAGAGTCTGCGTCCAGGAAGTGAGGATCCCGACCGCGTGAAAGCATTCGCGCGAGGCGTTGAACGCGTCCGGCACGGGCCAGTCGTCGACCGCGGGAAGCCTCGCGTTGCATCCGGGGCAGACCGATTCCATGCGGGGTCGAGGATATCAGGGCGGAGCGCGGAGCAAGGGCGAGGGCGTTCCCGCCGCTGCCAGGACCAGTTGCGCCGAGGCGCGGGTGGCGGCCACATACAGCGCGCGCCGCGCTTCCGCCGTATCCGCGTAGCCGCCGGAAGAGACGTCAGGGATCACCACGTGATCGAACTCGAGCCCCTTCACTTCCGGGACGCAGGTCACCTGCGCTCCCGGACCGAAGGTGAACGCTCCTTCCAGCGCGAGATTCGTCGGCAGCACCATGTTCGCCAGGCGGGCGAGCTGGACCGCCGCCTGCGGCGTCCGGCAGATCACCGCCGACGCGGCCGTGGGATCCTCGGCGTCGAGATCGCGCAACGCCTCCACCAGCCAGGCTGCCAGGTGGCACTCGTCGTAGAAGCGCGCGAGCGGGAACGAGGCCCTGCCTCCCTCGACCCGAAGAGCGCGGGCGAATCCGGTCACTTCCGGCGGGCAGCGGTAGCTCACCTCCAGCACCGCCTTGCGGTGCTCCGCCGCGCCCAGCTCGCGCATGGTGACGTCCCAGCCACGGAAGTTCGCCGCCGGATCGATCTGCTGCGCGGCATCGCCCGCCACGATCAGCGTCCCGCCGCGAGAGACGCAGCGCCCGAGCAGCGAGAGCTCGAGCGCGGAGAACTCCTGCGCCTCGTCGATCAACAGGCAGTGGTAGCGGCTGGGCGAAGCCGGCGCCACGCCCGCGCGCGCTGCCCGCATGCGCTCCAGCTCGAAGAGCACCGCGTAGTCCTCGACGTCGACGGTCTCCGCATCGCCCATCGGGGTACCCTCGTCGATGGGGCGGCCGTCGAGCGTGGCGAGGCGATCCTCGTCCACGTGCGCGAGCTCCCGCTCCGTGCTGCGGGTGAACTGCACCCGGGTATGCTCGACCGCCTCGGCGGCCGCGGCGACGGGCAGCCCGGCCTCGGCCACCACCTGGTCCATCAGCGCCCGATCGCCGAACAACGCGTGCAGGTCCTCGCGCGCCGCGAGCTTCGCGCGGGCGCGCCTCTCTTCCTCGTCCGGCTTCGGAGGCTTCCGGCGGGCGAGGATCTGAAGGGCACCGCGGAGCGCCTCGTGGCGCTTGAGCCGCGAGACCGCCGGCGGCGTGTCCTCGCTCTCGCGCCGCCGCAGGTCGGGAAAGACGCGGCGCGCCTGCTTCGAGGCGAAGTTGTCCCAGGTCCAGGTCTCCACCTCGGGAAGGCCGAGCCGGTGGAGGAGCGACTCCGCGAGGCGCCGCAGGCCCTCGTTGGGGACGATGCACGCCGCGCGGAAGCGCTCGTTCGCCGCGAGCCGCAGCGCGCGAAGACGGTGCAGCGCCACGGTGGTCTTGCCGCAGCCCGCCTCGCCGAGGATCAGCACCGCCTCGCGCGGCGCCAGGTCGACCACGGCGCGCTGCGCCGGGTCCAGCTCCACGTCGATGGGGGACGCCGGACGCGGACGCTGGCCGTGCGGGCGCGGCCGGAGGTGCGGCAGCCGGGGCCGTTCCTGCGGGACCCAGCTCCCGCGGCTGTGGACCAGCGCGCCGCCGGCCCAGGAGAGCGCGGCAAGCTCGCCCTGCTCGAACCGGACCAGGTTGCGCTGCAGCACCACGCCCTCGAGCTTGCGGTCGCCGAGATCGAGCTCGTACTCCTCGCCTTCCGCGTAGGCGAAGAAGATCTCCGCGAGCGGGGCGGTGCGCCAGTCGAGGATGGTCAGCCCGGCGCCGCGGCGAAAGACGCCGCCGAGGAGGAAGTCGCTCTCGCGGCCATCCGCGTACCGCAGCTTCATGTGCGCGGAGTACGGAGCGCGGCTCTGCGGCAAGAGCGTGCGCGCGCGGGAGACGAGCTCCAGCTGATCTTCCAGCCGGGTCACGGACCTCGCTTCACCCCGCGGTACACGAACGCCGTCCCGAAGGTGAGCGGATGCGCCTCACAGGCCGCGAAGGCGTCGGCCTGTTTCATCAGCTCGAGGAACCTCACGCCCGAGGGGAACGCCGCGGCCGTGCGCGGCAAGTACTCGTACGCGGCGCGGTTTCCGGTCAGCAGCCCGCCGACCAGAGGCATCACGCCGCGGCTGTAGACACGGAACAGCGCGCCGAACGGACCTTTGGGCTGGCCGAACTCGAGCACGATCACGCAACCGCCAGGCTTCACCACCCGCGCCATCTCCCGCAGGCAGCGGACCGGGTCGTCGACGTTGCGGATCCCGAACGCGATCGAGGCCACGTCGAAGCGGCCGTCGGGATACGGAAGCTGGAGCGCATCGGCCACGGCGAAGCGGACGTCGAGGCCTTCGCGCGCCGCCTTCGCCGGCGCCGCGCGCAGCATCTCCGCGCAGAAGTCCGTGCCCAGCACCTCGCCCGACGATCCCACCGCGCGCTTGAACTCGAGCGCGAGGTCGCCGGTCCCGGTGGCGCAGTCGAGCACCCGCTGTCCGGTCCTGGCGCCCGAGATCCGGACGGCGGCCCGCCGCCACCCGCGGTGGATGCCGAGCGAGAGGATCTCGTTCGCCGCGTCGTACCGCGGGGCGATGGAGGCGAACATCTCGCGGACTTCGGCGCTCATCGGCCGGCCGCCCTTCGGAACGGCAGCGGACGCCACATCTCGCGCCCGACCGACCCGAGCACCGCGGGCAGGCGCGCCATCAGATCGCGCAGATCCTCGGGCAACAGCGCCTGCGCTCCGTCGCTCAGCGCCTCGGACGGTCTGGGATGCACCTCGACGAGCAGGCCATCGGCGCCCGCCGCCGCCGCGGCCAGGCTCAGGGGAATCACCAGCTCGCGCCGGCCGGTCGCGTGCGACGGATCCACGATCACCGGAAGATGCGTTCTCTGCTTCGCGATCACCACCGCGGAGAGATCGAGCGTGTTGCGCGTCGACGGCTCGAAGCCGCGGACGCCGCGCTCGCAGAGGATCACCTGATCGTTGCCTCCGGCGAGCAGATACTCCGCCGCGAGCAACCACTCCTCGACCGTCGCCGCCAACCCGCGCTTGAGGAGCACCGGCCGGCGAAGCTGGCCGAGCGCCTTGAGCAGGGGAAAGTTGTGCATGTTGCGCGCACCGACCTGGAGGAGGTCGACGCCCTCGAACGCAGGCAGGTCGGAAGCCTCGAGAATCTCCGTCACCACTGCGAGCCGCTGCCTGGCCGCAGCGTCGCGGAGCAGCCGCACGCCCGCCGCGCCGAGGCCCTGGAAGCTGTACGGGCTCGTCCTCGGCTTGAACGCTCCACCCCTGAGCACCGGGCACCCGGCGCCCGCCACGGCCGCGGCTGCCTCGGCGATCTGGTTCGCGTCCTCCACCGCGCAGGGGCCGGCCATGACGACGAAAGCCGCCCCACCGACGGCGAGGCCGGGAGCGATCAGGACTTCGGTGCCCTTCGGCCTGCGTTCTCGGAGTACCAAGGACGGTCCCGGCGTCATCTCGCGCTCCGTCGCCGCGGCGACGCTGAGGTGCGAATCACTTGCATCAGAGGTTTCAGAATGTTTTGAAACCAAGTGTGGTATAGCGGTCCGCCCCCCGGCGGGCAAGCACGGAGCGCACATGGCGTTGGTCCAGACAGCCAGGCCCGGCGTCGCCACAGCGTTCGCCGAGGTCGCGCGCGCTCCGTCGGCGCCGCCCGACGCGGCGTGGGCGCATCCGGACGAAGCCCTGTGGGCCACGGCGTATGGCGCCGCGGAAGTGCGCGAGGGGACTTCGCTGCGATCGGTGCTCTCAGGCCTCGACGCTCCGGCCGGGCTGCCCAGGCGACTTCCCGGACCGTGGTTCGGAGCGGCCTCGTTCGACGGCGCGATGGGCCCGGAATGGTCCGGATTCGCGCCGCTCCGCTTCACCTTGCCGGCGCTGCTCGCCTGGCGCGACGGCGGCCGCCATCTCCTCGCCGCCTTCGGAGACGGCGCCCAGGCGCGGCTCGACGCCGCGCGCGCCGCGCTCGACCGCGCATCCCGGCCGGGGAAGCCTCCGCGCGCGGGGGTTCGGGTGATCCACCAGGCGGGCCAGCGCGCGAAGTGGAACGAGCTGGTGGAGCGCGCGCTGGCGGCGATCCGCGCCGGGACCCTCGACAAGGTGGTGCTCGCCCGCGCCATCGACGTCGAGTCCGATGCGCCGCTCCGTCCCGAGGCGCTCCTCGCCGCGCTCGAGGCGCGCTACCCGAGCTGCCGCGCATTCCTGGTCCGCGGCGCCTCCGGCGTGTTCCTCGGCGCGACGCCCGAGATCCTCTGCCGCGTCGACGGCGATCGGGTGCAGGCCGACGCGCTCGCCGGATCCGCCGCCCCGGATCAGACGGAGCAGCTCTCCCGAAGCGCCAAGGACCTGCGCGAGCATCGCTGGGTGGTGGAGCACATCACCCGGGCTCTGAAAGAGGTCGCCGAGCACGTCGAGTGGCCGTCCGAGCCTCGCGTGCGCGCGCTCGCCAACGTCGCGCATCTCTACACGCCTGTCGTCGCGCGTCTTGGGCGCGGGCGCGGGATCGCCGAAGTCGCGGCGGCGCTGCACCCGACGCCCGCGGTCGGCGGAGTGCCCTCGGCAGCGGCGCTGCGCTTCCTCGCCGAGCACGAGGCGCTCGATCGCGGCCTCTACGCCGGGCTGGTGGGCTGGGTGGGCGACGGACGCGCGGAGCTGGCCGTCGCGCTGCGCTCCGCGCTCATCCGCGGCCGGCGGGCGCGCCTGTTCGTCGGATCCGGGATCGTCGAAGGCTCGTCCCCCGAGTCGGAATGGGAGGAGACGGAGATGAAGGCGCGGGCGCTGCTCGACGCGCTCGGAGCCCGTCCGTGAACTTCAACCTGCTCTGGGCCACGGCGCTGGCCGACGAGCTCGCCCGCTCCGGTGTCCGAGACGCCGTGATCTGCCCGGGGTCGCGCAGCGCCCTGCTGGCGCTGGCGCTGGCGGAGCGGCTCCGCGCCCGCACCGTGATCGACGAGCGGAGCGGCGCCTTCTTCGCGCTCGGTGCAGCGAAGGCGTCGGGCCGGCCGGTCGCCGTGCTCTCCACATCCGGCAGCGCGGGCGCGCACTTCTACCCCGCCCTGCTCGAAGCCGAGGCCGCCGGCGTTCCGCTGATCGCGATCACCGCGGACCGGCCGCCGGAGCTGCACGGCTGGGGCGCTCCGCAGCAGCTCGACCAGCAGCGCCTGTTCGGCGCGCACGCTTGGTTCGCCGATCTCGGTCTCCCCGAGCCGCAGGCGCTTCCGCATCTGCGCGCGACGGTCGCCCGCGCCTTGCAGCAGCGCGGGCCGTCGCACCTGAACGCGCCCTTCCGCGAGCCGCTCTCTCCCGTTCCCGAACCGATGCCGAACGTGCGCGACGCGCCTGCGCCGCTGCATCTGCAGGCGCGGGGGGTGCCCGACCTTCGCGAGGTCGCCGCCGGACTATCGCGCCGCCCGCGGGGGGTGATCGTCTGCGGGCCGCGCGATGGCCGCGACGAGCTGCCCGAAGCCGTGCGCGAGCTCTCCTTCGCGCTCGGCTACGCGGTCATCGCCGACGCTGCCTCCGGCATCGACGACGGGGTGGCCCACGCCGATCTGATCCTCCGGCACGAGAGCTGGGCCAAGGCCCTGCAGCCCCAGTCGGTGGTGCGGGTCGGCGGCGCGACCAGCTCGAAGGTGCTGCAGGAGTGGCTCGAGCGGGCAGAGCAGACGGTGATCGTGCACGAGCGCGGCGAGCCCGTCGATCCGATGCATCGAGCGACCGCCGTGATCGCCGGCGACGCGCCCGCGGTGTGCCGCGCTCTCGCGGCGGAGGCGCGGGCGCGCGGGCCGCTCGCAGAGTTGTTCGCCGTGGCGGAACGCCGCGCGAGGGGCGCGCTGGAGAAGGCGTTCGCGGACGCTCCCTGGGGAGAGCCGCTGATCGCGCGGGAAGCCGCGCTCTCGGCCGAGCTGCTCTATGTCGCGAGCAGCATGCCCGTCCGCGACGTCGATACCTTTGCCCCTCGCTGCGGGCGCGTGCTGGTCAACCGGGGACTGAACGGCATAGACGGGATCGTCTCCTCCGCAGCCGGGGCGGCGTCCGTCACCGGAACGCCGACCGTCGCGCTGGTGGGCGATCTGGCGATGCTGCACGATCTGGGAGGCCTCGTCGCGGCCGCGCGGCTGCGCATCCCGCTCACGGTCGTTTGCGTCAACAACGACGGCGGGGGGATCTTCCATTTCCTTCCCATCGCGCAGCACACGGACCGTTTCGAGGAGCTGTTCGCCACCCCGCACGGGCTGGATCTGTCCGGAGCCGCCGCGCTCTGCGGAGCGGAGCACGTCCGGGTCGCCGACGGGCGCTCGCTGCGGGCCGCCCTGCAGCGCGCTCCCGCGGGGCTGCGGGTGATCGAGGCGCGGACCGATCGGGCCGCGAACGTCGTGCAGCACCGTGCGCTGCAGGCCGCAGTGTTCGCCGCGCTCGGCGACCAGCCATGAAGACGCTGGTGCTCCACGGCTTCGCGGGAAGCCCGCGAGGAATCGCCTGCTTTTTTCCGGAAGCCCAGGCGCCCGAATTGCCCGGGCATGGCGGCGCGCCGGATGCGCAATCCTGGGAGCAGGCCCTGGCGCAACTCGAGCCGCAGGAGCCGGTGGATCTGTTCGGCTACTCGATGGGTGCGCGGCTGGCGCTCGCGATCGCCCTGCGTTGCCCGGACCGCGTGGCGCGGCTGATCCTCGAGAGCGGGACCGCGGGCATCGAGGATCCCGGGGAGCGCGCGCGCCGCAAAGCCGACGACGACGCGCTCGCGGACTTCGTCGAGACCTGCGGGATGGAAAGGTTCGTGGAGCGCTGGGAGCAGCACCCGACGCTCGCCTCGCTCCGGCCGTTCGCCGCCCGCCTCCGTCCGGAGCGTCTCGCGCATCGTCCCGCGGGGCTGGCGAGCGCCTTGCGGCAGCTGGGGACGGGAGCGCAGCCCAGCCTGTGGGAGAAGCTGCACGAGCTACGCGTTCCGGTCCGCCTCATCGCCGGCGCGCGGGACGAGAAGTTCTCCGGCATCGCGCTCCGCATGCAAGCGGTGTTGCCCGATGCGGAGCTGATCGTGATCCCGGACAGCGGGCATGCCCCGCACCTCGAGCGGCCGCAGGCGTTCGTCGAGGCGCTGCGATGAGCGAGGCCACCGTTCCACGGGCGGGGATCGGCGTGTGGGTGATGGCGGCGCGCCCGCGGACGCTCAGCGCCGCGATCTCGCCGGTGCTGGTCGGGACGGCGGTCGCGTATCGCGCCGGCGCCGCGCGCCCGCTGGCCGCGGCGCTGGCGCTGCTCGCCTCGCTGTTCATCCAGATCGGGACGAACTTCGCGAACGACTACTCGGACTTCAAGCGCGGCGCGGACGCGAAGCGCGTCGGCCCGCAGCGCGTGACCCAGAGCGGCCTCGTCGCTCCCCGGACCGTGAAGCTCGCGGCCTGGATCGCGTTCGGCATCTCCGCCCTCTTCGGGATCCTGCTGTCGGCGATGTCCGGCTGGCCGATCCTCGCCATCGGCGCCGCCTCCATCGCCTCCGGCTGGCTGTACACGGGCGGGCCCTGGCCGCTCGGGTATCACGGCCTCGGCGACCTCTTCGTCTTCCTCTTCTTCGGCCTGGTGGCGACCTGCGGCACCGTCTATGCGGAGGCGCTCCACGTCCCCGCCGAGGCCTGGCTCGCGGGCGCCGCGGTCGGGTCGATCGCCACCGCCATCCTCGCCGTGAACAACCTCCGCGACCGCGAAACCGACGCGCACGTGGGCAAGAACACGCTGGCGGTGAAGATCGGCGCGCGGGCGACGCGCATCCAGTACGTCATCCTCGTTCTCGCTCCATTCGCCCTCGCGGCGGCCCTCGGCACGCTCTGGCCGCTGCTGGCGCTTCCCGCCGCCGTCCCCGGGCTCAAGACGGTCCTCACCCGCGACGGAGCGGAGCTGAACCAGGGCCTCGGGCAGACCGCGCGGATGCAGATCCTCTACTCGGTCCTCCTCGCCTTCGGGTTGTGGCGGTGATCGCCGCGCGCGCCGGCGCGGGACGGATCGAGGTGCGCCCTTATCGACTGCGGCTGAAGCGCCCGCTGGTCACCGCCCGCGGGGTGCACGAGGTTCGCGAGGGCTTCGTCGTCTTCGCGCACGACGGCGAGCGGACGGGGCGCGGCGATGCGGCGCCATTGCCGGAGCTGGGGACGGAATCGCTCGCCGCCTGCCTGCGCGCGCTCGAGGATGCGCGCTTCGACGCCCTGCCCTCCACGCCCGCGGCGCGCTGCGCGGTCGAGCAGGCGTTGCTGGACCTGGAAGCGCAGCGCGCGGGCGTTCCTCTCGCCCGGTTCCTCGAGCCGTCCGCTCCGCTCGCGGTTCCGGCGAGCGCGGTGCTGGTGGCGGGCGCCAGCCCGGAGCTGGCGCGTGAGGCGCAGGCGGCGTTCAGCGAAGGATTCCGGACCCTGAAGCTGAAGGTGGGCGCGGACGACGATCATGCCCGGGCCGCGGTGGTGCGCGATGCCGCCGGCCCCGAGCTCGAGCTGCGCCTCGACGCGAACGGCGCGTGGGACGCTCCGGCCGCTCTCCGCAAGTTGCGCGAGCTGGCCCCGCTGGACATCGAGCTCTGCGAACAGCCCACGCCAGACCTGGTCGGCCTCGCGGCATCGCCCATCGCCATCGCCGCCGACGAGATGATAGCCTTCGACCCCGAGGGCGCGCTCGATCGGGCGCGCATCCTGGTGCTGAAGCCGATGCTGCTCGGTGGATTGATCCCTGCCCTGCACCTCGCCCGTCGCGCGCACGGCCGCGGCCTGCAGGTGATCGTTACCACGGCTCTGGAGAGCGGCGTCGGGCGGGCGGGGGCGGCGCACCTGGCGGCAGCGGTGCTGGCGCTCGGGCCTCAGCCGGCGGCGGGCATCGCGACGGGGCGTCTGTTTGCCGACGCCGCGGAGGACGACCCCTTCGCGCCGCGCCTCGGAGTCGTGCACATTCCCGATCGCGAGGGACTGGGCCTGCCGTGAAGATCATCTTTCAAGGCCGCGAGGTCGAGGTTGCGCCTGCGCGCGTGCGCGATCCGCGCGTGTTCGCCGCCGGCTACAACACGCCCGAGACGGCCGCCCTGCTCCTCGGCGCGCTGGAGCGCGGCGCGGAGCTCGTGCTGCAGAACACGCGGCTGACGCCGGCCGAGCGCGCCGCGCAGGTGCTCTCGGTCGCCGCCGTGCCGCCAGCCGGAGAGCCCGCCGTCGTCCTGTTCACCTCCGGGACCACCGGCGGCCCGAAGGCGGCGCTGCTCGGGCGCGAGAACCTGGAGGCGAGCGCCCGTGCCGCGAACGAGGTGCTGCAGGTCGACGCCGGCTCGAGGTTCCTTTGCGTCCTGCCGCTCTACCACGTGGGGGGCCTCTCCACGCTGGTGCGCTGCGAGCTCGCCGGAGCCACCGTGCTGCTGCACGAGCGGTTCGACGCCGACGCGGTCGCGCGCGAGCTGCACGAGGGCGCCACGCACGCCAGCCTGGTCGCGAACACGCTCTCGCGCGTGCTGGAGAAGAGCGCCGACTTCCCGCCCTCGATCGTGGCGGTGGGCGGAGGTCCGGTGCCCACGCCGCTGCTCGAGCGCGCGCGCCAGGCCGGACTGCGCGTGGTGCAGACCTGGGGAATGACGGAGACGTGCTCGATGGCCACCTGCGAGCGCCCCGGAGAGGCGGACGGCGCGACCGCCGGTCCTCCGCTCCCGGGCTTCGAGATCCGGATCGATTCCGGAGAGGTCCTGGTCCGCGGGCCGGCGGTGATGCGCGGCTACCTCGGGCAGGAGCCGCTTCGCGGGCGGTTCTTCCGCACCGGCGACATCGGAGAGCTGGACGGCCGCGGGCGGCTGACCGTCCATGCGCGGCGCACCGACCTGATCGTGAGCGGGGGCGAGAACGTCTATCCCGCGGAGGTGGAGGCGGCGCTGCTCGCGCATCCCGACGTGCGGGAGGCGGTGGTGCTTCCCACGCCGGACCCTCGCTGGGGACAGGTCGGCGTCGCGTACGTGGTCACCAGCGCTTCGGACGACGAGCTGCGCGAGTTCCTTCGGGCCCGGATCGCCCGCTACAAGCTGCCCGCCCGGTTCGTGCGCGTTCCCGAGCTTCCCCGGAACGCCGCCGGCAAGGTGGACCGGCAGAGGCTGACGCCAAGAAGCTCCGGAAGGGTCTGACGGTATCCGGGCGGGATGCGGCGATGGGTCGGCACCCCGCTTTGGCCCGGAGTGCGGGAAGCGTTATACAGCGGGGCGTGGACGCCCATCCCCTGCCGGTGATCTCCGCCGCACCGCGCGCGCTGGGGGCCGAATCCCTCGGCCTCAGCCTGCGGGGCGATGCCCGCGCGCAGGGGCTGTTCGATCGGTACGGCCGCTCGCACACCTACCTGCGCATCTCGGTGATCGAGAAGTGCAATCTCCGCTGCCGGTACTGCATGCCGGAGGAAGGCGTGCCGCTCCTGCCCAAGGACGACCTGCTCACCTTCGAGGAGATCGAGCGGCTGGGCGCCCTCTTCGTGCGGCTCGGGGTGCGCAAGATCCGGGTGACGGGCGGCGAGCCGCTGGTGCGCAGGGGCATCGAGGATCTGGTCGCCCGGCTGGGGAGGCTGAAGGCGCTCGGCCTCCAGCGGCTGGCGATGACGTCGAACGCGCTGCTGCTGCGGCAGCACCTCGCCTCCTTCCGCGCGTCGGGGCTGGACGCGGTCAACCTGTCGCTCGATACGCTCCGGCCGGACCGGTTCCGCGAGATCACGCTGCGCGACGGCTGCGAGGAGACCATCGAGGCGATCCGGTCCGCCGCTGCCGCGGGGTTCGACGCGGTGAAGGTGAACGCCGTGGTCATGGCGGGGGTGAACGACGACGAGATCGCCGACCTGGCGCTCGCCTTTGCGTTGCGCGATCCGATCGAGGTCCGATACATCGAATATATGCCGTTCGAAGGGAACCACTGGGGCGAGCAGCTCCGCATGTTCCCCGCCGAAGCGATCCGCGGGCGCCTCGAGGAGAGGCTCGTCCTCGAGCCGCTCGGTTTCGAGGAGACGGCGCGCATCTACCGGGCGCGCACGAAGGCCGGCGAACCGCTGCGCGGGCGGATCGGGATCATCTCCAGCATGACGGAGCCGTTCTGCGCCACCTGCAACCGGACCCGCCTGACCGCCGACGGCCACTTCCGCTGGTGCCTGCTCGACGAGGGCGAAATCGATCTCCGCGCCCCGCTGCGAGCGGGCGCCACCGACGACGACCTGTCGCAATTGATCGAGAACGGCCTGCGCGCGAAGAAGCCGGGCCACGCCCCCGCCGACGAACTGGTCGCGACCCAGCGCGCCGCCGGCTCCGCAGCGCGCTCGATGATCCGCATCGGCGGCTAAACCCCGGCCCGAGCGGAGCTCGGGCCGGAAGATACAGAACCGGGATGCTGGTCCCGAGATCTAACCTTGAGGGCTTCCAAACTTGCGGTAACCACCCTTCAACGCGAGAGCAGTTCCTCGACCGGCTAAATCGGGGACACGAATTTCCGCATCTCCGCCCGTGTCTTTACGATCCGCCGGCGAGGTGATTTTTGGAGACGAAGACGTCCACGGGGATACCGCCATTGTGAGTCCGCAGGACGGACTTGAGCCGTGGACCCGGTGACCGGGGGGCGATGACGGCGATGCGCCATCCGGGACGGCGGCGCGCCGCGTCGTCCAACTCGCGAAAGACGGCGCGCACATCTGCGGCGACCCGGACGCCGTATGGCGGGTTGCAGGCGAGCAGGCCGCTTCCGTCGTCGGGCGGCAGATCGGTGAGGCGTCGCTGCACGATCTCCAGCGCGACTCCCGCCCGCGAAGCATTCTCGCGCGCGGCCGCCACGGCGCCCGCATCCTGATCCGAAGCCTCGATCCGCACCGCGAGCGGGCGCTCCTGCTTGCGCGCAGCCACGACCAGGTGCTCCCACTGGCGCGCGGAAAAGTCCGGCCATCGCTGGAACGCGAACTTGCGCGCGATTCCTGGAGCCCGCCGCATCGCGATCAGCGCCGCTTCGATCGCGATGGTGCCCGACCCGCAGACGGGGTCGCAGACCGGCTCGTCCCCGCGAAACCCGGCGGCCAGAAGCAGCGCCGCCGCGAGCGTCTCCCGCAACGGCGCTTTCGCCTGCGGCCCGCGCCACCCGCGCTGGTGGAGGAGCAGGCCGCTGGAGTCGACGCTGACGGTGCAGACGTCGCGCTCGAAACGCGCGAGAAAGAGCTGCGCATCGTCCGGCGCTTCCTCTTCGACCTGCGCCCGTGGCGCCTCGAAGCCGGTCCGCGCCTCCAGCGCCGCATGCAGCCGTTCCGCCACGGCGTCCGAGTGGTAGAGCCGCGACTTCCGGCAAGTGACCCTGAACGCCGCGCGCGCTCCCTTGCGCAGGTGCCGCTCCCAGGGGAGCTCCGACGCCTTCCGCACCAGCTCCGGGAAGCTGGTGGCCCGAAACGGCTCTCCGAGACGGATCAGCACGCGAGAGGCGGTGCGGAGCCAGAGATTGAGGCGCATCGCTTCCGGCAGCGCCCCTTCGACCTCGACGCCGCCCGCCATCGCGCGGCCCGGAAAACCGAGCGCCTGCATCTCGGAGAGGAGGACGTGCGCAAGGCCGGGAGCGCAGACCGCAAAGAGCATCGCGCCCTGCACTACGACATCCTGTGGTAGGTGGCGAGAGCGATGCGTCAGGCGAAGGGCGAGCAGGTGCGGCGCGAGCTGCTTCCGGGGCAATCCGTCGAGCTCCTGCGCGAGCTGCATCTGCTGGGCCGGGACGGCGCCCTGCACGCGGACAGCCTGCGAAAGCTCAAGCAGGTGAACCATCTCGTGCAACTGCTCGAGCCGGCGCTGCGCGACGTGCTCGAGCGGCACCCGCAGCCGGTGCTCGTCGACGCGGGCGCCGGTAACGCGTACCTCGGCTTCGTCCTCTACGAGCTCTTCCTGAAGGAACACGAGACCGCCGTCATCTATTCAGTAGAGTCACGAGCAGACCTCGTGGAGCGCGGCCGCGAGCGCGCTGCGCGCCTCGGCTTCTCGCGGATGCGCTTCGTCCACGCCCCGATCGGCGAGGCGCCGAAGGAGCTGCCGGACCGCGTGCACCTGGTCCTTGCGCTGCACGCCTGCGACACCGCGACCGACGATGCGCTCCTGCTCGCCTTGCGCCACGACGCCGATCACATCGCGGCGGTGCCCTGCTGCCAGGCGGAGGTCGCCGCGCAGCTCAAGGAGACCCGCCACGTCGCTCCGCAGCCCTGGCCGCTGCTCTGGGGGCATCCGATCCACCGGCGCGAGATGGGCGCGCACCTGACCAACGTGATCCGCGCGCTCGCGCTGCAGAGCCGGGGGTACCAGGTGACCGTCACCGAGCTGACCGGCTGGGAGCACTCGCTGAAGAACGAGCTGATCCTCGCCCGCCGCGTCCACCGCGAGCACCGCGGCGCGCGCGCCGAGCTGGAGAAGCTGCTGGAGACGACCGGGGTGCGCCCCAAGCTGATCCGGGAGCTGAGCGGATGACCTTCGATCCCAACGCGGCGGCGAGCCCGGACTCGGGCATCTTCGGGCTGAACGACACGCCGGAGTCGGCGCGGGTGGTGCTGGTGCCCGTCCCGTTCGAGGCGACCACCAGCTACGGCGGGGGGACCTCGCAAGGACCCGCAGCCATCCTCAAGGCGAGCCGGCAGGTCGACCTCTTCGACGTCGAGACGGGGAAGCCGTACGAGGCCGGCATCTGCATGCTCCCTTTGCCGACCTTCCCCGCGGCGGCGAGCCGGGAGCCCGAGGCGGTGAACCCGATCTCGCGCCAGGTGAACGCCTGGGTGCGCGACACCTGCGCGAAGTGGCTCGCGCGCGGGAAGATCGTGGGGACGGTGGGCGGAGACCACAGCATCTCGTTCGG
>Ga0070741_10013109_pt1 | contig 14752 bp, 17 predicted proteins | sample Coa_R1_4_FD_66440 | JGI IMG/M metagenome (GOLD analysis project Ga0070741, IMG submission 66440) | Surface soil microbial communities from Centralia Pennsylvania, which are recovering from an underground coalmine fire - Coalmine... | ecosystem: Environmental > Terrestrial > Soil > Unclassified ...
CCCTCGTCGAGGTCGTACTCGAGGTTCGAGTAGCCGCGGCCGACCTCGGCGACGCGGTCGAGCGCAGCCTGGGCGAGCGGCGCGCGGCCGAGATTGGTGTGGACGACGACGCCGGTCGCGTTCAGGACGCGCCGCAGCCGCGGAGCCCGCAGCGCCGCGAGCTCGGCCTCGACCCGCCCGCGCAGATCGCCGGGCTCGGCACCGGCCCGAATCTCGTCGCGGGCCCGCTCGATCACCGAGCGCGCCGCGTCGACAGCCAGCGGATCGCCGACCGCGCGGGCGAGCTCGTCCACGGAAGGCAGGTCGCGCAGCTCCATCAGGTAGCGGCGCGCTCCGCGTCGGCGATGACGTGCGCGCAGCTCTTGTGGTAGCAGTCGAGCACGATCTGCACCGCCTCCGCCGGGTCATCGGTGAGCGACAGGAGCAGCAGGTCGGCGGGCGCGATCATCTTCTCGACGATCAGCTTCTCCTCGATCCACTCCTGCAGGCCGTGCCAGTGCTCCGTGCCGACGAGCACGACCGGGAAGTGGAGGATCTTGCCGGTCTGGATCAGGACGAGCGACTCGAAGAGCTCGTCGAGCGTCCCGAAGCCGCCTTCGCAGAGGACGAACCCCTCGGCCGCCTTCACGAGCATCGTCTTGCGCGCATAGAAGTGCCTGAACGTCAGCTCGCGGTCGAGGTACGGATTCGCCGACTGCTCGTGCGGGAGCTCGATGTTGAAGCCGATCGAGAGGCCCCCGGCTTCCTGGCAGCCGCGGTTGGCGGCCTCCATGATCCCCGGCCCGCCGCCGGTCACGACTGCGAACCCCGCGTCGGCGAAACGCCGTCCGATGTCGCGGGCGCGCTCGTACGCGGGGTCGCCCGCGGTGATGCGCGCAGAACCGTAGACCGTCACCCCGGGCCGGCCGATGGCGTCCACGGCTTCGAAGCCGTCCCGAAACTCCTGCGCGATCATCGCGACGTGCTTGTCGAGGTCGGTCTCGACCCGCTCGAGGATGGCCCTGTCTTCGTCGTGCTTCACAGGCGGTGCTGGACGACGTGCGAGCCGACCATCCCGGCCACGAGCAGCGCCGCGAGCCCCACGTAGGTGACCCCGACGACGGCAGCCTTCGACCTCGCGCCGCCGCGGCGCAGGTACTCGAATGCGCGGACGATCTGGCCTCCGTCGAGGAAGCCGACGGGGATCAGGTTGAAGAGGTTGATCAGGAAGCCGAAATAGCCGAGCGCCTGTAACAGCAGCGAGTTCTCTGCCTCGCCGATCCCCCAGAACACCGCCGCACCGACGGCGCCGAGGATCGGGCCGGCGAGGGCGACGCGCGCCAGTGCCCACGGCGTCAGGTTCTCGCGCTTGAAGGCGACGAAGGCGCCGAGGAACGGCACGAAGATCGGCCAGTGCGGATGCAGCCCGAGCCGACGTGCAGCGATGAAGTGCCCCATCTCGTGAATCAGGATCAGCGCGACGAAGCCGATCGCGATCCGCCAGCCCCAGATCAGCGCATAGCCGCCGATGGCCACGAAGATCGACGCGAACTTGGCGAAGGCGAAGCCGTACTTCGCGATCGCGCCGAGCGCGACCACGACGGGCCCGAGCAGCCGCTTGAAGAACTCGCGCCAGTCGGTTCCGCGATGAATCGGGTCGTACTGGCGATACGCCTCGGGAGGCTGAGGCTCCACGGACTTACGGTAGCTGGCGAGGCGGCCTATGACCCACGGCCGATCCATTCCTCGCCGCCCTGGTAGACCTCCTTCTTCCAGAGCGGCACGATCTCCTTGAGCCGGTCGATCGCGTCCTTGCACGCGGCGAGGGCGTCCTGGCGGTGACGCGCGGAGACGGCGATCACGACGCTGATGCCACCGATGTCGACGCGCCCGGTTCGATGGTGGATCGCGACCTCGCAGAGGTCGTAGCGCTGCTTCAGCTCGTCGGCCAGTTCGGCCATGACCTTCTCGGCCATGCCCCCGTAGGCCTCGTACTCGAGGTAGTGCACCGTCCGGCCGCGGGAGTGGACGCGGGTCGTGCCGATGAAGGTCACGACGGCGCCCGCCTGATCGGACTGCGCCTCGGCGACGGCGGCAGCCGGGTCGAGCGCCTCGTCGCTCAGCCGGAAGTCGCCGCCCGACACCGGCGGGATCAGCGCCACCTCGTCACCGTCGGCGAGCTTCGTTTCGCGTTCGGCGTACTCGTGGTTGACGGCATAGAGGAGCCCCGCGGGCTCGTCACCCAGCTCGAGGGCAGGCCATACGTCGGCAACGCGTTCGATGCCCTCGAGCTCGCGCTCGGACCACCCGGCGCGTTCCCGTATGCCTGCGAAGAGGCGGACACGGATCACGGCCTGAGCCTAGCTTGACAGGAAAAGGCGATTTCGCCATAAATATGGCGATTTCGCCCTAAATCTGGAGGTCCGTTATGCGTCTCGCCGCCTTGGTCGTCCCCCTCGTAGTCGTCCCCGTCGTGCTCGCCGCCACGCCGCCGCCGAAGGTGCGGGCGCTCTCCTTCCCGCGCACGGCCGTCATGGACGCACCGTGGAAGGCCGTCGTCTCCGTCCAGCCGCCGGCGCGGGGGACGATGGAGGCACGCAGCGCCTCCGTCCTGCACGCGCGGCTCGTCGCCACCAGGACGCCCGGCCGCTACACCGCCACGCTCCGCTTCCCCGGCACCGGCGCGTGGGCGATCTCCGTGAAGGTCGGCTCGCGGGCGACGCGGCTCGGCTCGGTCGCTGTCGATGTCGCCCGCAGCCCGATCGTCGTCAACCCGTTCACCATTGCAGCCGAGCAATCGGGCGCGCTGATCGTGGGCCAGCAGCCATCCGGCGTTCTGTTGCGGCTCGAGAGCGGTCGCCCGACGAAGATCGCCGACGCCGCCGGGGTGATCGACGTCGCCGTCGCCTCCGGCCGGATCTACGCAGTCGGCGCCGACGGCGCTGTCTACCGGCTCGACGGCGCCGCGCTGACGCGCTTGACGCTCCCGCTCGACGCCACGGCGGTCGCCGCGGACGCCGCCGGGAACCTCTATGTGTCGATCTACGCCGGCTTCGTGAAGAAGGTCGCGCCAAACGGGACCATTACGACGATCGCGGGCGACGGGACCGAGGGCTACAGCGGCGACGGCGGCCCTGCGACCCAGGCGAAGCTCTTCCACCCGCACTCGATCGCGATCGGCCGCGACGGCGCGCTCTACGTCGCCGACACGGAAAACCGGCGCATCCGGCGAATCGACCTCGTGACGGGCGTGATCACCACCCTCGGCGGCGACGTCGGCATCACCGTCTCGCTCGCAGCGGCGCCCGACGGCAGCATCTACTCGGCCGACCTCGTCAGGGACGGCGCCGGCGGGGGGATCACGCGGACGACGCCCGCGGGCGTGACGACGCGGCTCCTGTCCTCGACGACCGCGAACGGCGTCGCCGTGGCGCCCGACGGCACGGTCTACGTCAACCAGTGGGAGGCCAAGCGGATCGGGCGGCTCACCGCAGCCGGGAAGCTCGAGCCTGTCGCTCGCGGATAATCCCAGCCCATGAGCGAGCGGCTCGTCCGCGGTGCGATCGTGAGCGAATTGCTCGTGGCGGGCCGGTACGCCCTCGAGGTCGCGAATCGAGAGCTGCGGGCAGACGGGATCGATCCCGACGAGTACGGACCTCTCTCGTTCATCGGCACGATGCAGCCGGTCACGCGCACGCGCCTGACGGAGGCGACGGGCCTGCCGCGGACGACGCAGCGCGACATGATCCGACGCCTCCTCGAACGTGGGCACGTGCGCGAGGTGCCGAACCCGCGGGACGGACGCTCGACGCTCCTCGAGCTCACGCCTGCGGGCCAGGCGATCTTCGACCGCGGCAAGCCCGCGTTCCAACGTGCGCTCGACACCATCGACGGCGCTCTCGGCGGCGGCCTCGACGAGAACGAGCAGGTGGTCTGGCGGATCCGGACCGCCCTGCAAGGCCTCGTGCACGACTGGTCGAGCTGACCGGGCGTACGATCTCGGCGTGGCGACCAGCGAGGACCGTCGCGCGACCGACTCGGGCATCGAGATCAAGCCCGTGTACGCGGCCGACGACGTCGCAGGCCTGGAGCTCGAGCCGCCGGGCGAGTACCCGTTCACGCGCGGCCCCTACGCGACGATGTACCGGGGCCGGCCGTGGACGATCCGCCAGTACGCAGGCTTCGGTTCGGCCGAGGAGACGAACGAGCGCTTTCGCTACCTCCTCGACCGCGGTCAGACCGGCCTCTCGATCGCGTTCGACCTGCCGACGCAGCTCGGCTACGACTCGGACGACCCGCTCGCCGCCGGCGAAGTGGGGCGGACCGGAGTCGCGATCGACTCGATCGAGGACATGCGCATAGTCCTGCGGGATCTTCCGCTCGGCCGGGTCTCGACCTCGATGACGATCAACGCGCCTGCCGCGCTGCTGCTCCTGCTCTACGAGCTCGTCGCCGAGGAGCAGGGAGTTCCGGGCAACGAGCTCCGGGGCACGGTGCAGAACGACATCCTCAAGGAGTACATCGCACGCGGGAACTACATCTTCCCGCCCCGGCCCTCGATGCGGCTCACGACCGACCTGTTCGCCTACTGCGCCGAGCACCTGCCGCACTGGAACACGATCTCGATCTCGGGCTACCACATCCGCGAGGCCGGCTCGACCGCGGTCCAGGAGGTCGCGTTCACACTGGCGAACGGGATCGCGTACTCGCGGGCGGCCGTCGACGCCGGTCTGTCCCCGGACGAGTTCGGCGAGCGGCTCTCCTTCTTCTTCAACGCCCACAACGACTTCTTCCAGGAGGTCGCGAAGTACCGGGCCGCCCGCCGCCTCTGGGCGAGGCTGATGAAGGAGCGGCTCGGCGCCACGAACCCGCGTGCGATGGCGCTTCGTTTCCACGCGCAGACCGGCGGCTCCACGCTCACCGCGCAACAGCCGGAGAACAACGTCGTACGCGTCGCGGTCCAGGCGCTGGCGGCGGCGTGCGGCGGGGCGCAGTCGTTGCACACGAACGGCTTCGACGAGGCGCTTGCGCTGCCCACGGAGCGGTCGGCGCGGATCGCACTCCGGACGCAGCAGGTGCTCCAGCACGAGGCGGGGACGACGGACACTGCCGACCCGCTCGGCGGCTCGTACTTCATCGAGTCCCTTACGGAGGAAATTGAGGAGCGCGCGCTGGAGCTGATCGACCGGATCGAGGAGATGGGCGGAGCCGTCGCCGCGGTCGAGCAAGGTTTCGTCCAGCACGAGATCGAGGAAGCCGCCTTCCGGTACGCCCAGGAGGTCGAATCGGTCGAGCGCGTCATCGTCGGCGTGAACGAGTTCACGGAGGCCGAGGGCGCGGACATCGAGCTGCAGCGGATCGACCCGGAGATCGAGCGGCGGCAGCTCGAGCGGACGGCGCGGGTGCGTAGGAAACGAGACGCGCCGGCGGCCGACGCGGCGCTCGCCGAGGTGCGGTCGGCCGCCCAGGGCGATGCGAACCTGCTCGTGCCGATGCGCGAGGCGCTTCGCGCGGGCTGCACGATCGGCGAGGTCTGCGGCGTGCTGCGCGAGCTCTGGGGCACGTACGACTCGCAGCGGCCTGAGCCCAGCTTCTAGCTCGTGCGCATCCTGCTGGTCTCGCAGATGTATCCGGGGCCGGACGACCCCGACCTCGGCACCTTCGTGGCGCAGGTCGAGCGTGCGCTGCGGGAACGGGGGCACGAGGTCGAGCGCGCCGTCCTCGACCGGCGCGCCGGCGGGAAGGTGCGGTATGCGTCCCTTGCCGCGGACGCTGTGCGGGCGGCTCGCAGGTTCCGCCCGGACGTCGTCTACGCGCACTTCCTCGTCCCGGCCGGCCTGGTCGCGGCGCTCTCCTCCCGTGCGCCGCTCGTCGTGACCGCCCACGGCCAGGACGTCCGGAATATCGGCGCCTTCCCGGGTGTCTCGGCGGCCACGACGTACGTCGTTCGCCGCGCTGCCGCGGTCGTCGCCGTGTCCGACTACCTGCGCCGCGAGCTCGAGCTGAAGGTCCCGGCCGCGCGCGGCAAGACCGAGGTGATCGACTCCGGCGTCGACCTCGACCGTTTTCCGCTCCTGCCGGCCCGTGCGGACGCCGGCGACGGCGCCGCCTTTCTCTGCGTGGGCGGGCTCACCGAGCGGAAGAACGTCGTCCGGCTCGCTGACGCCTTCGGACGGCTGGGCGACGGGACGCTCACGTTCGCTGGCGACGGGCCGCTGCGCAGCCGGCTAGAGGGACGGCCGGGAGTCACCCTGCTCGGCGCCGTCGCGCACGACCGGATTCCGGCGCTGATGGAAGCGAGCGACGTCGTCTGCCAGCCGAGCCTCGTCGAGCCGTTCGGCCAGGCGCTGCTCGAGGCGATGGCCTGCGGCCGCTCGGTCGTCGCCACGAAGGTCGGCGGGCCCCCGGAGTTCGTCACCGCGGACGCCGGCGTCCTCGTCGACCCGACGGACGATGCGGCGCTCGTGGACGCGCTTCGCGCGGCAGCGGGGATGCCGCGCCCGAACCTCGCCGCCCGCGAGTCTGCCGAGCAGCACGACGTGCGTCTCCAGGCAGAGCGCATCGAGGCCGTGCTGGAGCGGGCGGCCGGAACCGCCCGCTCCTGACGGACGAGAGTGCCTAGCCGGCCGGGGGAGCCGAGCCGGTCGTCGGCGGGGTGGTCGGAGGTCGGACTTCCGCGCGAAGCGCCTGCATGTCGTCGCGGAAGTTGGTGTCTCCCTTGATCACGACCGTGTAGATGATCCACGCGATGATCGCGCCGGCCGCAGGGCCGATGACGTAGACCCAGAACCCTGTCCACTGGTCGCCGACGAGCGCCGGGCCGAGCGACCGCGCCGGGTTGACCGACGTGCCGTCGAACGGGATCGACGCGAAGTGGATGAACAGCAGGGTCAGCGGGATCGAGATCAGCGCGCTGCCGCCGAAGCGGTCGCTCTTTGTCGAATGCAGGATCACCAGCACGAAGATCGCGGTGAACACGATCTCGAGGAAGACCGCCTGCCCGTTCGATGCCGGGACGGTCGCAGTCGCCTTCACCATGTCGTGGTTGAACGGGATCAGCATCAAGAGCGAGGCGAGGATCGCCCCCGCGAACTGGAAGATCCAGTAGCCGAGCAGGTCCTCGAACGTCAACCGACGGTCGAGGAAGAGCCCGAGCGAGACGGCCGGGTTGAAGTGGCCGCCGGAAACCTCCGCGAACGCGTAGAGCCCGGCCATCAGCGCAAGACCGAACGCGAACGGAGCAACGAGCTCGACCGCATTGAGCCCGCCGGTTCCAAACGGTCCGCCCCCGACGACCTTGAAAGCTGCGAGAACGGCGGTCGTGCCGCCGAACACAAGGATGAACGTGCCGAACAGCTCAGCTAAGTACCGTTGCCATTGCTTCACTCGCCGACTCCCTCCAATGCGCGGGAACGATTCGGAGGAAGCGTGGCAGCGCTACCGGATGGAATCGGCCTCGTCGAGGTCCGCGAGCCTGATCTCGACCAGCGGCCGGACCCTGTCCTCCAGCCCCGCCTGCCGGGCGAGCTCGAGCGCCTGCTCGTAGCTCTCGCGCACCTTTTCGTGCGAGACGCCCTGCTTCAGGCGGTTGTCGCCGGTGACGAGTAGGTGCTGGATCTGCTCGCGGACGTCGTCGGCCACTCAGCTACTCTAGGCGCCGAGATGCTGCAAGCGCTCGCGGTCTGGCACGTCCTCGTCTCCTTCGCCCTGCTGGGCCTGATCCTCATGCACTCGGGGCGCGACGCAGGCTTCGGCGGGATGGGCTTCACGCCGGCGTCGCAGGGTGGCACACACATCGTTGAGCGCAACCTGACCCGCCTCACGATCGCGGTCGCCGTGATCTTCTTCGCGGACACGGTCGGCTTGTTCCAGCTTCTCAAGTAGCACCGCTAGAATTGCCATAGCACCGAGCGCTGGTGGCGGAATTGGTAGACGCGCAAGGTTGAGGGCCTTGTGGGTGCATAACCCGTGGAGGTTCAAGTCCTCTCCAGCGCACCTCTCTCGGACGGACGGCGGCGCAACTTGACGCCGTCCGAACGTCTCGCTACCGTGACCGAACACACGTTCGGAAAGGAGCGGGATGCTCACACCGAGGCAGCGACAGATCTGGGACTTCCTCGTCGACTACGGCGACCGGCACGGCTATCCGCCGACGGTGCGCGAGATCGGCGAGGCGGTCGGTCTCGCCTCGCCTTCGACGGTGCACGCGCACCTCGCGAACCTCGAGCGCGCCGGGTTGCTGCGGCGTGATCCGACCAAACCGCGTGCGCTCGAGCTGATCGGGCGGGAGCGGAGTGGCGCGACCCGGCCGACGCCGGAGACTCACGTGCTGCCGCTCGTCGGGCAGATCGCGGCCGGCGGCCCGATGCTGGCCGAGGAGTCGATCGAGGGCTACCTCGGCGTGCCCGAGCCGCTGGCGCGAGGAGGGGACGAGTTCATCCTGCGCGTGAAGGGCGACTCGATGGTGAACGCCGGCATTCTCGACGGCGACTACGTCGTTGTTCGCAAGCAGCAGGACGCCCAGAACGGGGACGTCGTGGTCGCGCTGGCGGGGTCGGACGAGGCCGCCGACGAGGCGACCGTCAAGCGGTTCTTCCGCGAGGGGCAGGGCGTCAGGCTCCAGCCCGAGAACGACGCGCTCGAGCCGATCTACGCGCCGCACGTCCAGGTTCTCGGCAAGGTGATCGGAGTCTTCCGGAGGCTGTAGTGGGCGACCTGCTCTCGCTCAACCGGTCGCTCGACCAGGAGTTGCACGCGCTGATCCGGGGCGTGAGCCTGGAGTGCCTCGTCTGCGGCGAGTTCGTGCTGCGGCTTCCGGACGGCGAGATCTTCTGCCCGGAATGTGGATGTTCTCTCGAAAGGGCAGCAGCTAAAATTGGCGATGCAGGCCGGGTGACCGCGGGCTCAGGCGACTGAGTCCGAGGAAAGTCCGGACACCGAAGGGCAGGACGCTGGGGCAACCCCAGGCGGCGAAAGCCGACGGAAAGTGGCACAGAAAGGAGACCGCCACCGGCGACATGTGTCTCTCCGGAGACGCCGGCGGTAAGGGTGAAACGGTGGGGTAAGAGCCCACCAGCGCCGTGGTGACACGGTGGCTAGCCAAACCCCGTCCGGTGCAAGGCGAAGCAGGCCCCGAAGACGCTGCCCGCCGAGGGGCCGGGTGCGCCGCTCGAGCCGCCAGGCAACTGACGGCCTAGAGGGATGGTCACCCCCGACAGAATCCGGCTTACAGGCCTGCTACGGAAAAGCCCCGCTCGCGGGGCTTTTCTATTGCGGCTCGTCCTGGCGCCAGGTCCAGCCGTACCTGACCTCCGGCAGGCCGAGGAGCGCCTCCACCTCGGCGTTCTTGCGCTTGCTACCGAGCGGTGCATCCAGGGCTCTCAACGTCGGGTGGCCAACGAGCGGCAGCAGATCTTGGGGCTCGAGCTGGAACATGTCGTGGAGCAGGAGCTCCTCCAGCGCCGGTGCGGTTGCGATCGGGTGGAGATCGCGGACGCCTTTCATCGTCTCCAGCTCGATGCGGCGCAGCGACCGGGCCTCGCTGAAGTCGGGCAGGCGCGTGACCTTCGGGAGCGTCTGCAGGAACAGGTGGCGCAGATACGGAAGCGAACCGACCGGCGAGACATCCGACAGGCCGCTGATCCGCCATAGCTCGAGGTAGCGCAGCTTTCCGACTTCGGGCAGCAGCCCGAGGTCGTTCGTCCCGCCGAGCTTGATGTCGAGGGACCGCAGCGACTCGAGCGGCAGCAGCAGGGAGAGGTCCAGGAGCGTCATCGAGCGCAGCGTGAGGTCGTCCAGGGCCGTGAACTTCGAAAGGACATCGATGCCCTTGTGCTGCTTCTCGAGGTAAAGCGCTTTCAGCCCAGAGAACCGCTCGAGGATCCGCAGGTCCAGCTGTCGCTTCGTCGCCCCCAGGCCGAGGCTCTGAAGCGTCTCGGGCAGATGGCGGAGCCCGTCGAGCGACGCGAGGTTCCACAGCGTGTCCGCGGCGAAGTGCTGCAGCGACGGGAAGAAGCGCAGGAACTCGAGGTCGCGGATCGCCGCCGACGAGTACACGCGCAAGGTCATCTCCGGGTAGTCCTCGAGCCAGGCCGCGAGCCGCCGGTACTCGTCGTCCGCCAGCGGCTCGTAGCCGAACTGCACGACTCCCTGCCCGGTCGCCGACGGCGCCAGCATCTCGTCGGTGAGCGGCGTGCCGACGAAGCGCCTCTCCGCTTGCGGCGGCGGATCATCGTCGATGAACCGCCGCTCCGCGCGCTTCCTTGCGTACCCGGCGCCCCAGTAGCTCATCACGTGCTCCGGATCCGGCGCAGCCTCGGTGAGCGGGGTCTCTCCGAGAATCCCGCCGCCGTCACTCGTGATCACGTCGATGTGGGCATGGCCGACCTCGAGCACCGGCGCGCCCGCGATCGATTCGGCGGTCGGCGGCTCGGCGTCGACCCAGTCGAGCACGGCGCCCAGGAACCACGTTCGAGATCCGTAGCCGCGGTTGCGATCGATCCCCAGCACTCGGCCACAGCCGAAGCGGCCGTCGCTCAGCGGAACGGACCAGAACTGGCCCGGCCGGAGATGCGCATTCGACTTCGGGGTGAAGGGGTAGCCGATGCGCTAGTTATCGGCTGCGTCGAGCACGCCCTGCAGATCCAGAGGCCGCGTGAACATCGTGAACTCGCCGTCCGGCCCGCGCGGCCATTCCTCTCTCGGGCGGTCGCGGTAGAGCTCGACCCCGTTGTGATCGGGGTCGTGGAGGTAGAGAGCCTCGCTGACCCCGTGGTCGGACGCGCCGTCCAGCGGGATCCCGACCTCGATCAGCCTGCGGAGCGCGACGCCGAGCGCGGCCCGGGTTGGATACCGAATTGCGACGTGATAGAGGCCGGTCGCCCCCGGCGGAGGCGGCGAGCCGTCGCGCGACTCCCAGGTGTTCAAGCCGATGTGGTGGTGATAGCCGCCAGCCGAGATGAGCGCAGCCTGATCGCCCATCCGGGCCATCACCTCGAACCCGAGGACGCCGACGTAGAAGTCGAGCGCGCGGTCGATGTCCGCCACCTTCAGGTGGACATGTCCGATGTCGACACCGGGGTCGATCGCGCCGCTCATGCAAACCCCTCGAGCGCCGCCCCGACGAGCCCCGGCAGCGTGTCGAGGTTGTAGCCGCCCTCGAGCACGGCAGCCATCCGCGGCGCCAGCGACTTTGCGCGCCGGGCGAGCTCGCGGAAGCCCTCGGCCGTCACGCGCATGCTCGCGAGCGGGTCGCGCTCGTGCGCGTCGAAGCCGGCCGACACGATCAGGAGCTCCGGGTCGAACCGCTCGACCGCCGGGGCGACGGTGTGGTCGAACGCATGCAGGTACTCCTCGTCGCCCGATCCGGCGGACATCGGCACGTTGAGGATCGTATCCCTCTGCTCTCCCGGGCCTCCGCTGCCAGGATAGAACGGCCATTCGTGCAGCGACACGAACAGAACGGTGTCGTCCTCCCAGAAGATGTCCTGCGTCCCGTTCCCGTGGTGGACGTCCCAGTCCAGGATCGCAACGCGCCCCATCCCGAGCTCCGCCTGTGCGTGGCGAGCGGCGACGGCGACGTTGTTGAAGATGCAGAAGCCCATCGCGCGGGACGCGAGCGCGTGGTGGCCCGGCGGGCGCGCGAGCGCGAAGCCGCCGGCCTCCACGGCGGCGATCGCCGCACCGGCGGAGAGCAGCGCCGCCTCGAAGGTCGACTCCGACGCGGGCGTGTCCGCGTCCAGCCAGGTCGGCATGTCGATCGAGCGGACGAGCTCGACGTATGCCGGCGCGTGGCACCGCTCGATCGACTCGACGTGCGCCGGCGGGGCGTCACGCCATTCCGGAAACGCAGCCTGGAGCACCCGCAGCCGCGCAGGCGACTCCGGATGGTGCCCGGTCGGATGGAGCGTCGCGAACTTCGGATGGCTGACGAGCTCGACGGCCGCTCAGCTCCCCTGGGCCGCGAGCGCTTCCAGGCGCCCGGCGAGATTCCCGAGGCCCCAGTCAGCGGCTAAAGACGACGCCCCCGCCCATGTCGGGGATTGATCGGCAAGGGAGGGGAGAGGGGCGGAGGCGTCGAGTGTCGCTATTCGACGGTAGAGCCGGAGTTCCTCCCCCTGCGCGGCAAAACGTCCTGCCTCGAGTGCGGCCTCCAGCGAGCCGTACTGATTGAGGACATCTGCCGCGGTCTTCGGACCGACGCCGCGGGCGCCCGGCAGCTTGTCCGAGGGGTCTCCCCGGAGCGCGATGAAGTCCGGCACCTGCGCCGGGTCGACGCCGTAGCGCTCCCTGACCTCGGCGGGGCCGATGCGGGCAAGCTCGGACACACCCCGCACCGGCTGGAGGATCGTCGTCCGCTCCGAAGCCAGCTGGAACGCGTCGCGGTCGGATGTTGCGACCGTGACCGTGCCGCCGCGCGCCTCCTCGGCGTGGGCGGCCGCTGCGAGAAAGTCGTCGGCCTCGTAGCCGGGCGCCTTGGCGACCGCGAACCCGCATGCCGCGACGAGCTCGGGCAACATCGGCAGCTGCTCGAGGAGCGCCTTGTCGAAGATGCGCCCGCTCTGGTACGCGGCAAAGGCTTCGTTCCTGTAGGTCGGAGCTTCCAGCGTGTCCCAGGCGACGACGACTGCGCGAGGTCGCTCGGCTTCCCAGAGCCGGATCAGCATGTTCGCGAAGCCGACGATCGCGCCCGCGGGCCGCTTGTTCGCGCGCGTGATCGACTTCGGCAGCGCGTGGTACGCGCGGTGGGCGAACGAGTCGCCGTCGATCGCGAGCAGTGCGCTCACAATTCTTCGTGGAGCGCCTGGATCGCGGTCATCAGGCGCTGCGTCGCCGTCTCGGCTGCGTCACGCGGCGGCAGCCCTGCAAGGTCGTCGACCGGGACGGGCTTGCCGTACGAGATCTGCAGTCGCGGTAGCCGGAGCAGCTGGTCTGTCCCCTTGATCGCCGCGGGGACGAGCGGCACCTCGGCCGCCAGCGCGATCCGCGCGGAGCCTCCGCGTGGTCGTGCAGCGAACTTCTTCCGTAGACCCTTTTGCTGACGCGTGCCCTCGGGGAACATCGCCACGAGCTTGCCCTCCCGGCAGAGTCGCACTCCGGTCTCGATCGCCTCCACGTCGCCCTCGCCGCGCCGCACCGGGAACGCTCCCGCGCCGCGAAGGACCGGTCCGAGCACGGGGTTGAAGAGCTCGGCCTTGCCCATGAAGTGGAGCTGCCGCCGGGGCCAGAGCGGAAACGCGAGCGGCCAGGGATCGAGATTGGAGATGTGGTTTGCGGCCAGGACCGCTCCGCCCTCGGGAATGTTCTCGAGGCCGCGCACCTGCAGCCGGAAGACACCGTGCATGAGCGGCCAGCTGAGCGCTCCGACAACTGCGTAGACGGGCGTGACCACGTGCGCAGACGGTAACGAGAGCGTGCCGAATGCGTCGCCAGGCCTGCGTCGAGCCTTCGTCTTCTGACCTCGGCGCTAACGTGTCGCGCGTGTCGAAGCGGCTCGTCATCGTGGAATCGCCCGCAAAGGCCAAGACCATTGCCGGCTATCTCGGCCCTGGCTACATGGTCGAATCCAGCATCGGCCACATCCGCGACCTGCCCGAGCGCGCGTCCGAGATCCCGAAGGAGAAGCGCGCGAAGTACGGGACGATGGGCGTCGCGATCGAGGACGACTTCGAGCCGTACTACGTCGTCGACCCCGACAAGAAACGCGTCGTCGCCGACCTCAAGCGAAAGCTGAAGGAAGCCGACGAGCTCCTGCTCGCGACGGACGAGGACCGCGAGGGCGAGGCGATCGCCTGGCACCTGCTCAAGGAGCTGCGGCCGAAGGTGCCCGTGAAGCGGATGGTCTTCCACGAGATCACCCGGTCGGCAATCGAGCGGGCTCTCGAGGAGACGCGCGACGTCGACGAACGTCTCGTCGACTCCCAGGAGACGCGTCGCATTCTCGACCGGCTCTACGGCTACGAGATCTCGCCCGTGCTCTGGAAGAAGGTCATGCCGCGGCTGTCGGCGGGCCGCGTGCAGTCCGTGGCGACGCGCCTCGTGGTCGAGCGAGAGCAGGAACGCCGCCGATTCGTGTCGGCGTCGTACTGGGACCTGCTCGGTCGCTTCGACCCGGGCTCGTTCGAGGCGCGGCTCGTCCAGCTCGACGGGAAGCGAGTGGCGCAAGGCCGCGACTTCGGCCCTGACGGACAGCTCAAGTCCGACGCCGTCCGTCTCGACGAGGCGGGCGCGCGCAGCCTCGCCGGCGATCTGTCCGCTGCCGAGTTCTCGGTGCGGTCGGTGGACGAGAAGCCGTACTCCCGTCGTCCGTCGCCGCCCTTCATGACCTCGACGCTGCAGCAGGAGGCGAGCCGCAAGCTCCGGTTCACCGCCCAGACGACGATGCGCGTCGCCCAGCGTCTGTACGAGCGCGGCTACATCACGTACATGCGCACCGACTCGACGTCGCTGTCCGAGGCGGCGCTGACGGCGGCACGCCGGCAGGCGACCGAGTTGTTCGGCGCCGAGTCGGTGCCGTCCTCGGCGCGGCTGTACGACCGGCGCGTCAAGAACGCGCAGGAAGCCCACGAGGCGATCCGCCCGGCGGGCGACCGTTTCCGGACTCCGTCGGACGTCGAGCGTGAGCTCGACCGCGACGAGCTCGGGCTGTACGACCTGATCTGGCGGCGCACGCTCGCATCGCAGATGAACGATGCCAAGGGCCGGACCGTCTCGATCCGAATCGGCGCCGAGTCCGCCGGCGGGCGCGACGCGGAGTTCGGCGTCTCCGGGACCG
>Ga0070741_10013110_pt1 | contig 14751 bp, 13 predicted proteins | sample Coa_R1_4_FD_66440 | JGI IMG/M metagenome (GOLD analysis project Ga0070741, IMG submission 66440) | Surface soil microbial communities from Centralia Pennsylvania, which are recovering from an underground coalmine fire - Coalmine... | ecosystem: Environmental > Terrestrial > Soil > Unclassified ...
GTTGCCCACGCCGTCCCGAAGATCCGCCGCGCGAATGCGCGGCCGTGCTCGGAGCGCAGACCTCCTCCCTGGCGCTGCTGATGCCAGGCCTCGCTGCCAAGTCTCAACACGCCGATCGGCAGCGTGGCAAGACCTAACGGCTGGCGCTCGCCGGGCCGTCGCTGCGCAACCCCGAAGCGGCCGCCGCCGAGACTACATCCGTTGATCCGGAGGCAGCGGGCAGCAAGACGATTGTGCTCCTATTGACCGCGGGGATGGTCTGCGTCGCGCTTGACGAAAGGCCCCAAGACTGAGATCAGCTCATGCATCCAACGGCGCCCTTACGCACCCGCGCCACCTGGTCGCCATCGATTGGAATAGGTGGTCGCCATGCGTCGGAACGACTGGTCGCCTTCGCCGGAATGCGCAAACGGCGGTGCTTGCTTTTCCGGTGCTTGGCGCGGTCCTCGATGCGTGCCCGGGCCGGCACGATACGAGGGCTTTCGACGGTGGCGAAGACCGCCTTCTCGTCGGACACTCTGCTGGGCGCGACGACAAAGAGGTTGTCGGCACTCGCCGGCGCCAGCAGGACAATGCCAAGGCAAGCGAGCGCCATGAGGCCCGTACGCATCGGCGTCCTCTCCTTGAAGAGACCTGGGCACGATCTCTGACAACTGCCGGCCAGGAACATTGATCCACCGCAATTCACCGCCTGCGTGCCTGTGCCGTGCTCCCCGCCGCAGGCCCGCAGTAGACGCGATAGAGCGTCTTGATGAGCGCACGCGCAGGGGTGCTGCTGATGGAGTACCAGATTGTCTGTCCGTCCCTGCGCGCGCCGACCAGCCCATCCCGGCGCAGCACGGCGAGATGCTGGGAGACGGTCGAGTCGCGGATGCCGAGGAACTCGGCAAGGTCGCCGACCGAGCGTTCCTGCTCGATGAGCTGCGGGCATGGACGCTGTCGAACTCGAGCAGATGCGCGGTCGCCGCCGCCAGCAGCTCGCGGCCGCGCAAGACACGCGCCGACGGGCGGTCGAACCGCACGACAAGAGCGAAACCGAAGGCGGACGCGAGTGTGAATACGCCGGCAAGCAACAGACTCCAATAGCGTAGATCGAACCCAACCACAGCCTGCGTTTGCGCAAGTGTAGTCGCGCATCGATACCAGTGCCAGTGACTGGTCCGGTCGCCAATCGCGGCGAGCGCGCGGGCGCCCATGCAGGAACGCACGTCAGCCGGATAGAAGCCCCGGATCACACCATCGGGGAACTGCCCAGCGGGTGGATAGCGGCTGATGCCGATCTCATTGATCAGCATCACGACTGCAAGCCCAGCGAGGAGGGCACCCAGGAACAGGGCTTTCGTGTTGAGCATCACGCAGCCTCCTCGGCAGCGGATAGCGCGCTCAGCAGCGCATCGAACTTGCCGTGCAGATCATCAGCGGTGGCCTCGATCCGCTGCGCTTTCTCACCCAGATCGCGCGCCAGGCCTTCCAGGCCCGCGAGCCTCCGCTCGATCTGCATCAGCCGCTCGGCCAGGGCCTTGTTGTCGCCACCGGCGAGCCCCGTCATGATCAATTCACGGGCAACACCCGTGAGCGTCCCTGACACTGTGTGAGCCCGCGCTTTGAGCTGCTCAATGTGGCACGGCGCCAGCCGCAGCGAGATGGGCTGCGTGGCCTCAGGCATGCGTGGTCTCCCGCTTGTTGAACATTGCCTTCAGCCAAGCAGGAGCCGCGGAGGCGAAAAATGGAAATCATTTCGCGAAATTGACGCTAACGCCGCTAACGGAATCTGGCAGCATGGTCACTGCAAGAAGCGGGAACGACTGTCCCAGAGTGCTCGTGGTGCATAGAAACGCTCCTTTGCATTATGCCAGTCCGAACCGCCGGCAGAGCAGCACCAGCATCTCGTAGACCACATGCGCACACAGGTGCGCTGCCATGTTGTTGACGTCCTGCGGCGGGCTGACGGTGGCGACGTCAACGGCGACGATGTCGAGGTCGGTGAGACTGCGAACAAGGTCGATGCCCTCGCGGGCCGAGAGGCCACCCCAGGAGGGCGAGCAGACACCCGGCGCGCACGAGGGGTCGAAAACGTCCATATCGAAGCAGATGTAGACGGGACGGCCGGCCGCCTGGTCGCGGAACTCCGCCATGCGCTGGCCGAAGCCACCGCGTACCAGGTCGTCGAGGGGCACCACGCGGTAGCCGAGGCCCTGCGTGCGCCCGACCACGCCCTGTGCAAAGGTGGTGCCGCGGATGCCGACATGCCACGACGAAGCCGTATCGAGGAGGCCCTCCTCCGCCACGTGCGTGAACTGCGTGGCGGCGTTGTACTTGTCGGCGGGGTCGTAGGCGTAGGCATCGGTGTGGGAATCGATGTGCAGCGCCACAAGATTCTTGTGGCGCCTGGCGACCGCGCGCATGACAGGCACGGTGATCGAGCCGTCGCCGCCGATCGTGACGGGCACTGCACCCGTCTCCATGACGCGCGCGGTGGCCTGCTCGATCCGCTCGAAGGCATCGAGGATGCGCCCAGGCGTGAGCTTGACGTTGCCGCAATCGACCACGCCGAGCGCGGCCAGCGGATCGAAGTCGGCGTGGGTGGGGTTGAAGCGCCGGATCAGCGGCGACTGCAGGCGCACTGCATCGGGTCCGGTGCGCGCGCCGACACGGAAGGGATGGGTGCCGCAGTCGAACGGCAAACCGAGAATGGCCGCGCGTGTGTTCGGCCCGGGCCGGCCGTAGGGCACGCCCATGAAGGTGAGCGGCAGAGTGAAGAGGTCTTCATCGGACAGCTTCGGCATGCGGGGCCTCTTAGGCTCAGGGGGCTCAGGGGCGGTTGGTGAGGAAATCGAAGGCGGCAAGCGCGTGTACCTTGGCAACGGCCTTCAACTCATCGACGAGGATGTGCTCGTCGGGGCCGCCCATGTTGAAGGGGGTGAGGCCATAGACGACGGTCGGCACGCCGTGCATGCGGTACCAGCGCGAGTCCGAGCCGCCGACGCGCATGTTGAGGGCGGGCGCCGTGCCCAGCACCTCGGTGGCAGCATCGCGCACGCGGGCGACGATCTCATGGTCGGGATCGGTGAAGTTCGGCTCGAAGCGCCGCAGGATGCGCCAGGTCACGCCCGGGATGCGCCCGAGGGTGGCATCGAGCCCCGCCTCGAGCGCGGACGTGGTGATGCCGACGGGCAAGCGGATGTCGGCCTGGGCGGCGGCGTGGACGGGCACGAGGTTGGGAGCAACGCCGCCGTTCACGGTGCCGATGTTGACGGTCACCCGGGAAAGTGTGGTGGTTTCGCCCGGGCCTGAGATCTTCTCGGAGATCGGCGCCGCGGCAGCGATGGCGCGCGTCACGGCGGTGGGCGCCGCGACCGGCAGCCGCTCCAGGTCTTTTACGCGGTCGAGGGCCTCCCGCAGCCGGTCGATGGCGTTGACCCCCTTGTGCACGTGGGCGCCGTGGGCGGCCGTGCCGCGCGCTTCCACCTCGATCCACAGGAGGCCCTTCTCGCCGAAGCGCACGACCATGGGCGAGCCCACGTCACCGCAGATGTTGCCGTCGCCCTTGGCTTCCGCGAAATGATCCAGCAGGTAGCCGGTGCCGAGGGAGCCCATGTTCTCCTCGTCGGCGGCGAGCGTCAGCACGATCTCGCCAGGCCAGGCCTGCACGCGCTCGGCGAGCAGCGCTGCGGCCAGCATGGAGCAGGCGAGGCCGCCCTTCATGTCCGACACGCCGCGACCGTAGAGGCGTCCGTCGCGCAGCGCGCCGCCGAGGGGCGGAGTTGTCCAGCCCGAGGCGTCGCCGAGCGGGAAGGTGTCGAGGTGACCATTGAAGATGAGCCGGCGGCCCGGACTGCGGCCGCGCACGCGCGCGAGCAGGCTCACGACGCCCGGTTCCGGCTCGACGCGGCGGACGTGGACGCCGGGGATCGCGGCCAGCAGGCCCTCGGCGGCGGCGGCAATCGCGGTGGTGTCGCTCGGCGGATTGGGCGAGGCAACGCGCACGAGCCGCTGCGTGATGTCGATGAGGCGCGGCAGGCTCGCCTCGATCGCGGCGGCCAGCGCCTCGCGTTCGCGCATCGCCGCGCCCGCCGGGCTACTGGTTGGCAAGGCGGCGCTCCCAGGCACGAATGGCCATCGCCAGCGGCCAGCAGATGAAGAAGTACACCACGGCGATGAAGGTGAAGATCTCGAGCGGTCGGAAGGTCGACGACGACAGCTCCATGCCGCGGCGAGTGATCTCGCTCACCGAGATGACGGCGCCGAGCGAGGAGAACTTGATGAGCTGTACGAAATTGGAAGCGAGCGGAGGCAGCGTCATGCGGATCGCCTGCGGCAGCACGATGCGGCGGAAGGACTGCACCGGCGTCAACCCCAGCACCTGTGCCGCCTCGCGATGCCCGCGTGGAACCGCCTGAATGCCGGCACGGTAGACCTCGGAGATGAAGGCCGCCTGATAGACCGACAAGCCGATGATGAGCGCCGTAACCGCGCCGATGCCGACGCCGAACACGATCGGCAGCACGTAGTAGACCCACAGCAGCTGCACCAGGATCGGCGTGTTGCGGATCACCTCGCCGAACGACACGCCGAGCCAGCGCAGCACGCGCCAGCGCGACATGTCGAGGCCGGCGATGAGCAGACCGCCGAGCATGGCCAGCACCAGCGTGACGGCCGACAGGAACAGCGTCATCTGCAGGCCCGCCATCAGGAAGTCGAAACTGTTCCAGACCGCATCCCAGCGGAAGCGGTAAGATGACATTGCGCAACTCCTTCCCGGACGATCCCGCCTCGGCTTCGGGCGCCGCTGCCTACGGCGCCACGATGGGGTCCAGCTTGTGCTTCTTGGCGTACTGCATCAGCCGGCCGTCGAGCTTGATGGTGTCGACGAACAGGTTGATGTAGTTGAGCCAGATCTGGTCGCCCGGCGGCACCACGTATGCATAGGGCGTCACGGCCAGCTTCTCTTTCGGCAGCAGGTAGACGGCCCAGTCGAACTCGTCCGTCACTTTGATGGCGGTCGGGAAGTCGGTCATGATGACATCCACGCGCTGCGCGACGAGCTCGGCCTCGCGCGTGTTGGGCGGCGCCACCGAGACGACCTCGGCGTTCTTGAGGTAGCTCTTCATGAACACCTCGATGTAGCTGCCGAGCGAGACGGCCGCCTTGACCCCCTTCTGGTCGATATCGTCCCAGGTCTTGATCTTGCTGCCTTTGCGCGTGACGGCGTAAATGTTGGTGATCAGGTAGGGCTTGGAGAACTCCACAGCCTGTGCGCGCTTCAGGGTGGCGCCGACGCCGAACATGCCGATCTCGCACTTGTTGGCCTGCAGGTCGGCAATGAAGGTGGCAAAGCCAGACTCCACGATCTCGAGCTGCGCGTCGAGCTCTTTGGCCAGCTCCTTGGCGAGGTCGGCGTCGATGCCTTCGATCTGTCCCGTCTTCGGGTTGCGGTACGAGATCGAGTAGTAGAGCGGGTATTGGCACACCCTGAGCTTCTTGTTCTTGGTCACCTCGTAGAGGCGCGATTGCTGCTGCGCGTTGGCCGGCTGGCCTGTCACGAGCGCCGCTGCAGCCAGCACGGCGAGGAACATCGCTGCGGCCGGCAGTCTCCAAGAACGCATGACGGATCTCCTTTTCGGCTAGTCATCCTCGAACAGCTGCAGAAAGCGCTTGGCGCGCTCGGTCCTGGGTGCGGAGAAGAACTGCGCCGGCGCTCCCTCCTCCACGATCTCGCCGTGGTCCATGAAGGCCAGTCGCGAGCCGACATTGCGCGCGAAGTTCATCTCGTGCGTGACGACCATCATCGTCATCCCCTCGCCAGCCAGCTGGCGCATGACCACCAGCACCTCGCGCCGAAGTTCGGGATCGAGCGCGGAGGTAGGCTCGTCGAACAGCATGACCTTGGGCGACATGGCGAGCGCGCGGGCGATGGCGACGCGCTGCTGCTGGCCGCCGGAGAGGCGCGCGGGATAAGCGTCGCGCTTGTCGGCGAGGCCGACCTTCTCGAGCAGCCGCTCGGCAAGCGCAACGGCCTCCGCTTTGGGCGTCTCCTTCACGCGCATCGGCGCCTCGATGATGTTCTCTATCACCGACATGTGCGGCCAGAGATTGAAGTGCTGGAACACCATGCCGATATCGGGCCGCACCGCGCGGGCCGCCCGCCGTACCGCCGAGTCGGCGCCGGGCCTGGCGATGACGCTGCCATTCATGGTCACGTGACCCTCGGACGGCTCTTCCAGCAGCGCCAGGCAGCGCAGCAGCGTGGTCTTGCCGGAGCCGCTGGGGCCGACGACGCACACCACTTCGCGCTCGGCGACCGCCAGCGACACACGCGTCAAGACCTGATTGGACCCGAAGCGCTTGGACACGCCCTGCGCGGCAATGATCGGTGCCCCTGCCATCGATCGTCCGTTCGTCGCACTCCGCAAACATGACGCCGTGAGACCGCACTTGCCACATAACCGTGCGTTATGCCTATCTTGTCGACATGTCCGCCGCGGACGCGCCGCCTCACGTATCTCATGCAGCAACACTTACATAATTGAGATTTTGAGGCAATAACGGGATTTTATCACGCCATGGACGTTCGTCTCCTCGAAGCCTTCAGGGCCGTGGTCGACCACCGTTCGGTCACGGGCGCTGCGGCTGCCATGGGCGTCACGCAGCCCGCCGTCAGCGCCCAGATCGCGCGGCTCGAGCAGGAGCTTGGCTTCGCGCTGTTCGATCGAAGCAACGGCCGGCTGAAGCCGACGTCGGAGGGCATGCTGTTCTACGCAGAGGCGAGCAAGGCGCTGACGGGCATCGACCGGCTCGCCCAGGCCGCCGAGCAGATCCGCACGGCGCAGATGGGGCGGCTCGTCATCGCCAGCCATCCGAGCGCGGCCATTTCCCTGTTGCCGGGCCTGGTGTCGGCCTTCCTTGCCGACCGGCCCGGCGTTCTGGTCCGCCTCCTGTCGCGCAACTCCGATGTGATCAGCCGCCTGCTGCCGAGCGAGAGCTACGACATCGGCATCGCCGAGCTGCCGATCGACGAGACGGCCGTGCGCGTCACGCGCTACCGCATGCGCTGCGTTGCCATCCTGCCGGCCAACCACGCGTTGCGCGCTCGCAAGACACTGACCCCGAGCCTGCTGTCGGGGCATCCGGTAGTGGCCGCGTCGCACACGCTGCAAACGGCGATGCGCGTGCGCAAGGCATTCGCCGAGGCGGGCGCCGAATGGAACCCGGTAGCGGAGGCGGAATTCTTCGCCAGCGTGTGCGGGCTGGTGGCGAGCGGGGCCGGCTGGTCGATCGTCGATCCGCTGTCGGCGGCAACGTTCGGGCACCTCGGCCTGAAGGTCCGCCGCTTCGAGCCCGCGATCCATTACGAGATTGCCACCTTCCATGCGCGAGACCGCGAGCCCTCCATCCTCGCCCAGTCGTTTCTGGCGCTCCTGGGTGATAGGCTCGGCGCGCTCGAAGCCTAAGGAGACACGATGCTTCCACAATCCGGCCTCCCGGCAGGCGTCGATCACGAGCTGTGGGCTGATTTTCTCGCCATCTGCGACTGCGGCGGCAGGCTCGCTGGCACCGAGAGCGAGGCCCGCGCGTTTGCGTTCATCGAGCAGCGCGCGCAAGCCGCGACGGGCGTCAAAGGGCGATCGATCCCGGTCACCTATGGCGGCTGGACGGCACGCCATGCGTCTTTACGGCTGCCCGGCGGCGAGCAGGTGGCGTGTCATGCCTTGCTGAGCAGCGTGGCGACGCCAGCGGGCGGCCTGACCGCCGAGGTGGTCGATCTTGGCCGCGGCACGCCGGAGGAGTTCGCCGCGCACACGGGCGACATCAGGGGGCGCATCGTTCTCGTCCGGCACGAGCTGATGTTCGCGGCCGGCACCATCCACCGCCGCCGCAAATATCTCGCCGCACTGGAAGCCGGTGCCGTCGGATTTCTGATCGCGGGTCCCGTGCCGGGCAGGCTCGTTGCGGGCTCGTCGGGGCGCCAGGATGGGGCCGGCATCCCGGCAGCCGGAATCACCCCCGAGGCCGCGTCGGCGCTCAGGCGCACATCGCGCGGCTGGCCGACGGCGACGTTGACGATCGAGACGGACGAGCGGCCCGCGCAGACCCGCACCCTGCTCTTCGATCTGCCGGGCCGCAGTGACGAATGGGTGGTGCTCAGCGCGCACGTCGACGGCCACGAGGGCGGTGAGAGCGCCATGGACAACGCCAGCGGCCTGGCGGCGGCGCTGGCGGCAGCGCGCCTGCTGGCCCCGCGTGTGGGCGGCTTCCGGCGCGGGGTGCGGCTCGCGTTCTTCAGCGTCGAGGAGTGGGCGCTGACGGGATCGGCGCGCTACGTCGAGGGGCTCAGCGATGCCGAGCGGCGGTCAATTACCCTCAACGTCAACCTCGACTCGGTCGCCGGCAGCCCCGACCTCACGGCGCTGACGAGCGGCTTTGCCCTTCTCGAGCCGTTCCTGCTGGGAGTTGCGGAGGCCGCGGGCATACCACTGCGCACGTTCCGGCCGTTGATGCAGAATTCCGACCATGCCAACTTCGCTCTGGTCGGCGTCCCCGCCCTGCGCCTAGTCGCCGGCTTCGACGATCCCGGCGCCAACCTGCGCTACGTGCTGACGCCCGAGGATACGCGCGACAAGGTCGCGCCCGCGGACCTCGCGAGAGCGACCGCGTTGACCGTTGCCATCGTCTGCGCCGCCTGCACGGCTGATTCTGAAACCGCCGATTGGCGAGGTGTCGTGCCGTGACAGCCAGCGGCGGTTGCTCAAGGCATGTGACGCTCGCGGTGCACGAGGGGCGGCGGCTGCTCGAGGCCAAGTATCTTCGTCATGGCGTCGGCCGTGCTCGTGTGCGGGCGGCGGCGCGTCGGGAAGGAGATGGGCGGGCGGGTCGAGATCATCACGCAAGCTGAGCGTCGACGGCGGTGGAGCGAAGAGGAGAAGCTTCAGTAGGACCGGCACGGAACGGGCCTGCCGTAGGGGCCGACGTGGCGGTGCGACCATTCCCACTGCGGACCCCAGCGGCGCGAGCGGTCGAAGCCGTGCACCCTCACGATGGGAGCATCGCCACCCACCGTCGCGTTCGGATCTGCAGCCCTGTTGGTGCGGCCTGGGCGGGATATGCCTGCACCGCCGCCGGCGCTCAGCCGGTGGCGTGATCTGAAACGCAAACAAAACGGGGCGCGCGGGTTCGTCGACTGCGCTCGCACGTGCGAGATGGCAGAAGTCTCAATGGCGCCGGCCGGCCGGCGGGTCGCGCCATCCCACCCACCTGACATACCCTGCCAGCCGGCCGCCGTGTCGGCGGGGGTTGCCAGACGGTGCCCGTCACGGGAGCATGTACCGGCCTGGCCGCCGCGGCGTCGGTGCAGGCGGGAAAGGCCGGCGGGGTGGAGGGTGGTGATCATGCAGAAGGTTGGACTCTACATCGGCACTCAGTTTCCGCCGGGAACCGACGTTGCCGCCGCGCTCCGGGATATGAGCGAGCAGGTGCGCCTGGCACAGCGCAGCGGCTTTGCCTCCCTCTGGGTGCCGCACCACTACCTGACACACCCGATGCAGATGCTCGCGCCCATTCCGGTGCTGTCCTACCTGCTGCGGGACGCCGAGGGCATGACCATCGGCACCAACATCCTCATCATGCCGCTTCTGCATCCGGTGCACGTCGCCGCGGAAGCGGTGACCCTCGACCTCATGTCGGGCGGACGCTATGTGCTGGGCATCGGCGTGGGCTATCGCGACGCCGAGTTCGAGACCTTCAACGTGCCCTTGAAGGAGCGGGCCTCACGCATGGACGAGAGCATCGAGGTCATGCGCAGGCTGTGGAGAGAGGACAGGATCACGCACAGCGGCAGGCATTTCCGCATCGATGATCTCGGCATCGGCCTCAAGCCGCAGCACGAGGGAGGGCCGCCGATCTGGCTTGCGGCCGTGGTGGATGCGGCGGTGCGGCGCGCCGCCCGGCTCGGCGACGCATGGCTCATCACCAATTTCGCGCACTTGAGCGTGCTCGTACCGCAGATGGCAATGTACAGGACGCAGCTGGCGCAGGCGGGAAAACCCTTCCCGGCGGAAGTGCCGATCACGCGCGAGTGCTACGTCGGCTCGACGCAGACCAGGGCGCTCGAGGAATGCAGGGCAGCTCTGGAATACAAATACGGCGCGTACTCGGCCTGGGGGCTGGACAAGCAATCCAAGGGCGCGGAGTCGTTCGCCCAGCCGTTCGAGGAGTTCGTCAAGGACCGCTTCATCATCGGCGACAGGGCATTCGTGAAGGAGGAGATCGAGCGCTATCGCGAGCTGCTCGGCGTGAACCATTTCATCATGCGCGTGCAGTGGCCGGGGCTGGAGCAGGCCAAGGCCCTCAATACCATCGAGGCACTGGGCGAGATCTTCCACTAGCGTGCACGCCTGCAATGCATCCATCTCGGGCGCTGTGCACAGCCCCGTGCCACGGAACGGCGTCTTGAAAATCAGCATCGGCATCTATCCGAACGAGGCGCCCGCGGACATCATTGCGAGCGCCCGCCTGGCCGATCGGCTGGGCTATGCGACGCTCTGGATTCTCGATTCGCACCTTCTCTTTCACGAGGTCTACACCCTGCTCGGCGCACTCGCGGTGTCGACGACCTCGATCCGGCTGGGCACGGCCGTCACGAACCCCTTGACGCGCCACCCTACCGTCACGGCGGCGGCCTTCTCCACGCTCGCCGAGCTCAGCGGCGGCCGCGCCCTGCTCGGCATCAGCGTCGGCGACAGCGCGCTGAAGTCGATGCACCTCGCTCCCGCCAGGATGTCGGTCCTCGAGGAGACGGTTGTGCTCTGCCGGAAGCTGCTTGCCGGCGAGCCGGTTTCCCTGGCGGAGGGCAAGACGGCGCAGCTCCACCATGTCGGGCCGCACGTGCCGATCTACGTTGCGGCCACGGGACCGAAGATGTTGCAGCTTGCCGGCAGAATCGCCGACGGCGTCATCCTCATGAACGGCACCGCGCCCGACCTGATCCGCGAGGCAGTCCGCATCGTGCGCGAGGGCGAGCAGGCGGCCGGCCGGCAAGGGGGCCATGTCAAGACCACCGTGTGGGCGGCGTGTCATCCGAGCCCGAGCGCCGTCAGGTTCAACGTGGCGCGTGCCATCCTGCGCAACATTCCCGGCGAGACCGACGGTCGTACCCGGGATGTGGCCGACCGCGTCAGGCAGGCCTACGACTTCCGCCAGCACGGAAGCGCGGAGGCCGATTTCGCGTCCCTGATCCCGGACGACATCATCGCCCGGTTTGCCTTCTGCGGAGGGTATGCGCAGATCGCGCGCCAGATCGAGGCCCTCAAGCCACTGGGGATAGACGAGGTGGTGCTGGCGATACCGGTAGCGCCGACGATCACGCCGCGCGACCTCATCATGCGCGAGCTCGGCCCCATGCTAATCTCAACGTCTGCCGGGCGATCATAGGAACTCTGCAAGGCTGGGGATGGGCGATGGGCGCGCACGGGCTTGACGCGGTGCTGACGGGCGGCCAGGCGGTGCTTCCGGACGGAGCCACCGTCGAAACCGATATCGGCATTGCCGGTGGCCGCATCGCAGCGATTGCGGCGCCAGGAGCGCTCGCAGGAGAAACCACGGTCGACCTCAAAGGCCTCCTGGTCCTGCCCGGCGTCGTCGATGCGCACATCCATCTTGGACATGGCTTCGACATCAGCCGGCCGCGCGCGGCCAGTGACGCCGAGACCGAGTCGGCTGCCGCTGCTGCCGGCGGGGTGACCACATTTCTCTCCTACGTCATCTCCGGTCAGTCGTTCGATCCGGGGCTGATCGAGGAGATCTGCGCCGTGACGGGCGCCGGCAGCCGTGTCGACTTCGGTCTGCATCTGGTGATCTCGACGGAGGATCAGCTCGCCCGCGTGCCGGAGTACGCGAGGGCCTACGGCATCCCCTCCTTCAAGATCTTCATGTACAGCCGGGGCGGGGAGGGGTTGCGCATCGGCCTGCCGGATATCGACGACGGCTTCCTGTTCCGACTCGCCGAGGCAGTCGTGCGCGCGCGGGGCATCCTGTGCCCGCACTGTGAGAATATCGAGGTCGCCTGGGTGCTGGGGCGCCGCCTCATGGAGACGGATCCGCAAGGCAAGGGCGGCCTCAGCGCCTGGAACGCCTCGCGGCCACCCTTTGTCGAGGCCGAAGCGGTGCATCGCGTGGCGACGCTTGCCCGCCAGGCGGGCGCGCCGGTCTACATGGTGCACTGCACTTCCGCCGCCGCGCTCGAGGCGGCGCTGGCGCAACGCCGACTGGGCACCGATCTCACCGTCGAGACATGCGCGCACTACCTGACGCACACGATCGACTGGAAGGGCGGCGACCTCGGCAAGGTCGGCCCGCCGATCCGTACCGCGGCTGACACGGAGGCGCTGTGGGCGGCGCTGAAGGCGGGCAGCATCGACGTCGTCGCAACCGATCACGTGCACCGCCACGTTGCGGCGAAGGCCGGCGGCATTTGGAAGGCCTCGCCGGGCTTCCCGGGGCTGCAGACCCTGCTGCCCGTGCTGCTCGGCGAGGGCTATCACAAGCGCGGTCTGCCCTTGAGCACGATTGCCCGCGTGCTGAGCCGCAATCCCGCCCGCGCGATGGGTTGTCAGACCAAGGGAGCCATTGCCGTCGGCCGGGACGCCGATTTCGCCATCGTCGATCTCGACCGGGCCTGGACGGCGGACAACGCCGGCATGCACTCTGATGCCGGCTTCTCGATCTACGACGGCTGGCGCTTCAAAGGCAAAGTGATCCACAGCATGGTGCGCGGTCGCTTCGTCTATCGCGATGAGCAGCTGTGCGCCGACGCAGTGGGACACGGACGATACGTCCGCCGCAGCATCGGCGCAGGATCCGGCTCCGAGGCGGAGTGAGGCGGGCTCCACTGCGGTCAATCGCGCGCGGGCTCGTGGCGCGGCCAAAGCGACACGGGACGGGGGGCAGGCGTCGGTCGATCGGCGAGGACGATCTCTCGGCCCGCGACGGCCCGCCCCTCCTGCACGACGAGGCGGATATGCTCCGGGTTGCCCAGCACGGAGACGTCCTCGAGAGGGTCGGCGTCGACGACCAGCAGGTCCGCGAACGCCGCCGGGGTGAACGAGCCGACGGTGCCCTCCTTGCCGAGGACGCGCGCGGCCGTGCCTGTCGCCGACTTGATGGCCTGCATCGGAGATAGCCCGGCGCGAACGAGGAACTCGATTTCCCGGGCGTTCCTGCCGTGGGGATAGCGGTTGCCGATATCGGAGCCCGCGCCGATGAGCACGTTGGCTGCGTGAGCGCGTGCCACCGCTGAAAGCCAGTGACCTCGGTTGACAGCCATCTCCGCCCGCTGCTTGGGCATGAGGTTCAGAGCTTCCCCGAGCTCGAGGACGCTGAACAAGGTGGAGAGCGTCGGCACAAGCGCCGTGCGCGACCGGGCAAACAGGGCCAGGGCCTCCTCGTCGAGGCGCGTGCCGTGCTCGATCGTGTCGGCGCCCGCACGCAGCGCAAACTTGGCCGCATCGTACGACTGGCAGTGGATGGCCACCGTCCGACCCCACCGATGCGCCTCCGCGACCGCCGCCGCAATCTCCTCGGCGTCGAGGGTGGTCATCCACGTGTAGGCATAGCGGCCCACCTCGACGCCGCTGGCTCCCAGCTTGATGTTGTCGACGCCATTCTTGACCTGCCGGCGGACCTCCTTGACGATCGCCGCCGGACCGTCGACGCAGACGCCGAGCCCGCTCGACGTGCTCCAGTGACTGGGCAGCGTATCGATCATGCCACTGGTCGGGCCGATGATCTGGCCGGATGCAATCACGCGCGGACCGCGCACCTTGCCGGCCGCGATGGCGTCGCGCACAGCCACGGCGACGTTGCCGATGGTGCCGACGTCGCGCACCGTCGTGTAGCCGGCGTCGAGCATCAGGCCGCCATTGACGACGGCATTGATGGCAGCCGTCTCGACCGGGCAGCGATCGATCTCCTCGAGGCTGCGGAAGCCGCTGTAGACGAAGTGCACGTGGCAATCGATGAGGCCCGGGAGCAGGGTGCGTCCACAGAGATCGATGACGAGCCCGTCTCCGCCCGCCTTGCGATAGGCCGACATCGGGCCAACCCCTGCGATCCGACCCTCGCGCACCCTAACGAAGCCCCGCTCGATTGGCTCGTCGGCGGTACCGTCTATGAGGCGCGCGTCGACGAAAACGCTCTCGGCTGCGCCGGCGATGAGCGCATTGCACTCGGCTTCCTTCATGGCCGACCTGCCTCCGTGCGGCCGCAGCGGGCGTCGTTTCGGCCCAGCGGCTCATCCAGCCATCTCGCCACCTCGAAATCCGCACCGAACATCCGGCGATCCGGCGCCAGGGCCATTTCCCGACCCGCCTGAAACATCCACTTGATGTTGCGCTTGTCGCGGAGCACGCGCACGTCCTCGGCGACAGGTCCCTCGACCACCAGAATGTCCGCGGCCTTGCCGGGCGCGAGCGTGCCGCGCGTGTCACCGCGATTGATGGCCTCGGCGGCCGTCGGGGTTGCGGCCGCAATGACCTCCAATGCCGGCCACCCCAGCTCCTGGTAATATTCGAGCTCGAGCACGCCGTCGGGCACATGATGAAACCGATGCGAGGCGTCCGAGCCCATCGCCATCTTCACGCCGAGCTCGCGCGCCTTGACGATCGCTGTCCTGGCAGCCGCGTAGGCCCGCCACGCTTCCTCGACAAAGGCGGGATTCTCGGCCAGCACGTAGCCGGGCAGGCAGCGCGCATGCAGCCA
>Ga0070741_10013111_pt1 | contig 14751 bp, 16 predicted proteins | sample Coa_R1_4_FD_66440 | JGI IMG/M metagenome (GOLD analysis project Ga0070741, IMG submission 66440) | Surface soil microbial communities from Centralia Pennsylvania, which are recovering from an underground coalmine fire - Coalmine... | ecosystem: Environmental > Terrestrial > Soil > Unclassified ...
GCTCGCCACGCGAGCGACGCCTGGCGTGGCGAAGCTGGTGCCGGTCGTACTCAAGATGCCGCCATTCATGCCAGCGAAAAGATAGGGCGAGGCATCGGTTCCGCCGAAGTGCAGGAGGTCGGGCTTAATAAGGCCCGGTGTGCGGCCCGGTCCCTTAGCGCTATAGGACGTGCGCACGTAATCCCCTACGGCGACATCGCACGCACCAATGCCGAGGGCATTGACGCTGTCGGCCGGGGCCATGACGCGACAGCCCGGCTCGGCAACCTCACCATTGTTGCCCACCGCTACGCACGCGAGCGTCGTTCCATCCCCCAGGTGATCATCCAACAAGGTCGTCCAGGGACTCACGTTGTCATCGTCCATGGGTTCGGGGGGACCGAGCGATAAAGAAACCAAGGCGTAGTCCCGCTGGGACAGCACCTCGTCGATCAGCGCAAGCGCGCGATAGTGCCCCTTCTTGCCGCCGGTCTTCGCGCCTAAGACACGATAGTGGTCAATCGTCGCGAATGGTCGAGGTGCCGGTGTATTGGGTTCGATCGAGCCAAAGAGCGCCGCCGAGGTGACCGCCATGCCGTGGGCCTGAAGACTAGGAACGGGGGCGCCGATGTCGTGATGCAGAGGCGGCTCAATCGCCCTCACCCATTTCGGAAAAGGGTGATTCGTCGGCAGCCCTCCGTCGAAAATGGCGATAGTGAGATTCGGATCAACCGCGGAAGCCTCCGGCAGGCGGACGCGCTGGGTAGCTGAGCGCAGGAGCTGCGGCTCCTCGAGCGGGCGCGGCTCCGGCAACGGTCGGATCGCGCGCAAGAACGAAAAGCGCGCCAGTTTGACCACGGCGGCATGCGTCGCGGTGGCGGTCATGAAGAGAAGCCCTCGACTGGCGATCTCGAGGCCCGGATCGAGCTGGACCCCCACGCTCTTGGCAAAGTTGGTGAAGCGATCGTGCCAGCGAGCGTCGAGCAATGCGTCATAGTGCAGGACCAACTCGAGCTCGTTGGGCACGTCGAGGATTCCCGGCTTGATGCGATCATCGCTTTCCATCAGCCGAATGGCTTCCAAGTTGCAGAAGTCGCGCGTGATGGGGTCTTCCGCTAAAGCGCGCTCATTGGCCATGAGGAGCGGCAGGGCACTTTTCAACTGCGCAGGGGTCGCGGCGACGAACAGATCCGTGGTCAGGCTCGGGCCTTCATACTTGGCACGAGTGCCGCCGGCCGGCTTCACCCGATTGCTGCGACTGCCGAGCAAGCGCCAATCGGCATGTTTGAAGAGGGCTTGCGGAAAGGCAGATCGAGAGAGCGCTTGCGGGTTAAGTTGGACAACGGCGACGACCTGCCCATCGGCGCGCGCCTCCGCCGGGATTGCCTCCGCGGCGCTCGCGAGGCTCTGTAGCTGCGGCAGGAGACGCTGACGCTGGACGTCGAGTTCATACGGGGGAGGCCCGGGTTCGTGTGAGACGAAGCGAGCCCGCTTGAGTGTTTGTGTATATCCCAAGAGATACCGCTCGTTCGCCATGGCCTACTCTCCCTGAACACCGGCGCGGCGCAGCGTGTCACGACTCACCCGAGTCAACTGAGCGATCTGCCGGAGCGACAGGGCTCCGTCCTTCGCGAGCGCCAGCGCGATGGACTTCGCTTCCTTGCGCGAGAGCATCGAGAGTCGATCGTGCAATACGCGAGCGAGAATCAAGCCCGCGGGCACATCGGGCTCCGTTACAGCGCTCTTACGAAGTTGAGTAAGCGCGCGCACAAAATCGCTGTGCGAGGTGCCGGCGAGCATCGCGGGGAGCGTCTCGGTCCAGACGGCCGGCAGGCGCGCATCGGACGGCGTAAGTGATGTCATTAGTGCCTTAAGCTCTGTAGCGTCGGGGCGCGGAAATTCCACCCTCGCCTCAAAGCGTCGCCACACCGCATCATCGAGTAACTGCGGATGGTTGGTCGCCGCGACTAGCAATCGACCGGCCGGCCACTCATCCAACTCCTGCAGCAGCACAGTCACCAGCCGCTTGAGCTCACCCACATCGGTAGCATCATCGCGTCGCTTGGCAAGGGCATCCAGCTCATCCAGAAAGAGCACTCCAGGCGTACTCAACGCATAGGCAATCGCGCGCTTCAAATTCGCGCCGGTCGCACCGAGATAGCGGCTCATCACGGTGCCCAAATCAAGCACAAGCAACGGCTTTCCGAGCTGCCGGGCGATCCAGGTGGCCGCCATTGTCTTGCCAACACCCGGGGGACCTGAAAGCAGCACCGTGCGCGTCGGTGTGAGACCCAACTGCCGCAGGCGCTCCGGTATTTGGTGCTCCATCACAATCGACTGCAGGCTCGCGCGTACTGGGTCGGCATATTCCGGTTGCAAAGGCAGCTGCGGTTGGGCGACGACTCGCAGCAACTCAAGGCCGTTTTCCTCAGTGCTCTGCTGCCAACGCGGCACGGCCTCGCGCTCGATCGGTGCGGGCGCCTCCGGCGTCGCCGCGCGTGTCTGCGTGAGTGCGTGGCGCAGGGCGTGCGCCAGGGCTGCGTCGCGTTCCATGAGCTCTCGGACGCGGCGCATACCATAGACCCGTGCGCCGTCGGCATCGCCGGAGATCGCACATTCCGCAAAATGGACTAGATCTCTCTTTATTTCTTCGATCGAGTCCATATTGTTTATATGTTCCTGTTTTGTCTTCATTTACTGTCACTAAATAGTGGACTCATTTGACAATTGCTATTATGATGCGCTCGGATGACCGTCGGCGCAACTCAACTTTCAGGCGTTGAGCCGTCAGGTCCTGGCGAGCTACTTGGCGATCGTTTGCACGAGCGACCGATCACTGCAGACGAGAGTACGGGAGCGGCCACGCGCTCCATTTCGCTTCGATTAGCCACGGGGATGTCTTCGGGACCGGAGTGCTCAATTCACATCACAATGGATACCGACCGTCGCATCAACATGGCCATCGCCTCGGGCGAGCGCAACAAAGAGGCTGTGGAGCTGATCCGCAACTGGTGTCGGCATGCTCGGGTTCAGAAGTTTGGCGGGGTTGGCCTTGTCGAAGCGCAAACCGGTTTGCCCATTGGGCATCACTCTATGGCGTGCGCGTATGCACCCGCCGGCGGGATGGCGATGTGGGACTTGGGCGAAGCTGCACTCGATTTTCATGACCGTAACTGTGCCGGCTGCATTTATCGCGCTCCCGTAGGTCTCCCGAATCTGTCCAAGCTCCTGGGCGAACGAGATAAGGTGCGCGCCGAGCACGCACGAGAGGAGGAGCGTCGCAAGGAGGCACTTGCCGCCCGCCACACGGCTCGAAAGGAGCGTCGCGCGATCCTTCGCGCCGGATTGCCGCCGCTGGCCGCGGCCATTATCGACTATGTCGATGAGCTTGACGGACCGTCGCCGAAGGAGGCCGCGGTCAAACTCCTCGGCATCGCGGAATTGGCGCCGGATACCTTCGAACCCACGGTGGTGAGCTATTTCTTCGAGCTCCTGGAAGCGCGCGAAGCTTGGTTTTACGACACCGGACTTCGGGTGATCCATTTGCTCAACATCGAGCCCGGACGTCTGACACGATGCACGATGTTGGCGCTCGCCGATTCGCGCGCCTAAGACGAGGCGGCCGAGATCATGGAATCGCACGCCTCACTCGTGGACCCCACTCAGATACCGAGTGCATTACCCGCGCTCATTGAGCGCGCCTACCCGCGTCGATATCCGATGCAGCAGACGGTGATTTCACGGCCAGGGCCTTTGATTGCGCTTTATCGGGCTCACCCGCAAGGCGTGGAGCGAGCGCTCAGCGCACTCATCGACCATCCAGAGTCCTATTTCGTCAGCGTGGGCGCCCGAGGCATCACATTTCTCTCGGAACTCGACGCATCAGCAAGCCTTTGAAGCCGACCCCGAAAAAACCGATCGCCTCGCGGTGCAGTTTTTGGCCGGCGCCGGCGTGAGCGGACGCGGCCTGCGGATGCGGCCGACCGCACGGTTCTGCGGCGGTTGCTCGTGGCGGCAAATCGAACCAACTCCTATGATGTGCTGCAGGAGCTGCACGGCGCCTTCTCGTACGTGGCCGAGGAGCTGGTCACCCCCGCTCGCGAGGAGCTCGCCAACATTCTGGGCGCGGCCCTTATGCTCAGCGACAAGATCGCGGCGTCGGAAGGATCACCCATCATCGAGAATGATCCTGTCTCAGCCATGGAGCGCGGCAACATTCGCTCCCAACGGGACAACCTGCAAAACGCCCTCGTCAACTGGGCGGCAGAAGCGGCGGCGGGCGATCCGCGCGCGACCGCCCAATACTTGGACGTGCTGGCGAGTATTCGCGAGGAGCACGCGGTGCTGCGCGCAAGGCTCACCCAGGAAGCGTACCGTCTGATGCGCACGCCGGAAGGGCTTATTGCCACCTTGCCATCGATTTACGGCGCGCTCTTTGGCACCTCGGTGCGTGTGCGCGCCGCGGCTGCCGCGGCTATCGGCAAACTTGACCACAAGACCAAAGATGATCTGCCTCGCCTGGTCTATGAGGCACTGGTCGCACAGCTGACGGACTCGTACGTGATGGTGCATCAGTCGGCGTTTGAGGCGCTCGAGCGGATTGAGCTGCCCGACACGCTTGAACAGGATGCGCACGGCGCCGTCATGACCCTGATCCTCTCCTATCATCAGAGCCGAAAGGACGAGCGCTTCCTGCTCAAGTGCATTTGCCGATACACCGACCGCTTCGCGAGCGAGTCGGAGAAAGCGTGGCTTCCTGATTTATTGCTGGAAATGGTAGACAAGCTCAAAGCCGATGTCATCGTCGAGGAGCATCGTCGCCTCAGCCGCCAATTCCGCCACAAGGCGCGATTCGCCGATATTTGGGTGCGTGTGCTCGAGGAGGCCCGCGCGCTCAGCTATCGTGAAGACGATCTCATCGAAACCCTGAACAGCTTGCCGGAGCAGGAGATTTATCGGCACCGTGCGCGTCTTGAGAAACTGGGAAGCGAGTCGGAAGGTTCCGGGACGTTGCCTCGGCGGCTTATCGAGACCCTCACGCGCTCCGGCGCGTGGTCCGAGGCCGCCAACATCGCTGAACGCTTCCATTCGCAGATTCCTGACACAGTCGAGATGCGCGCGCGCAAACTCCACGCCAATCGATACCGCCTCGCGACACGCTACGAGGCCGCGATTGCTGCGGGCCGAATGGAGGAACTCGGGGAGCTCGCACACGCGTGGAAGCGCAACGAAGATGACATTGAAGCCGATCGGGTAACCCATGAGCGACGTCGACGTCCTTTCCCGAACATACCCGGCACGCATTAGCGCCGTCGAGGCGCTGCGGGTGGCCTCAAAGCCGCGCAGCTCTCACGCGGACTCTGTGCGTCGGATGGCGGATGCGTTAGATGAAGCAGGTCCCCTGTATGGTCGAGCATCCACGGCCGCCGTGTTTGCTGCCTTTGCGGAACTCATGCGCATTGCGGCGATGCTCGTGGACTGGCGCGAGTTTACTTTAACGGCGGGCGCCGACGCGCAACGATTCCTCGTCGGTGCACGCGAGCGATACAAGCTCTGGTGTACCGAATACGCGAATATGACCGCGGTCTCGGGTCTCCTCGCCGCGAGCACGCCAATCGCAGGAGTGACTTCAATTGATGAAGTCGAACAGATCTGTGAGACCCTGGCGCGCCAGCCGCTGCCCGTTGGGATCTTTGCGGACGAAATACCCAGTTACTGGCGAGACAGGTCGAAAGAGGAAGAACGCGAGCCGCCGGAGCCTGCGGAACTCGCCGTCGCATTCATTCGTTTTCGTGCGGATGGCGCACCGGCCGATGAAGTGCATTTCCTCATGCCCAATGTCCTGCACGATCTCGACGTGGACATTCGAGTCTCCCGCTGGCCAGAGGGCGCATCGGTGCTGCGCTTGTATCCCGTATCGATCGAGCCGCGATCGTCTTATGAGCTCTCGACCTTCGAGTTTCAACGCCCGCCCGGCGATCCGCCCTATCACTTGAGTCAGAAAGGCCGGGCGCTTTTGAAAGTTCCGCAAGCGGTGCACGCAAGCCCGTACGAGTTTCGGTATTCAGCAGCGTTCGACATCGAAGCCGCTCAGCCGGTGATCGTCGTGGGGCAACGGAACTTGAGAATCGAGGGCTATGATCCGGCTTTGGCGCCGATGACCGGCTACCGGGAAATCGACGAGAAGCTGATGCGCATTCGTGATCAGCTGCGCAAGTCGCTCGTGGCACCAGAGGACGTGAAGAACACACTGCTGGTGCTCCAGTGCTTAGGCAACCTCGCGGGCCGCGCATTGCAGGATTCTCTCTTCAAGGGCGCGACAGCGGAGAAGGACTTCCAGGCGCAGGGCCGGGACGAGCTGCGACGCTCACCCACCATTGGTGAGGAACTCGAGGAGCACCCCGCAAGCTCCGGCGGCATCACTGACCTCTCCTTCCGGCGTATCCGCATCGAACTCAAGTACGATGATAAGGCCCCCTTTGAAATCAAAGATTGCGTGCGGTTTCTGGGGCAAACCGCGATGTATGCCACCGGATCGGGCAAACGGGTCGGGGTGCTTTGCGTGTTGGACAATAGCGCGAAGCCAAACGACCCTTCCCCGCTGCCGATGGCATCGAGCTCTTACAACATCCCGTGCAAACAGGATCGGTCCTGGTCGCCACCGTGCTGATTCAGGGAAATCTGCCGTTGCCGAGCGCGCTCTCACGTTGACCCGATCACTTTGGTACGCCCCAGGCTGAAGGGACGTCGCGGCGCCTTCGAATCGGCGAGTTCTTGGACATATCGTGCAAGCTCCAGCGCGGTGATGAATGTGTGCCCCATCTTTGTGAATCGCGAGGTGCATCGTGAGCTTGCTCTCGGCGACGCACGCGTAAACGTCAAGCGATCAGCGCAGCGGGGCAAGTGGCGAGTCGGTCATATTGACCTCCAAGCGGCATAAGAGCGCTCAAACTGCTTAAGTGGATATCCGGTGGGCGAAATCTGGCGGGTGATGTTTAGCCCTTCCGACTGCAGACTCCGCGGCATGCCAACACTATCGAAGTTCGATACCGATCGTTCGAGGGGTGGGGAGCGCATGTTGGCGCTTCCTGCACGGCTCGAGGCTGCGTTGACAAGATTCCTTCCGATTTGGCGTCATCCATCGCGATCGCCAATCTTGGACGTGTCCAGTAGCCGGGCCGGCTCGGGCTCGACACTCTGTTCGCAACCTTCTCGCCGCCAGCGTGGATGCAGGTCAACCTCGGACGGGCATCCATGATGGACGGTTGTCCCCACGCAGCAACATTGCGCATTCCAACATGAGAGTACTCCAGCATACTCAGTAGTTGTCGCATCTGGAATTTGTTGAATCTCCGCGTATAAAGGATTATCTAGACAGACGTCGACCACTACAACGCAGCATGGACCAACGTTTGTTCTGGAGGTGTCATGTCCCTTTCCGCCGAGAGTCTGCCCCAAATTCGATTCGACATCATCGACGCTTCCCGCATTCTTCGGATGAGCCGAGCTTCGCTTTATGAACGCGTTCGATTGGGTGAGATAAAGACCCAAAAGGACGGCCGTCGCAGCTACATTACGGCGCTTGAGCTGCAACGCTACGTTAATTCAAAGGGCTAACCCGAAACACCGGTAGGAAGTCTGCCCGTGCCGGCGCGATGTGCTGACGTGTTCGCCTGGCGCCGGACCTTTATGTCGTCCGCAGGGCCTCCGCCGCTCACCCGCCTCGTGCTCCAAGGGATGTCGCTTTTCATGGCACCGAGCGGCGGAGGATGCTGCTGGTTAAGCGTCCGGCGCTTGGCCGAGATCACCGGCCTCGACAAAGGCACGACCTCAAAACATAGAGCGCAAGCCGTAACTACCGGATGGCTCATCGCTGGTACCAACCCACGGCATCGTCAGTGTCCGACGTTCTGGTGCGCCGTTCCAGACGGCATTCCTATCTTCGAGTCACGGGCGGCACGGAATACTCCCGTTGCAAGGTTGGGCTCGTCCCTTATCGACAGTGAGCAGGCCAGCGCGTGGGAGCCTCGCACGTCGCGCGTACACGGTCATCTACACCTAGCGTCCGGTGGAACCGTACAGTCACAAAGGAAACTGTACGTTTTGAAAGCGGAAACCGTACGGTCTCGCCGGACAAACCGTACGTCCCCGCCGGACCAATCTTCTATGAACATAAATGATCTTGGGAAGGCGACATCGGACTCGGTGACGCATTCGACCACCGCCGCTGGCGACACGCATGCGACTGAAGATGCAGTCAGGGCTCGTTTGAATGCATGGTTGCGGTCGGACGCTTTCGTACGGATCTGTCGAAGCAGCCCAGAGCTGGCATTGAGGCTGACACCTCCGAACTGTCGAGCCCGAGGGTATGAGTCGCTGATTCGGGAAGCGATCGAGAGAGCGAAGAGGTGAATCAACAGCGGAAGGAGCGTCAGCAAGACAAAAGGTGGCGGCACGTCCCGTGCGCCAAGGCATTGTCTGCACATCGGTTTTCACGGCACTCAACACTTGCGGTCAGTGCCACCTCGCGGCCAACGTGTTGAGTTAATACATCATTTCGCGTGCTGTGTGCGCCCCAGTACGCTGTAGCATGGAGCGCGAACCCTATGGCGAAACAAGGCGATGACCATTTCCGACCTCGTTCACGAGCGTCCCGCCACCGCGGCAGCTCCAAGCAGAGCCCGTTCGTCAGGCACGTCATAGAGGCCTTGGCAAAGGCCGGTCCCAACCCTGGAGGCCGAATGCTCGGCCCTCTGTCGCGTCCATCGCAGGCCAGACGACCGGGTGCGCGGTTGGGTCGCGGCCACGTCGCTGCCAAGTTCGCCGGCCAGAAATTGGGTGAGCGCTCACGCCGCGCGATCATCAAAACACGACTTGTGGTGCTCCATAGAGCCGGCCCGCAGTCGATCGCCACGCATCTGCGATACATACAGCGTGAAGGCGTAACGCGCGAGGGCGGCCGAGGGGAGCTCTACGGCGCGGATACTGACCACGCCGACGGCCGCTCGTTCGAGCAACGATCACGAAACGATCGACACCAATTTCGCTTCATCGTCTCGCCTGAGGACGCTGTGGACCTCAGCGACCTAAAGGGCTTCACGCGCGATCTAATGCACGAGGTAGAGCGAGATCTCGGCACGCAACTCGACTGGGTGGCAGCAGATCATTGGGACACAGACAATCCGCATACGCACATTGTCTTGCGCGGCCGGGATAGTGCCGGTCACGATCTCATTATCGCCGGGGACTACATCGCTCACGGCATGCGCCATCGCGCAGCCGCGATTGCGACGGAATGGCTGGGGCCGCGTACTGAATTGGAGATTCGACGCAGCCTCGCGCGAGAAGTGGAGCAGGAGCGTTGGACAAGTCTCGACCGGAAATTGCAGCAGCAGATGAGCGACGGATTGCTTGATCTCCGCCAGCCAACGACCGGCGAGACGCTCCGAGAGCGCGTGCTGCTGACCGGTCGCCTCGACAAGTTGCGGCGCATGGGATTGGCGCGGGAAACGACACCGGGATTGTGGATCGTCTCGCCGCAGATTGAACCGACACTACGCACGTTGGGTGAGCGCGGAGACATTATCCGGAAAATGCAGCGAGCGTTCACTCGCGCACACCGCGACTACTCGATCTTCGATGCGACCAGTGCGGCGCCACCGATCACCGGACGCGTGGCAGCCAAGGGGCTCATCAACGAACTCCAGGACCGTGGCTACATCATCGTTGATGGCGTGGACGGTCGGGCTCATTACGTCGTCCTGGCGTCCAAAATAGACCTCACGAGCTTGCCGACCGGCGCCATCGTGACAGTGCGTAGCCCCGCCGAGCCACGGTCAGCAGACAGAACGATCGCCGCGCTAGCGCAGGACGGGCACTACCACACAAGTGGCCATCTGGAGGTTGCACAGGCTGACGTAAAGCAGGGTCGAAATCCGGCTGACTTCGTGCAAGCGCACGTCCGGCGACTCGAAGCTCTGCGCAGGGCCGGGATTGTCGAGCGCGTTGCGGAGGGCGTCTGGCGTATACCTCCCGATTTCATTGAGCGCGCACAAAGCTACGACGTGGGGCGCGCTCGCGGCGCCACCGTTGACGTGCGATCGTATCTGCCGATCGACCAGCAGGCGCGCGTCATCGGCGCCACGTGGCTCGATCGGCAGCTACTCGGCCGCACAGAAAGTGTCGCAGTGACAGGCTTTGGCGCAAACGTGCGCGAGGCTCTTGAGCAACGCGAACGATTCCTCGTCGAGCAGGGGCTCGCCGAGAATCGAGGCGGCCAAATCATCGTCGCTCGCAACTTGCTGGCAACCCTGCGCACGCGAGAATTGGACGCCACCGCGAGCAAAATCGCCGCTGAGACCGGCCTTGAGCACCGGCCCGTCGCGGACGGCTCCCCGGTGTCCGGGATCTATAGGCGAGCAGTTACCTTGGCGAGCGGACGGTTTGCGATGCTCGAGGATGGGCTGGGGTTCAGCCTTGTGCCCTGGCGGCCCGTTATCGAGCAGCGCTTGGGTGCTTCCCTCCGCGCGATCGTCCGCGGCGAGGGAGTTTCGTGGGACCTCGGGCGACAGCGTGGAATGTCACTCTGAAACGCCCCACGTTCGGCAAGGGAGCCTTACGCTGTCCAGGGGCGACGCCCCCGCATGATTTCGGTCACTTGCCTTTGGCGCGCACCGCTTTCGCCAGAAGCTTCGCTCCCGTGGCATTGCAAGCTACTGCGATCATGTGGAGCTCGGATGCGGACACGGACTGCCCGCCGCTCTCGATGTTCTGGATATAGTTATTGCGGCGACCCAGCTTCTCGCTCAATCCCCTCTGCGTAAGGCCGGCTGACTGGCGAGCCGCTTTGATTTGTTCTCGAATCGCGCGATCAAGCAGGGGATATGGCCGCATGGCACCTCCGTTTTGAGGTGCTTCAAATAACCTAGCACTGCCGTTGCTAGGAAATACCTAGCACGAGTAGCATAGCCCCCGAGCGCCATCGGCTTAGGCGGTGCCCGCCGGGACTGGCATCCCGGCGAGCACCTACCACAACCACGTACAATCGAGGTACGCAGTCATGGGTTCTTCACGGACGCGAAATTCTACGCGCGCTGGTAGCGCGCATTCTAATAGATTCGATTACGGACTCCGGGGCACCCCGGCCATCCTCAAACCATGCCGGCATGGATGGAAGGATCAACCATGATCGAACATCAAGCTATCCTGCCGTCGATCCCTTTTCTCAAAAGTAACGAGGAACAGGCCGTCAAGGTGCGCAAGCGCCTGGAGGACATCTTCAGCAACATATCGCTGGTGCACGATGTCATCGTCATGACTATCGAAGTCTGCGAGGCAAATAGCGGCGACTTCAATCCCGAGATGTCGCATGTACTGCGGCGGTGCGGAGCCAACAAGCTCCACTCCCAGTTACAAGCGCTGACTTCCATCATTGAAAAATTCGGCGGCAGGACGGCCTACAGCGAGCACAAGGTCTCGGAAATTGGCGTGGCGGCTTCCAATGAGCACGGGAGGGAGGGTCAATGAACAGCTTTCGACTGACAGCTGTGGGTGTCCTTGCGCGAAATCCGGAACTAACTGCCAAGGGCGACCTCACGTTCGCCCGCTTCTGTCTCAGGGGAAGCGACTCTGCGGGCGAGTCCGAGAAGGACGGCTCTCGCGAGTTTGTTACGAGTCTGTGGTTCATCGCGGTCGGAGAAATTGCGGAGTCCATCGCTCGCCATTCGCGCAAGGGAGATCAACTCATCCTCGAAGCCCGGATCGTCGCGAACGACTGGACTGATAAAGACGGCGAAAGGCAACGCGGCCATACCTTCATCGTCACAGGCTTCCTGTTTGGGGCAACCAGTGGAGGGCATGGTTCGCCAATTGGCTGTCGGGGCGACACGCCTCATGCGCCGTTGCCAGATGCCAACGCTGCTGAATCCGAAGAGGAGGAAATGGCCGCCTGAAATCGGGACTGAACAAAGGCCCTCATGCCCGGAGGCTGAGGGCCTTTCCAGAAGGCACCTAACCAGAACCGCCTCACGGTCCCTTCAATCGATTGTCAGTGTCCGCGTCGGTATTTTTGCCCTGAACGATTGCGTCAAGCTCCTTAGAGGTCTCGCTCAGACGATTGGGTGCGGCGGCGTTACAAGCCCGGATCTCATGCGGCGAGCCCTTGCCGTAGAACACAATGATCTGTGTACCCACCTCAGTGCGCGGGTAAGAGTCTTCGATTTTAGGCGATTGGGTCCAGGCGGAAATGATGTCCGCCGGGTGAAGGGTGCCCTTCCATGACCTTAAAACGCGAAGCTTCATAAGCCTGCCCGGTACGGCACCCTTTTGGAGCCTGTATGGCCAGGGCACCGGCCCGTCACGCGCTTCCGCAATTTCGACAAGAACAACAGTGTCAGCTTCCGCGTATCGATCACTGGTAGAAATTGAGGCACATTTGGCGCTCGCCCCTCCTCCGACCAAAATGCTTGCCGTTGCCAACAGAGAGGCGATGAGACTCACGCGAACCCTAACGCCCTTGCCCACGCGCCGCCGAGCGTAAGCGAGGGAAACGAAGCGCGTAGCGACGTTGACGGTCGCAGCGCAGTAACTTGTTAGACCAACAGCTAGTCCGCGCTGAAGCCTTCCAGCGTTAGTAGCTGGACGCTCCTTACAGTCTGTCCATCGTGAGTGATTGCGCACGCAAACTCCGGGTCGAAGGGTTGGCTCCTGAATTCAAGATCGTGCGAATGTTCCTGGTCTATGTAGTCCTTAAATACAGCCTGCACCAGATACGAGTCGTTTACCCAGTGGCGCCGCTCCAATACAAGCAAGTCTGCGAACGACATTCCGGCCCTGGCGTCCTTACAGAATGCCAGCAAAGCGTGGTCGCGCCACATCTGCCATGCGATGAGTCCCGGAAAGGGCAGAACAATCGCAGCTACGAATGAAACAACAACAATCCACCGCGCACGCTTCGTCATGAATTATCTAACGCGGTTCTTCATATCCAACGGCCATAGGGTATCTCATCGCTCAGTCACTCCGATAGCCACGATCCAAAATGCCACGAACACAACGGGGAAACCCGCAATCGCAAGCCACCGAAAGCGGGGTAATCCCTGCGCCTGCAGATCCCGTCGCAGCATCCATGCACGCACCATCAAAAACGGAAGCCCAAACAGCGCCGCCGCAAAGTTGCCGAACGAAGCGACGCCGGACCAGTTGCCGACAATCGCATGCATGCAAGTCAGCGCAACCACACCGTAGCCAAAAAGAAGAACGAGATTCGTGAACATGGCGTGCTCCGCTACGGTGACCTCATCTCGCCCTTGTTAATTACACGCTGTTGCTCGTCGAGGTCGACTATGAGAACGTGTCCTCCGACCACGGGCGTGAACGGTAGCGAATACCAGAGCCGGAGAAAGTAGGGGTCGGAGCATGGCGGGTGAGCATTGGCGCAATACTCCGGGCGAGAATACTTCAGTGGAGATTCGAGGTTATCGGATGGGCCAAAACGGGTGATAACGGTGAACATTGTATCGCCAGGCGAAGTCATGGCGAAGGCGCTGGCGCTGGCGTAGCGATGGCGCTGGCGTAGCGATGGCGCACAACGAGACCCCATGCGACGTAGACGATAACAGCCCACAGCAATCCATGACCGAGGAAGACGACAAGGCGCCTCATAATTCAGAGTCCCTCTACTGCAACCAACTACCGCGACTGATCCTCGTGACTCTTTGCGGGCGATCATGATGGATCGCTTCCGGAAAGATCTGGGGGCACTTTTAGAAAGACATAAGTACGTGCAGCAGCAGGTTTCAAACGCGTTTGCAACTGCGCGGCCTGCTTGCGCAGAGGTACCCACGCAGCGTGCTGCATAGCCGAGAGATTTCGCTCTCTCCCAGTTCCGCCCGGTAGTGTGTTGATAGGCACGGTATCAACAGCGTCGGCGAGCGCGGCAATTGCATCCTCATCTTCTCTATCCAAGATACCCTTGCCAAGGAGATAACGCCCAGCGCCAATGTCAGATTGAAGTTCCCATGCGGTATTGTAGTCGCCCATAAGCTGACACTGACGCTCCGGCTCCTCCTTCAAAATATCCACCGCTCGCAGAAAGTAGTAGAAGGCGTTGTGCGTCGCTTCAACGATCGAGGCGGCGCTATCTTCGTCTCCGGGCTGCTGAGGCATGCTTCGTTGCCACGGGGGTGTGACGGCGTGTCCGGATCTTCATTTTCGTCAGAACACGGATATGCCGAAAAGTTGAGAGAGAGGCCGAGAGTTGCAAGATCGCGAATTTCCGCTGAAGTCAGATCGACTGACGCCACGAACTGCCCGGAATCTCCGACGGAAATGCCAATAGAAAGTTCGGCATCGACCGCCCCCACGAACAACGTCGAGTCATACCTGCGGCACTCCGCCAGAAATCCACGGACTTGGTCCAGCATGGCCGCCGGGCTCGCAGCATCGGCAATGGATGCGTTCAATGTCGATGCGGCATAAACGCCGCCGCGGCGCCGCGGCCAACCAGCATTGGCGCGTGACGCGACCTTTATGCCGAGTTTTCTGATGATGTCATCCAACAGGGCATCGTTACCGGAAAGTCTCAAGGTCGCGACGTTTAAGGGAGCTTTTGCGTGCTTCATATCATCAGATTACTGCAGTGGGCGAATGGCCGCGCTAGGGCCACGATTCGAGTACGTCGCACGCCCGCTCCTGGCCGTTGGCCGTTGCAGCCTATTGGCCATGCGCAAGCCCAGTCGCCGCCGTCACGACGTCGAACCGTAGATCCTCCCC
>Ga0070741_10013112_pt1 | contig 14751 bp, 12 predicted proteins | sample Coa_R1_4_FD_66440 | JGI IMG/M metagenome (GOLD analysis project Ga0070741, IMG submission 66440) | Surface soil microbial communities from Centralia Pennsylvania, which are recovering from an underground coalmine fire - Coalmine... | ecosystem: Environmental > Terrestrial > Soil > Unclassified ...
CCACCGCCACCTCCGCCGCCACCGCCCATCGCCATGTCGGCGCCGCCGCCTCCGCCACCGCCGCCCGTCGCCATATCGGCGGCGCCGCCGCCTCCGCCGCCGCCCATCCCCGTCGAGAACGTATCGAGCTGCGTCCCGGTGTCGTCATACGCGGTGCCCGTGATCAGCCCGCCCGCGATGTGCAGCAGCGTGAAGTTGTACGTCGAGACCTGCTTGTCGACGGTCGCCGCGGTCGAGCCGCCGACCGTGTAGAGCGGCGCGCCGGCTCCGCCCGAGACGACGTACATCGTCGAGCTCGAGTCGTGCAGCCGCGCGTAGATGTGATCGTGCCCGCTGAACACGAGGTGCACCTTGTTCGACGGATCGTCGAACAGCGGCACCCACGTCGACTGCACCGACGTATCGTCGCCGTGCTGCCCCGGCGAATACGCCGAGTGGTGGAACCACACCACCACGTGATCGATCGTCGCGTCGCCCTTGGCCGCCGCCAGCTGGCCGTTCAAGAACGTCATCTGTGCCGCGTCGGCAACATTATTGGAGTTGAGCCCGATGAAGGTCGTGTTGCCGCACGTGAACGCATAGTACGGCTGCCACGCCGCTCCCGCCGCGCGTGGCGCCGGAAAGATCACGCCGAAACTGCTCGCCAGCGTCGACGCGCTTGGATCATCGTGATTGCCGGGCACCGCCATGAACGGTGTGTTCGACACGAGATTTTTCGTTGCCGGAAAAAATTCGGACAGGTATCCCGAGTAAGCGCCTGTCACGTAAAGATCGCCGCTCTCGAACACGATGTCCGGCGACTTCGCCATCACCTGGCCGACGATCTTCGTGTGCTCCGCCTGTCCGTCGCGGCTGTCCCCGTAGAACACCACGTCCATCGGCGCCCCGGCGGCCGGGCACGTGTGGAAACTGGCGCTGGCCGGCGTGCTGAGCGACGTGACGGTGTAGTCGTATTGCGTGCTGAGTTGAAGTCCCGTCAGCACGACCTCGTGGTCCTTCGACGCATTGCCGGTGACGGTCATCGATGAACCGCCACCAGTCTTGAACGAAACGCTGGTTGCGTCGCTCGCGCTACTCGTTCCCCACTTGACGATCATCTGGTCCGGCGTGACGCCGCGGCCGATGATGGGGCCATAGGTCAATGACTGCGCCAGCGCGTTCGTCGAAAACAACAGAAGAAGGAGTGCTCGCTTCATGTGCGGAGCAGACTCCAATCGGCAAACCACGTCAAGCCACGATCTCTTGACGCGGCGCGGACGGGAACGAGAACGTGTAGATGCGTTACGCGCAGATTCTCGCCGCCGCGGCGGCCGTAGGGCTCGTGCCCGCGATCGGCGGATGCGGGCTGATCGCCTTCGACGTCGATCAAGATCTGCCGGAGCAGACGATCCAGGGCAACCCGCTCGGCGGCATTTTGCCGCAGGCGCTCGGCGCCGCGACGCCGCTCAACGTCGATCTCAAGAGCGAGACGCAGAAGCGCTCGACCGGCCCGGCGTCGTCGGCGAACCTCTCGGCGCTGCGCTTCGCCGCCACGCCGCACGCGATGCCGTCGGGCAACTTCGACTTCGTCGACGAGATCCACGTCTTCATCGACTCGCCCGGCTCGTCGCTGCCGAAGAAGGAGATCGCCAACCTCGCGCCGGTGCCGAAGGGCCAGACCACCATCAACCTCGCGGTCACGCCGGGGATCGATCTGCTGCCGTACATCAACGCCGGCGCCGAGATCACCGCCACCGCCACCGGCCGCCAGCCGTCGCAGGACTTCCACTTCGACGGCCACGTCACCATCACCGTGCACATCTGAGCTGAGTTGCGCTATGTTCCGTCGGCGCGACGCGCCCGCCGACGATGAGCCAACCAGGAACCGACCAGCCGGCCGCACCATCCCCGTCGAAGGCCCGCCATCCGCCGGGCCTCTACGTCCTGTTCTTCACCGAGATGTGGGAGCGGTTCGGCTTCTATCTAATGATAGGAATCCTGCTCCTGTTCTTGCGCGACACCGTCAAGAACGGCGGCAAGGGTATGGACAACGCGCTGTCGGCCGACATCGTCGGCACGTACGTCGCGCTGGTGTACCTCACGCCGTTTCTCGGCGGGCTGATCGCCGATCGCTATCTCGGCTATCGCCGCACCATCATCATCGGCGGCGTGCTCATGGCCGCCGGCTACTTCATGCTGGCGGTCCCCGGCTCGAACGTCTTTCTCTACGTCGGCCTCGGCACCATCATCGCCGGCAACGGCTTCTTCAAGCCGAACATCTCGACGCTGCTCGGCATCCTCTACAACACCGAGGAGCTCAAGCCGCGCAAGGACGCCGCGTACAACATCTTCTACATGGGCATCAACATCGGTGCCTTCGTGTGCAACTTCGTCGCGGCGTACCTGCGCAACAACTACGGCTGGCCCTACGCGTTCGCCGCCGCCGGCGTCGGCATGCTGATCGGGCTCGTCACCTTCCTCGCCGGCATGCGCACCGTCGCGCACGCCGACGTGCTCAAGCCGCCGCAAAAAGAGGACATGCCGTTCCTCGAGATCGTGGTGCAGGTGTTCGTGCCCGCGCTCGTGGCCGGCGCGATCGGCTGGTTCATCCCCGGCAACTTGATCGGCTCCGACTCGAACGACGCGTTCGTGTTCGCGTGCATCCCGATCATCATCTTCTATCTGCGCGTGTGGCTGCGCTCGAACCCCGTCGACAAACGGCGCGTCGGCGCGCTGCTCACCATGTTCGGCGTGTCGGTGCTGTTCTGGAACATCTACAACCAGAACGCGACCGCGCTGACGATCTGGGCCGACAACTATACGCACCGCGAGATGCCGTCCGGCGCCGAGCGTTTCTTGAAGACGTTCGATCTGGCGCAGACCATCGATACCAACGACAAGGACGTGCCGGTGCTCGACGAGCACTTCCGCACGCGGCGCGGGCCGGGCGGCATGGTGGTCACGCACCAGGGCGTCGATCCCTACTTCCAGAATCTGCCGCGCGACCAGTGGCCGCCGCCGGGCAAGCCGCTCAAGCTGATCTCGACCGAGCTGTATCAGTCGATCAATCCGTTCTGCATCATCCTGCTGACGCCGGTGCTCGTCGGCTTCTTCGGCTGGCTGCGCGCGCGGCGGCGCGAGCCGTCGACGACGTCGAAGATCGCGTGGGGCATCATCATCAGCGGGCTCTCGTCGCTGGTGATGGTGGGCGCGTGTCTGGCCACCGACGTCTATCACAACAAAGTTTCGTCGGCGTGGATCTTCTCGAGCTACGCCGTGTTCACCGTGAGCGAATTGTTCTTGAGCCCGATCGGACTCTCGCTGGTTTCGAAAGTCGCGCCCAAGCGGATCGCGGCGCTGATGATGGGCGGCTGGTTCCTGACGACGTCGCTCGGCGGAAAGCTGTCGGGGATCCTGGCCGGCTTCTGGGACGCGTTCGAGGCGAAGTGGCTGTTCTTCGCCATCAGCGCGGTGGCGGCGATCGTCGCCGGCGTGGCGCTCTTGCCGCTCGCGCGCCGCTTGTCGGTCGTCGTCGACGAAGCGACCGCCTCGAAAGACTAGCCGGCGGGCGCCCGTTGTCACGGCGATCCTGGCGCGCGCGTTTCGTCTGGCTGCTGGTGCTGGCGCTGTTCGTCGACGGCGCGTCGCGGCTCGGGCTCTACGTGCTCGCGCGCGCGCGGCACATCGAGTATCGGCCGATCGCGCTCGCGCTGTCGGAACGCGAGCGGCGCGAAGCGACCGCGATCGTCGCCGCGAAGGAGTTCGACTGCCTCGAGTACGACGCCGAGCTCGGCTGGGCGCCGCGCCCGGGCGCTTGCGCCAATTCGCTCGGCGCGCGCGGCCGGCGCGAGTATTCGCCGCGGCCGGCGCCCGGGATCGTGCGCCTCGCCGCGTTCGGCGACTCGTTCACGTGGGGACACGACTGCACGCCCGATCAAACGTGGGAGCACCGCCTCGAGGTCGCGCGTCCGAACCTCGAGGTGCTCAACTACGGCGTCGGGGCGTACGGCGTCGACCAGGCGCTCCTGCGCTTCGAGCGCGCCGGCGCGGACGCACACGCGAGCATCGTGCTCATCGGCTTCATCTCCGAGAACGTCATTCGCCACGTGAACGTCTATCGGCCGTTCATCTACCCCGGCGCCTTTCCGCTCACCAAGCCGCGCTTCGTACTCGCCGGCGACGGGCTCGCGCTGCTGCCGAATCCGATCCCGACCATCGCCGGCTACCAGGCGCTGCTCTCCGACGAGCGCGCGTCGATCCTCCGCTTCGGCGAGCACGACGCGCACTTTCGCTCGGGCTATCACGCGGGCGCGATGGATTGGCTGGCCGCGGTGCGCTTCTTCAAGCTGCTCGGCCACACGCTGCGGCCGGCGCTCGATCGCGAGCCGATCGCCATCAGCGACGTCTACGACACCCGGCTCGAGTCGTTTCGCGTGACGACGCGCCTGTTCGATCGTTTCTCGAACGAAGTGGCCGAGCGCGGATCGACGCCGGTGATCGTCATCCTGCCGACGGAGGCCGATCTCGGGCGGCGGCGCGCGGGCCAACCGCCGCTGTACGGTCCGCTGCTCGAGCACTTTCGCGCCCGCGGCTATCGCGTCATCGACACGAGCGAAGCGTTCAACGCCGCCGGCGACTATTTCACCGCGAGCCATCACTTGAACGCGGCGGCGAACCAGCTCGTCGGCGACGCGATCGGCGCGGCGCTGGAGCGCGACGGACTGATCCCCGCGCGCTAGAGGGCGGCGTGTTGAAAAACCCGCGTCGGCCTGTTCTACTCGACTCATGGTCGCGAGAGTCGAATTGCTGATGGTCGTGGCCATCGCCGCCCTGGCGCCGGCCGCGTGCGGGCCGGGCAACCTCAACACCGGCAACGGCGACGGCGGCGGAAACGGCGCGCAGTCGATCCACGTCACGTCGGCGAGCTGCGTGTACATCAAGACCACGAACCTGGGAGAGGACCTCTACACCTGCACCGTCTCCGGCACCATGACCGGGAACGTCGGCGACAAAGTCATGTCGGCGTACTACAACCCGGGCTTCGAGAGTTGCTCCGCCAACTGCGGTTCGGGTGGCTGTCCCATCGGCACCGGCTGCGCCGGGCTCGACAGCAGCAATTGCAGCTGGGGCGATTCGGCGGCGCTGTGCGATCGCAAGGCCGGACAGCCGGCCAGCGGCACGTTCAAGATCACCGGCGATTGCAGCGGAACCGTCCAGCACATGGGCGACCACATGGTGATCGGCGCGGTGCTCGACGAGTATCCCGGCACGACCGCCGGCACTCCGCGCGACGTCATGACGGTCACGTGCGGGACCGGCAGCGGCGGCAACGACGGCGGAACCGGAGGCATGGACGCCGGCACCCCGCCGATGTGCGACGTCTCGAGCCAGTGCGCTGCGTGCATCAACCTCACCGTCAACTCCGCGTGCACCGGCGCGTTCATGCAGTGCTACGGCTATCCGATCAATCCCTCGGGCGGACCCTGCTGCGCGAGCCACACGTCGGCCGCCTGCCAGTCGTGCAAGTCGAGCACGAACCTCGCGGCCGCCTGCCAAGCGTCGTGCGGATCCGAGTGCGGGTTTTGAGCGCGCGCGCGGACGGCGTGCGCTAGAGCAGAAACTCGGCGCCGACGGCGAAGTCGATCGCGCGATAGAACTCGTCGTGCGCGTCGCGGCAGCCGTTGCACGTCGCCGAGTAGAAGCCGGCGCCGAACGTGAAATCCAATTCAGCGCCGAGCCCGATGTGCGGCGTGACGAAGTACTTCACGCCGCCGCCGGGACGGAACACCACCGCCGCGCCGTCGTCGTTCGACGGACGGCCGAGGATCGCCACCACGCCGGCGGAGAAGTTGGCGTACGGCAGCAGGCGATATCGCGCGATCGGAAACTTCAGCTTGATGCCGGCGAGGAAGTCGATCGAGTCGCCGTTGCCGTCGAAGCCGGCGCCGCAGTCGTAGACCACGCCGTTCGCGAGGCAGAGCGCGCGGCTCGACGTGCTGAACGCCGGGTTGAGCTTGACGTTGAACCAGACGACGTCGGTGAGCTTGCGCGAGTAGTCGAAGAACAGCTTGACGCCGCCGGGCGTGGTGCCGCCGAGCGACGCCTGGAAGCCGAGCTGCGCCGACAGCTCGTTGGAGCCGGCGAACGCGGCGCGCTTGCTCACCACCGGGTTGCCGCTCTGGGCGCGCGCCGGCGCGAGCCATCCGCCGAGCAGCGCGGCCACGATCACGAATCGCATGGTCACCTCCTCGCGCGGCAATGAGCAGCGCGCGTGCCAGCGCGAAGCGGCCGTGAAGTCGCGCGCGCAGCGAACGTGAATCGAGCGCGAATCGAGCGCGCGGCGATCGCGCGCGGAGCTTTTTCGCGCCGGCGGAGCGATTCCGCTCCGTCGGTGGCGACAAAAGTGAAACCGATTTCACATTATTTCAGAAAAGTGAAACTGATTTCACTTTTACGATCGCAGCGCGGCGGCCAGCTCTTCATAGAGGTGAATGGCGCTCTTCACCGACTTGCTCCAGTCCTCGAGGTGCAGGCTCTCGTTCTCCGAGTGCGCGTTGGTGTACGGATCCTCGACGCCGATGAGCAGCGCCGGCACGCCGCCCAGCTCGCGCGCGAACGGCTCGACGAACGGGATCGATCCGCCGCAGCCCATGGTGATCGCCTTGGTGCCGTAGCCCTTCTCGAGCGCGCGAAACGCCGCCTGGAACGCCGGGTGCGACGGATCGGTGTACCACCAGCCGGCGGCGCTCTCGGGGTGGATGGTCACCTCGACGCCCCACGGCGCGCTCGCGCGCAGGTGCTTCTCCAGCGCCGCCTGCACCTCGGCCGCGTCGAGATCGGGCACGATGCGGATGCCGACGCGCGCCCACGCCGACTCGTTGATGATGTTGCGCGCGTCGGCGCGCGTCGACGCGGCCATGGCGTTCACCGCGATCGACGGCTGGCGCCAGTTGGTCTCCCACGGGTGGCGCCCGCCGAGCAGCGTGACGTCGGGCAAGAGGCCCGCCTGCTCGCGAAACTTCTTTTCGTCGGTCGGCAGCGACGCGATCGAGCGCCGCTCCTCGTCGGTGAGCGGGCGGACTTTTTCGTAGATGCCGGGGATGGCGATGCGCCCGTCGGCGTGCGTGAGCGACGCCAGCATGCGGCACAGCGCCATCGCCGCGTCGGGCACCGGCCCGCCCCACATGCCCGAGTGCAGCGACTGCTTGAGCGCGCGCACCTCCACGTCCACCGCCACGAGGCCGCGCAGCGCGGTCGTCACCGACGGCAATCCGGTCTCGAAGTTGGAGGTGTCGGTGAGCACGATGGCGTCGGCCGAGAGCAGCTTGCGGTGCTGGCGCAAGAACTCGGTGAGGTGGCCGGAGCCGATCTCCTCCTCGCCTTCGACGACGATCTTGACGTTGAGCGGCAGCGAGCCGGCGCCGCGCAGCCACGCGTCGACGGCGCTGGTGTGCACCACCACGCCGGCTTTGTCGTCGGCGGCGCCGCGGCCGTAGAGACGGCCGTCGATCTCGGTCGGCTCGAACGGATTCTTGGTGCGCCAGCGGGCCGCGTCGCCCGCCGGCTGCACGTCGTGGTGCGCGTACAAGAGCAGCGTCGGCGCGCCCGGCGCCTTCAGGATCTCGCCGTAGACGTACGGGTGCGCGCCGGCGACCTCGAGCAGCTGCACGTTGGCGAAGCCGCGCTCGCGCAAGAGGCGCGCGGTGGCCTCGGCGCTCTTGCGCACCTCCGCCGGATCGAAGCCGGCGAACGACACGCTCGGGATGCGGACTAGCGCTTTGAGATCTTCGAGGTACGCTTGGCGGTGCGCGGCGAAGTGCGAGAGGGCTCGGTCGGTCTGCGTATTGGCCATCCGCGCTGACTACCACGCCGCCGCCTCGCGGTTCCAGCTTGACGAAGCGAGCGAGCGGTGGTAGTAACTCTGTTATGAGTTACGAAAGTCCCCACGTCGCGTACTACTGCATGGAGTTCGGTCTCCACGAGTCGCTGGCGATCTACTCCGGCGGGCTCGGCGTGCTGGCGGGGGACTTTCTGCGCTCGGCGGCGGCGCTCGCGCTGCCGGTGGTCGGCGTCGGGATCGCGTGGGCCGAGGGCTACACGCGGCAGCACATCGACGAGCACGGCAAGGTCGAGGATCTGCCGACGCGGCTCGATCGCACGCACCTGCACCGCGAGCGCCCGATCGCGCACGTGAGCATCCACGGGCGCGACGTGCCGCTGGCGATCTTCCGCGTCGACGCGTTCGCCAACGCGCCGCTCTACCTGCTCGAGCCCGTCGAGGCGCGCGACCGCTGGATCACGCGGCGGCTGTACGGCGGCGGCGAGGACGATCGCGTGGCGCAGGAGCTCGTGCTCGGGGTCGGCGGCGCGCGCGCGCTCGAGGCGCTGGGCGTGCGCGTCGACTTCCACCACTTCAACGAGGGGCACGCCGTGTTCGCCGGGCTGGAGCTGATCCGGCGCGCGCGCGAGCGCGGGGCGAGCTTCGAGGCGGCGTGGGCCGAGGCGCGCGAGCGCATCGTGTTCACCACGCACACGCCGGTCGACGCGGGCAACGAGAAGCACGACCTCGCGCGCCTGCAGCGCATCGGCGCCGCGCTCGGCTGCTCGCACGCGGAGCTGGAACGCATCGGCTGCGCGCCGCACGCGCCGCGCGACAAGTTCAACATGACGGTGGCCGGCCTTCGCCTGGCGTCGAACGCCAACGCGGTGGCCGAGCTGCACGGCGCGACCGCGCGCGAGATGTGGCGCCACGTCGACGGCGCGGCGCCGATCGGCGCGATCACCAACGGCGTCGACGCGCGCGTGTGGCAGGACGCGCGCGTGCGCGACGCCGCGCGCGAAGGCGACGCGGCGCTCGACGACGCGCGCAGCCGCCTGCGCCGCGAGCTGTTGATCGAGCTCGAGCTGCGCACCGGCGCGCGGCTGGATCCCGAGCGGCTCACCATCGGCTTCGCGCGCCGCGCCACCGCGTACAAGCGCGCCACGCTCTTGTTCCACGATCGCCCGCGCGCCGAGCGGCTGCTCGACGAAGGCCGCCTGCAGCTCGTGTTCGCCGGCAAGTCGCACCCGCGCGACGCCGGCGGGCGCGCGCTCGTCGAGGAGATGGTGGCGCTCGCGCGGCGCCATCCGGGCCGCGTGGTGTTCGTGCCCGACTACGATCTCGCGCTCGGGCGATTGCTGACGCGCGGCTGCGACGTGTGGCTCAACACGCCGCGCCGGCCGCTCGAGGCGTGCGGCACGTCGGGCATGAAGGCGGCGATGAACGGCGCGCTCAACGTCTCGATCCTCGACGGGTGGTGGGTCGAAGGCTGCCGCCACGGCGAGAACGGCTGGCGCATCGGCGGCGAGCCGGCGACGAGCGCAGCGCACACGACGACGACGACGGCGCCGCACGCCGCGCACGCGCCCGCCGCGCCGCACGTCGCGCACGCCGACGACGCGGCGGTCGACGCCGCCGACGCCGCCGCGCTGCACGACCTGCTCGAGCGCGACGTGCTGCCCGCCTTCTACGCCGACCGCGCGCGCTGGCGCTCGATGATGCGCGCGTCGATCGAGATGGCCGCGCGCGATTTCTCGTCGGACCGCATGGTGCGCGACTACTTCGCGCGGCTCTATCGCCCGGCGCGGCAGCGGCTCGCCGCCACCGGCTGAGCGTCTGCAAACGGCTGTCCGCAGCGCGGTGAGGAGCCGAGTCCCCGTGGCGAATGGCCGCGGCGCGCGTGGCCCGGCGCCTCGCTCGCGCCCGCTCAGCGACGGGAAAACGCGGAGATCGGCGTGGATCCGCGTTTGCTTCGAGCCCTGCGCATGTCGCGTGAAGACTGCTCCGGTTGCGTTCGCGGCGTGACGCGTCGCGATTTCTGCGCGAGCGCGGGGGCGGGCGCGGGCCTGCTGGTGCTGGGGCTCGCCGGCTGCGAAGGCGGGCCGGCGCGCATCTCGACCGGCGCGATCGACGACGAGCCCGGCAGCCCGAACGACAACGGCGGCGGCGGCTCGCCCGACATGGCGCACGGCAACGTCGGCGGAGGAGGCGGCGGCGGTGGTGGCGGAGGCGGCGGCTCGCCCGACATGGCGACGGGCGGCGGTGGCGGAGGCGGTGGTGGCGGTGGCGGAGGCGGCGGCTCGCCCGACATGGCGCACGCGGTGACGACGTGCAGCGGCTCGCTCAGCGCCGGCGCCGCGTCGGCGATCGCCGTCGGCACCGCCAAACATTTCTCCGGCAGCCAGTACGACCTCTACGTGTGCCGCGACGCCAGCGGCCTGTTCACCGTCGACTCCGCGTGCACGCATTCCGGCTGCACCGTCAAGCTCCAGTCGGGCAAGTGGTACTGCCCGTGCCACGGCGCGCGCTTCAACTTCGACGGCACCGGCCCCACCTCGCCCGCGTTCTCGCCGCTGGCCAACTACGCCGTCTGCGTCGACTCGAGCGGCAACATCACCGTCGACTACAACAACACCGTCAGCCCCTCGACCCGCGCCTGATCGCTGCTTAAGATCGCCGTCCATGTCCACGGACAGCGGCGTCCTGCTCATCAATTGTCCCGATCAGCGCGGCATCGTCGCCGCCGTCTCGGAGTTCCTCTATCGCGCCGACGGCAACATCCTGCACGCCGACCAGCACGTCGACGCCGAGCTGAACCTGTTCTTCATGCGCGTCGAGTGGGCGCTCGACGGCTTTCAGCTTCCGCTCGACGCGTTCGCCGCCGCGTTCGCGCCCATCGCCGATCGCTTCGGCATGATCTGGCGCCTCGCCCGCTCGACGGCGCGCCCGCGCGTGGCGCTGTTCGTCTCCAAGTACGATCACTGCCTCGCCGATCTTTTATATCGCTGGCGCGCGGGCGAATTGCGCTGCGACGTGGCGCTGGTCGCCGGCAATCACGCCGACGCGCGCCCGCTCGCCGAGTTCCACCGCGTGCCGTTCCACCACATCCCCGTCGGCGCCGATCACAAAGACGCCGCCGAGGTGGAGGCGCTCGCGCTCCTGCGCCGCGAGGCCATCGAGCTGGTCGTGCTCGCGCGCTACATGCAGGTGTTGTCGCCCGCTTTCGTCGCCGAGTATCGCCACCGCATCATCAACGTCCACCATTCGTTCCTGCCGGCGTTCGTCGGCGCGAAGCCGTATCACCAGGCGCACCAGCGCGGCGTCAAGCTGATCGGCGCCACCAGCCACTACGTGACCGAGCAGCTCGACGACGGGCCGATCATCGAGCAGGCGACCCGCCGCATCTCGCACCGCGACCAGCTCGACGATCTGCTGCAGAAAGGGCGCGAGCTGGAGCAGTCGGTGCTGTCGCGCGCGGTGCGCTGGCATATCGAGAATCGAATACTCATTTACGGAAATAAAACCGTCGTATTCGATTGAAAACAAATTTGCCCGCAGAGGGAGAATCGTCTTATAACCGTGTCCATGCCACGTCAAAAACAACTCATTACCGAATCGGAAATCGACGCGTTTGCGAATCGCCTGAAACAGCTCGTCCGTCAGGCCGGGCACGATCACTCGATCGCCGCCACCTTGCAGAAGCTCGCCGGCTCGTTCTCGCGCGCGCCCGCGGGACGCGCCGCCTCGGCGCCGCGCGCGGTCAAGAGCGGCAACGGCCGCCGCCGCCGTCGTGGCAATCCGGCGCTCGAGCAGAAGATCGTCGAGCTGGTGAAAGCGTCCAAAGCCGGCCTCGGCTCGCCCGATATCGCGCACAAGCTCGGCGTTCCCAAGGAGCGCATCAAGAGCATCGCGCAGAAGCTCAAAGGCAAAGGCACGTTCAAAGTCGTCGGCGTCAAGCGCCAGGCGAAGTATCAATTCGCCGGCTGACGCTCGATTCACCGCGGCGTTCCCCTCCATAGATCAGGTCGATTGACCCCAAAGCGGCGGCTGGCGTAGCCGGCTGCGGCCGATGCGCGCGCGGAAATCGTTGGCGATCCGCGCGGCCCGCGGCTTGCTCGACGCGCGCGCCATGAAGCGCCTCCTCTTCGTCTCGCTGTTCGCCGCCGCGTGCGGCGCCGTGCCCGGGTCCGAGCCCGGCGGCGATCTGCCGCTCGGCGATCAGCTCCCCGACGACGCCAAGGCCGACGGCCTCTGGGGCGCGGCGCTCACGTGCAAGCCGGCGCCCGATCTTCCGTCGCTGGTCGCGCCCGCGATCACGGTCTCGCTCGACGGGCTCACGCTCCACCTCGTCGACGCCGCCACCGGCTACGACCAGGTCTTCCCCGTCGGCGTCGGCACCATCGACGATCAATCGACGTCGCGCACGTTCGGCGAATCGCTCACGTACGATCCGATCGTCTCGACCGGCGGCCACGACTTCGCCATCCGCGCCGCCGACATCCAGCCGTGCAAGACGTGGTGGACCGATCCCGAGACCGGCCGCAAGCAGCCGGTGTTCGCCGGGCTGCCGTTCATGCCGTGGCACGGCGCGTACGCGGTGCACGGACCGATCGACAACTTTCGCGCGCCGTCGGGCGGCAACCTGCGGCGCGGGTTCGTCTCGCACGGCTGCGTGCGCATGGAGGCGGCCGACGTGCTCGAGGTCTATGCGCGCATCCGCCGCGTGGCCTCGACGCCGGTGCACGTGCAGCGCGAGCCGGAGCGCGCGAGCGACGGGCGGCGCGTCGACGTGGCGGTGCTCGCGATCGGCGCCGAGTGCGCGGCCGACGCCGACTGCAACTTCGCCGGCGGCGTCTGCAAGCACAACCGCTTCGCCGATCGCGGCTTCTGCACCGTGCGCTGCACCGCCACGTGCGCCGATCGCGCCGGCTACCCGACCACCATGTGCGTCGCCGATCCCGGGGACGCGTCGTCGGGGATCTGCGTCGAGCGCGTGCTGCCGCAGAACACCGGCTGCCGCTCGCTCGATCATTTCGTGCCGCGCGCGGCGTCGCGCTTTCACCAACCGCAGGTGCGCGCCACCGTGTGCCTGCCGGGCACGCCGGGCTGGATCGGCGATCACTGCTTCGCCGACGGCGACTGCCAGTCGGGCAACCGCTGCGCCGGCGCGAACGGCGCGACGCCCGGCGTCTGCACGCAAGGCTGCGCGCTCGCCTGCCCCGACGAGCCGGGCGCGCCGACGACGTTCTGCGCGAGCGACGCCTCGCTCGGCAAGACCTGCCTGCGCCACTGCACGCCCGAGTCGAACGCCAGCGAGTGCCCCGCCGACACCGACTGCGCCACGCGCCCGCGCGCCTCGAGCGGCCAGGCGACGTTCGCCTGCGTACCGCGCGGCTGACGCGCGCGCGCTGACGACGCGCCACGATCGCGCGCGCGATCTACTATGCGCGCGTGCGGCCCGAGCACTTCACCCAGCGGCAGGCGCAGCGCATCGCGCTGGCGGCGCAAGGCTTCGGCGATGCGCGCCCGCGCGGCGCCGTCGATCGCCGCCACCTGCGCCGCGTGCTCGCGCGCGTCGGCCTCATCCAGCTCGACAGCGTCAACGTCCTCGTGCGCTCGCACTACCTGCCGCTGTTCTCGCGGCTCGGCGCGTACCCGACGAAGCTCCTCGAAGAGGCGGCGTGGGGCCGCGAGCGCGAGCTGTTCGAATATTGGGGCCACGAGGCGTCGCTCCTGCCGCTGGCGACGCACCCGCTCCTGCGCTGGCGGATGGAGCGCGCCCGCCGCCGCATCGGCACCTGGCGCCGCATGGCCGAGCTGGCGCGCGACCGGCCGCGCATCATCAATGATACGCGCCGCGCGATCGCCGACCGCGGGCCGACCGCCGCGTCGGAATTCGACGGCGGCAAGGGCGTCGGTAGCTGGTGGGGCTGGAGCGACGTCAAGATCGCGCTCGAATATCTCTTCTGGTGCGGCGAGATCACCACGGCGCATCGCCGCAACTTCGAGCGCGTCTACGATCTCACCGAGCGGGTGCTGCCGCGCGCGGTGCTCGAGCTGGCGACGCCCGGCGAGGCGGAGGCGCAGCGCGCGCTCGTGATGATCGCGGCGCGCGCGCTCGGCGTGGCCACCGAGCGCGACCTGCGCGACTACTTCCGCCTCGACACCGCCGACGCGCGCGCGCGGCTCGCCGAGCTGGTGGAGGCCGGCGCGCTCCTGCCCGCCACCGTCGAGAATTGGCGCGCCGGCGCGTACGTCGTGCCCGAGCTCGCGCGGCCGCGCGTGCTGGCGGCGCGCGCGCTGCTCTCGCCGTTCGATTCGCTGATCTGGAACCGCCCGCGCACCGAGCGGCTGTTCGACTTCACCTACCGCCTCGAGATCTACGTGCCGCGGCACAAGCGCGTGCACGGCTACTACGTGCTGCCCTATCTCTACGACGGCCGCCTCGCCGCGCGCGTCGATCTCAAAGCCGATCGCCAAGCGCGCACGCTGCTGGTGCACGCCACGCACCTCGAGCCGCACGCGAGCCGCGAGGAGAAACACGCGCTACGCGAAGATTTGGGCGCGCTCGCCAAGTGGCTCGACCTCGAGCGCGTTGCTCATCGGCAGAGGGATTAAACGCCAAGACGCCAAGACGCCAGCTCAGAAATTATTAATTTCCTGGCGTCTTGGCGTCTTGGCGTTGATCTGAATTTACTTTCGCGGGGCGACGATCAGGATCTTGCCTTCGGCGGAGTCGGTGAGGTAGGCGGCGCCCTCGTCGGTGGCGACGGCGTTGCGCGCGCCGGCGGCGGTCGGTACCACGGAGGCGACGGCGAGCTTGCCCTGCGCGTCGACGCGCGCGACGGTGAGCCGGGCCGCGCGCGCCGCGCCGGCGTACAGCTCGTGGCGCGTCTCGACGTAGTCGATGTTGTCGACGCCGGCGCCGGTCTCGAGCGCCGACAGCTCGCGTC
>Ga0070741_10013113_pt1 | contig 14750 bp, 12 predicted proteins | sample Coa_R1_4_FD_66440 | JGI IMG/M metagenome (GOLD analysis project Ga0070741, IMG submission 66440) | Surface soil microbial communities from Centralia Pennsylvania, which are recovering from an underground coalmine fire - Coalmine... | ecosystem: Environmental > Terrestrial > Soil > Unclassified ...
GCGCAGCACGACGCGGTCGCCGCGCGCAGCGACCACGGGCTGCGCGAGGCGGAGCTGCGCGAAGCGGTCGCCGATCCGCACGACACGCGCGAGGACGTCGGCGGTGCCGTGATGCAGATGGACGCGGGACGGGATGTCTGCCAGCGCCTCGACCGCGACGTCGAGCCGGTAGCTCGCCCGGTACGCGCCCGGCGCCGTGAGCGCATCCCCCCGACGAAGCTCGCTGCGCTCGACGCCCGGAAGCGCGATCGCCACGCGCTGGCCGGCGTCGGCCCGCTCCACCGGCCGGTCGTGCACCTGCACGCTCCGCACGCGAACCGTGCGCCCGCCGACCGACAGCTCATCGCCCTCGCCCACCGAGCCGGCCCACAACGTCCCGGTAGCGACCGTGCCGATGCCGCGGAGTGTGAAGACGCGGTCGACGTAGAGCCGCGTCGGCGCGGCCGCGCGCTCGCGCTCGAGCGCGACCGCGGCGAGCGTCGCGCGCAGCTCGTCGAGGCCGGCACCCGTACGCGCGCTCACGGCGACGACCGGCGCAGCCGGCACCAGCTCCTCGGCCTCGGCGCGAGCGAGCTCGAGCAGCTCGTCGTCGACGAGGTCGGACTTCGTCAGCGCGACGACACCGCGCTCGATCCCGAGCAGGCGAAGGATCGCCAGGTGCTCGTGCGTCTGCGGCCGCGCGCCCTCGTTCGCGTCGATCACGAGCAGGAAGAGGTCGATGCCCGTTGCGCCCGCGACCATCGTGCGCACGAAGCGCTCGTGTCCCGGCACGTCGACGACCGACAGGCGCCGTCCGTCGGGAAGCTCGAGCGGCGCGTAGCCGAGATCGATCGAGATGCCGCGCTCGCGCTCCTGCGGTAACCGGTCGGTGTTCTTGCCCGTGAGCGCCTCGACGAGCGTCGTCTTGCCGTGGTCGATGTGGCCGGCGGTGCCGACGGTCAGCGGCATCGCTTCACTGCTGCCGCGACCTCGTCGACCTCGTCGTCCGTGAGCGTCCGGCAGTCGAGGAGAAGCCGGGCGTCGCGCACGATCCCGACGACAGGCGGCTCGCCGAGGCGGAGCGGCGACGCGAGCGACTCCTCGACCGCGCAGGCAAAGGACGGGAGCTCCGCGAGCGGCAGCGCACCGCCGCCGACGCGGGCGACCGTCTCCTCGACCGAGCCGTCGACAAGCTCCGCGAGCCGCGCCGCCCGCGCGCGCACTGCGTCGGCGTTCTCGCGCAGCATGCCCAGCATCGGGATCTGCTCCGGCGCGTCGAGATAGGCGAGCAGGGTTCCTTCGAGCGCGGCGAGCGACAGCTTGTCGATCCGCAGCGCGCGGTGGAGCGGGTGGCGACGGAGGGCTTCGACGAGGTCGGCGCGGCCGACGACGATGCCGGCCTGCGGGCCGCCGAGCAGCTTGTCACCGGAGAAGCAGACGAGATCGGCGCCGGCCGCCAGCGCGTCGCGCGCGGTCGGCTCGCCCGGGATCTCGCCGAGCGAGCCCGAGCCGAGGTCGTCGACGAGCGGCAGCCCGTGCCGGTGCGCGATCGCGCTCAGCTCGTCGGCGCGCGGCTGCTCGGTGAAGCCGACGACGCGGAAGTTCGACTGGTGCACGCGCAGGAGCAGCGCCGTGTCGGGGCCGACGGCGCGCGCGTAGTCGGCCGCCCGCGTCCGGTTCGTCGTCCCGACCTCCACGAGCCGCGCGCCCGAGCGTGCGAGGACGTCGGGGATGCGGAAGCCGTCGCCGATCTCGATCAGCTCGCCGCGCGAGACGATCACCTCGCGGCCCTCCGCGAGCGCCGCGAGCGCCAGCAGGAGCGCGGCGGCGTTGTTGTTGACGACGAGCGCAGCCTCCGCGCCGGTCAGGCGGCGGAGGAGCGCAGCCGGGTGATCCTGGCGCGAGCCGCGCGTCCCGGAGCGCAGGTCGAGCTCGAGGTTCGAGTAGCGCCGCGCCGTCTCGACGACCCTGGCGAGCGCCGACTCTGCCAGCGGGACGCGGCCGAGGTTCGTGTGCGCGATCACGCCCGTTGCGTTCAGGACGCGGCGGAGCGACGGCGCGCGCAGCGCGAGCAGCTCGTCCTGGAGGCGCGCGGCGAGATCGCCGGGGTCCGCGCCCGCCCGGATCTCTTCACGCGCGCGGTCGATCACGCTGCGAGCAGCGTCGACGGCGAGCGGGTCGTCGACGCCGCGTGCGAGCTCGTCCACGGACGGCAGGTCGCGCAGCTCCATTGCAGAGAAAGGCTAGCCCCCGTCGCGCCGCTCGTCGAAGCGGTCGAGCACGCACTTGACCGCCTCGGCCGGTGAGTCCGTCAGCGAGACGAGGTCGAGGTCGCTCGCCGCGATCATGCCGAGCGGCAAGAGCTGCTCACGGAACCAGGCGAGCATCGGCTCCCAGAACGACGAGTCGAAGAGGACGACGGGGAAGTGCAGCACCTTGCCCGTCTGGATCAGCGTCAGCGCCTCGAAGAGCTCGTCGCCCGTGCCGAAGCCGCCGGGGAAGACGACGAACCCCTGCGCGGGCTTCACGAACATCACCTTGCGCGCGTAGAAGTGGCGGAACGTCAGCGCGATGTCGAGGTAGGGGTTGACGTGCTGCTCGTGCGGAAGCTCGATGTTGAAGCCGACGCTCAGCCCGCCGCCCTCCTTGCAGCCGCGGTTCGCGGCCTCCATCGCGCCGGGGCCGCCGCCCGTGATCACGGCCCAGCCCGCCTCGCCGAAGCGGCGGGCCGTCTCCCGCGCCGCCGCGTACTCCGGCGATCCCTCGCGGATGCGCGCAGAGCCGAAGATCGAGACGGCCGGCCGGTCGATGCGCTCGACGGCCTGGAAGCCCATGTAGAACTCCTCGGCGATCCGCGCGGTGTTCTCGCGCAGCTCGTCCTGATCCTGGTGCGGCTTGTCGAGAAGCTGGCGGTCGTCCACTAGAGGGCGCCGTTCGGCCGGGTCGCGAGCATGCCGAGGACGAGCAGCGCCGCGGTGAGGACGTAGAGCGTGCCGATCACGAGTGCGCGTGTGCGGTCGGGCGCGAAGGCGGCCACGGGCACGCCGTTTGCGAACTGGATCCGCGGCAGCCGCCACTCCTCGTGCGCGGCGCGGACCGTCTGACCGCCGTCGAGGAAGCCGATCGGCAGCATGTTGAACGCGTTCAGCAGGAACGCGATGTTCGCGAGCGCTTCGAGCAGATGCGAGCCGTTCGCCGCGGCGACGAGCCAGACGACGAGTGCGGCGAAGCCGCCCGTGATCGGTCCCGCGAGCGAGATCGTCGCGTTCTTCCACGGCGTCAGGCCTGCACGCTCGATCGTCACGAAGGCGCCGAAGAAGGGGATGAACGTCGGCAGCGAGACCTTCAGGCCGTGACTGCGGGCTGCGACCACGTGGCCGAGCTCGTGGACGAGGATCATCAATACGAAGCCGAGCGCGAACGTCCAGCTGTGGAACCAGAGCGTGTACGCCGCGACCGAGATGAAGAAGCCGAAGAACTTGACGAAGATGAAGCCCCACTTGAGGGCCGTGCCGCCGATCAGCACGATCAGCCCGCCCGCGCGCTCGAGCGAGCGCTTCAGCGTGCTCTTCGGGTGAATCGGCTGCTCGTTGCGGTACTCCTCCATCAGCTGCCCTGGCCGATCCATTCCTCGCCGCCCGCGTAGACCTCTTTCTTCCAGAGCGGAATCGTCGTCTTGAGCGTGTCGATCGCCTCCCGGCACGCGTCGAGCGCGGCCCCGCGGTGCGGTGCCGAGACGGCGATCACGACGCTCGCCTCACCGATCTCGACGCGCCCGATGCGGTGGTGGATCGCGATCTCCGAGAGGCCGTGCTTCTCCTTTAACTCTGCGCCCAGCCGGACGAGCATCGGCTCGGCCATCTCCTCGAAGGCCTCGTACTCGAGATACTCGACGTCCCGGCCGCGGGAGCTCCGGCGGACGGTGCCGACGAAGGTCGCGATCGCGCCCGCCTCGTCGCTCGCGGCCTCCGCCGCCGCGGCGGCGAGATCGAGGGGCTCGGCGCTGATGCGAAACGCGCCGCCGGACACGGGCGGGATGAGCGCGACCTCGTCGCCGTCGCCGAGCTCACGGTCGCGGTCGGCGTACTCGCGGTTCACGGCATAGAGCAATCCCGGCGGCTCGGGGCCGAGGTCGAGCTTTGCCCAGACGTCCCCGACGCGCGCCACATCCTCGATCTCGCGGCGCGCGACGCCCGCGCGTTCGCGCAGGCCTGCGAAGAGTCTGACGACGACGCGCACGCTCCGGAGTGTGCCTCACGGCGTACTCTGAGCCCCGTGGGCATGTATTTCCACTCGGCACGGGAGGTGCCCGAGCGTCCCGCCGACCCCGTCGTCAGGCGCGCGAACCTGCGCCGGATCGGCCCGCTCTTCACGCCGTACAAGGCGCGTCTCGGCGGCCTCCTCGCGCTGATCGTCTTCTCCGCCGCGCTCGGCGTCGTTCCTGCGTTCCTCCTGAAGCACGCCTTGCAGGCGATCTTCACGAACAACGACCGTGCGCTCTCGCTGAACGCGGGCGGGATGATCGCGATCGCGATCGCGACCGGCGTGCTCGGCGTCATTCAGACGCTGCTGTCGAACCAGGTCGGCCAGCGGGTGATGCACGATCTGCGGGCGGCGGTCTTCCGCCATCTGCAGCGGCTCTCGCTCGCGTTCTTCACGCGCACCCGGACCGGCGAGGTCCAGTCGCGCATCTCGAACGACATCGGTGGGGTCCAGAGCGTCGTCACGAACACCGCCACCTCCATCGCATCGAACGTGACGACGGTGATCGCGACGATGGTCGGCATGGCGCTCCTCAACTGGGAGCTCGCGCTCTTCGCATTCGCGCTGATCCCGTTCTTCGTGCTCCTGACGAGGCGTGTCGGCAACGAGCGACGCCGCATCGCGAAGACGACGCAGGAGACGCTCGCCGACATCTCGAGCCTCGTGCAGGAGTCGCTGTCCGTGAGCGGGATCCTCCTCGGCAAGACGATGGGCCGCACGAACGAGCTCGCGGACCGCTTCGAAGCCGACTCGCTGCGGCTCGCAGAGCTCGAGGTGCGGCAGCGCATGGCGGGCCGGTGGGTGATGGCCTCGATCCAGACGAGCTTCTCCGTGATGCCCGCGGCCGTCTACTGGTTCGGCGGCCTCGCGCTCTCGCACGGCTCGATTCCGATGCTCGTGTCGTTCACGGCGCTCCAGACGCGGCTCTTCTTCCCGGTCGGGTCGCTGCTCGGGGTCGGCCTCGACGTCCAGACCTCGCTCGCGCTCTTCGACCGCATCTTCGAGTACCTCGACCAGCCGATCGACATCGAGGAGAAGCCCGACGCGCACGCCGTCGCAGCCGCCGGCGACGTCGTCTTCGACCACGTGTGGTTCCGGTACGGCGACGGCGACTCGACGCTCGAGGACGTGAGCTTCACCGTCCCGCACGGGACGACGACCGCCCTCGTCGGCGAGACCGGCTCGGGCAAGACGACGCTCGGCTACCTCGCCGCCCGCCTCTACGACGTGGGCGAAGGCAGCATCTCGATCGGCGGCGTCGACATCCGCGACCTCAGCTTCTCGGCGCTCGCGAATCTCGTCGGGGTCGTCTCACAGGAGACGTATCTCTTCCACGCGTCCGTGCGCGAGAACCTCCGGTTCGCGAAGCCCGACGCCACCGACGAGGAGATCGAGGCCGCCGCCGAGGCGGCGCGCATCCATCACGTGATTTCCGCGCTGCCGGAGGGCTACGACACCGTCGTCGGCGAGCGCGGCTACCGCTTCTCGGGCGGCGAGAAGCAGCGCATCGCGATCGCGCGCACGATCCTGCGCAACCCGCCGATCCTCGTCCTCGACGAGGCGACGAGCTCGCTCGACACCGAGACGGAGCGGCTCGTCCAGGAGGCGCTCGACCGGCTGTCGGAGGGCAGGACGACGATCGCGATCGCGCATCGCCTCTCGACCGTTCGCGACGCCGACCAGATCGTCGTGCTCGACCACGGCCGCGTCGTCGAGACGGGCCGCCACGACGACCTCGTGCTCGCGGGCGGCCGCTACACGGCACTCGCCGCGCGCGACGCGGAGCTCGTCTCGGCCTCCTAGCGCGGCGTGTACGGCCAGTCGTGGTGGCCGTAGTAGCCGAAGGAGAAGCCGAGGCGGGCGAACGGGCCGGCGACGCGCCCCGAGCGGAGCGCATAGAGCGCGCCGTGCAGGTTCGTCGAGCGGACGAAGAAGAGGGTCGAGCCCGCAAAGCGCGGCGTCTCGTCGGAGGATCCCGGCGGCGGGCTCGTCAAGGCTCGGACACTGCCGTCGAAGCCGACGCGTACGAGCGCCCAGTGCGCGTGGCTGAAGCGCGCCTCGTCTGAGGCGGGCTGTGTCTGCACGACGACGCCGCGGCCGTCGGGTGCGCACGCGAGTGAGCCCCACGCGCGGCCGGCGTTCGGGACGAGCGGGCGCGCGCGCCAGTCCGGCGGCGAGGCAGTCAGGAGGCGCTTGTCGTGCCAGGCGATCCGGTCCTCGCCGCCGGTGAAGACGAGCCGGCCGCCGCACCACGTGCGGTAGTCCGAGTACGTGAGCATCGTCCCGAGCGTGCGCACCGGGCCTCCGGCCGTCGAGATGACGCGGAGAACGAGGCCGTCGGCTGCGATCGAGGCCGAGCTGTACGGATCGATCGTGAAGAGGAGCCAGCGCCGGTCTGGTGTGAGTGAGAAGAGCCAGATCGGCCCGGGCGCCGCCATCCCCTTGCTCGCGGGGTCGTACTCCCGCTCGGTGAAGATCGGGCGCCCGTTCGCCCAGATCGTCTGCTTCGCGGTCTTCCCGTACCCCGTCGAGCGTACGACGACGCCCGGCGGAGCCGTGCGCAGGAAGCGCCACGAGCCGACGACGCGGTCGCGACACGTGGCGGGGTCGACGACGTGCCGCTTCGCCGCGCGCGTGTAGGCGACCGGCCCGAGACCGGCTGCGGGACGGCAGGTGAAGGCGGCGGCGGCCACGCCGGCGGCGACCACACGTCGATTGTGTCGCGCGGTTCCCCGCGCGGCAAGCTATTGCGGCGACGTGCGCGGCTGGACGACGCCGGCGTCGTAGGCAGCGATCACCGCCTGGACTCGGTCGCGCACGCCCAGCTTTCGCAACAGGTTCGAGACATGCGTCTTGACGGTGGTCTCGCTGACGACGAGCCTTTCGGCGATCTCCGCGTTCGAAAGCCCGACCGCGAGCAGTCGGAGAATCTCTCGTTCGCGCTCGGTCAGCGTTTGCTGCAGCTGCGGGTCTGCCCGTGCGCCGTCTTCGCCGTAGCGCTCGAGCAGCCGCGTCAGCGCGGCCGGAGCGAGCAGTGCGTTGCCGCCCGCGACGACGCGGATTGCGTCCACGAGCTCTGCCGGCCGAACGTCTTTGAGCAGGAAGCCGCTCGCCCCGGCCCGAATCGCCTCGTGCACGTACTCGTCGAGATCGAAGGTCGTCAGGATGAGGATGCGCGTCGTGCTGCCGAGCGCGGTGATCCGTCGCGTCGCCCCGATGCCGTCCAGGTTCGGCATCCGCACGTCGAGCAGGAGAACGTCGGGCTGCGATTCCTGGACGAGGGCGACGGCTGCTTCGCCGTCCTCGGCTTCGCCGACGACCTCGAGGTCGGGCCGCGCCTCCAGGATCAGGCGAAAGCCGCTCCGAACGAGCGCCTGATCGTCGGCGATCGCGACGCGGATCGTCATGCGCTCGTCTCGATCGGGATGTCCACCGTGACGCGATAGCCGCCGCCCGCTGCGGAGCCCGTGCGCACCGTGCCGCCGAGCACCCCGACCCGCTCGCGCATCCCGATCAGGCCGTTGCCGGAGCCGTGGCCGTTGGCGCCGACCCCGTCGTCTTCGATCTCGAGACTGAGGGCGTCGGCGTAGCGAACGCGGATGTGTACGTGTTCGGCGCCCGCATGCTTGAGCGTGTTCGTGAGGGCCTCCTGCACGATGCGATATGCCGAGAGGTCGACCGCGGCCGGCAGCGGTCGGGGCTTGCCCTCGATCTCGAGCGAGACGGCGAGCCCCGTCCCGCGAACGCGGTCGACGAGGCGATCGAGCCCGTTCAGCGAGGGTTGCGGCTCGTAGTCGGGGACGTCCTGCAGGATGCCGAGGACGCGGCGCAGGTCGGCGAGCGCGGCCCGGGCCGCTGCGTCGACAGCGCGGACCGGCTCGCGAGCCTGCAGCGGGTCGTGGTCGAACGCATCGTCGGCGGCGCCGGCCTGCACGACGATCACGCTGAGTGCATGCGCGATCACATCGTGCAGCTCCCGTGCGATTCGCGCCTGCTCCTCCGCGGCTGCGCGGCGCATCTCCGTTTCCTGCTCCCGCTCGAGCCGCGCCGCTTTCTCCTCGATCTCGCGCACGTACGCGCGTCGCGAGCCGATGCTCTCGCCGAGGAGAGCTGCCGCCATCAGGAAGACGACACGTGCGGCCGCGGCGCCGAACTCGAGGCCGCGGGCTGCGAGGACGCCGATCCCGACCGCGACGATGGCGCCGGCCGCCAGCGTCCGGTAGCGAGTGCCGCTGCGGGTCGAGGTGAGCGTGTAGAGGGCGACACCCAGCGGAATCGGGTTCAGCCAGACGCCGAGTGCGTTCATGACGAGTGCGCACACCGACACGGTGACGAGCACTGCGACGGGGTGACGGCGCCTGAGGAGGAGCGGCAGGGCCTCGCAGACGCCGAGGACGAGGGCGGTCGTCCGATGCGGCCCGTGCCGGACCGTCGCGCTCACGATCAGGAAGGCGACGATCAGGACGTCGACGACACGGGGGCTACGGTGGAACCAGCTCCAGATCATCGCCGTCCCACCGTAGCCGTGAAGGTTGCGTCAGGCGTCGCGCCGGACGAGCAAGACCGCCGCGATTGCGATCGCAACGACGCAGTAGCCGACGAAGAGCAGGCCGCCCCAGAGCGGAGAGAGCGAGTGCGCGTCCCGATGGAGCGAGAAGAGCTGTCGGCCGGCCTCGCTCGGCAGGTACTTGCTGATCGCGTTGTTCCAGCTCGTCGGCAGGATGTTCATCAGCGGCGGGATCACGAAGAAGATCCCGGCGAACGTTGCGATGCCGCCCGCCGTGTTGCGAAGGATCGCACCGATCGCGAGGGCGAAGATCCCGACGAGCATCACGTAGATAGCGCCGCCGAACTCGGACCTCGCGACGCCCGAGGCTCCGAACGAGATCTGCAGGATGTGCTTGCCGTTCAGGATCGACTGGCTTGCGAAGAAGCCGATCAACACGGAGGGCACCATCAACAGGAACGACACGACTGCATAGACACCGACCTTGGCCCACAGCACGGGGAGCCGCCTCGGCACGGCCAGGAAGGTCGAGCGGATCATTCCGGTCGAGTACTCGCCGGTGATCATCAGGACGCCGAGGACGGCGATGGCGAGCTGCGCGACGTTGACACCGGCCAGTGCGATGTCGAGCGGGTGTCGATCAGCGCGGTCCTGTGCCGACATGTGAGCCCAGTGGGTGGCCGTCACCGCTGCGAAGAGGATCGGAAACGCGATCGTCAGGAACACTCCGACGCCGAGAGACCAGCGGGTCGAGCGCAGGGAGACGAACTTCGTCCACTCCGACAGCGCGACACGGGCCTGCGTGACGCGGCCACGCTCGTTGAGGCGCGGGATCGAAACGGTTGCAGTTGCGCTGCTCATGCCGCGAGCTCCTTCGGGTCGGCCGACGAGCCGAGCGATCTGTACTCGACGTCGTCGCGGGTCAGTTCCATGAACGCCTCTTCGAGCGAAGCTTGCTGCGGCGTGAGCTCGTGGAGGACGACGTGGTTCGCAGCGGCGATCTCGCCGACCTGCGCCGCGGTCAGCCCCTCGATCTGAAGGATTCCTGCCTCGCTGCTCGCCACCGAGACCTGGGGCCCGAGGACGAGGTCGCGGAGGCGGGTCGCCTCCGGCGTCCGGACGAGCACGCGGTTGCCGGACGCCTTTCGCACGAACTCGTCGACGCTGAGGTCGGCGATCAGTCGCCCGCGGCCGATCACGATCAGGTGGTCGGCGGTGAGCGACATCTCGCTCATCAGGTGGGAGGACACGAAGACCGTCCGTCCTTCCGCCGCGAGCTGCTTGAGCAGGTTGCGAATCCAGTGCACGCCCTCGGGGTCGAGGCCGTTCACCGGCTCGTCCAGGACGACGGTGGCCGGATCTCCGAGCAGCGCCGCCGCGATGCCGAGGCGCTGGCCCATGCCGAGCGAGAACTGCCCGGCTCGCTTGCGCGCCACCTCGTGCAGGCCGACGAGGTCGACCATCTCGTCGACACGGCGACGTGGGATCCCGTGCGTCTGCGCCAGCGCGAGCAGGTGGTTGTAAGCGGACCGGCCGGTGTGCACCGAGCGCGCCTCGAGGAGGGCTCCGACTTCGTGCAGCGGCGCCGCGTGCTCCGCGTAGTGCTTGCCGTTCACCCGGACATCGCCCGACGTCGGGGAGTCCAGTCCGAGGATGAGCCGCATGGTCGTGGACTTTCCGGACCCGTTGGGGCCGAGGAAGCCGGTCACGACGCCCGGACGGATCGTGAAGGAGACGCCGTCGACGGCGCGTTTGTCTCCGTAGTTCTTCTTGAGTTCGGTGGCTTCGATCATGGGTGAAACGCTACGGGCGGAGTGTCGCGCTCCGCCTCGGCCGCAGGAAGGAACTTCGGCCTCCTCCAAAAGAAGGAACGCCGTCTCGTACGATTGCCGAAGTGCCGGCGGCGGAGGACAAGCGCAGCGAGTCCGGGATCGAGCTGAAGCCGGTCTACGGCCCCGGCGACGTTGCGCATCCCGTCGAGCCGCCGGGTGAGGCGCCGTTCACGCGCGGCCCGTACCGCGACATGTATCGCGGCAGGCCGTGGACGATCCGCCAGTACGCGGGCTTCGCGTCGGCGGAGGAGTCGAACGCGCGCTACCGCTACCTCCTCGACCGCGGGCAGACCGGCTTGTCCGTCGCGTTCGACCTGCCGACGCAGCTCGGTTACGACTCCGACGACCGGCGCGCCGCCGGCGAGGTCGGGCGCACCGGGGTCGCGATCGACTCGATCGCCGACATGGAGCTCCTCTTCGACGGCATCCCGCTCGACACCGTCTCGACCTCGATGACGATCAACGCGCCGGCGTCCTTGCTCCTCCTGCTCTACGAGCTCGTCGCCGAGCAGCAGGGCGTGCCGCCGGGCGAGCTGCGCGGCACGGTGCAGAACGACATCCTCAAGGAGTACGTCGCGCGCGGGAACTACATCTTCCCGCCGAAGCCTTCGATGCGCCTCACCACCGACCTCTTCGCGTATTGCGCGGAGCGCATTCCGCGCTGGAACACGATCTCGATCTCCGGCTACCACATCCGCGAGGCCGGGTCGACGGCGGTGCAGGAGCTCGCGTTCACGCTCTCGAACGGCATCGCGTACTGCCGAGCCGCGGTGGACGCCGGCTTGTCGCCCGACGAGTTCGGTGCGCGCCTTTCCTTCTTCTTCAACGCGCACAACGACTTCTTCGTCGAGGTCGCGAAGTTCCGTGCCGCGCGGCGCCTCTGGTCGCGGATCATGAGCGACCGCTTCGGCGCGACGAACCCGAAGGCGCTCGCGCTGCGCTTCCACGCGCAGACGGGCGGCTCGACGCTCACGGCGCAGCAGCCCGAGAACAACATCGTGCGCGTCGCGATCCAGGCGTTCGCCGCGGTCTGCGGCGGCACGCAGTCGCTGCACACGAACGCGTTCGACGAGGCGCTCGCCCTGCCGACCGAGCGCTCGGCGCACATCGCGCTCCGGACGCAGCAGCTGATCGCCGCTGAAGCCGGCGCCCTCGACACCGCCGACCCGCTCGGCGGCTCGTACTTCATCGAGGCGCTGACCGACGAGCTGGAAACGCGCGCGTGGGAGTTGATCGAGCGGGTGGACGAGCTCGGCGGCGCGGTCGAGGCGATCGAGCGCGGCTTCGTGCAGGAGGAGATCGAGCAGTCCGCGTTCGACTGGCAGCAGCAGGTGGAACGAGGCGAGCGCGTGATCGTCGGCGTCAACCGCTACGCGGAGGACGAGGCCGAGCGCGTCGAGCTCCAGCGGATCGACCCCGCCGCCGAGCGGCGGCAGCTCGAGCGGACGGCGGGGGTTCGCGCGGGGCGGAACGCGGAGGAGGCGGAACGGGCCCTCGCCGCCGTCCGCGAAACGGCGCGCGGCGAGGGGAATCTCCTGCCGCCGATGCGCGAGGCGCTCCGGGCCCGGGCGACGATCGGCGAAATCTGCGAAACCCTGCGCGAAGAGTGGGGAATGTACGACGCGATTCGATCTCGCGCCTAGGGGTAGGCCTCGGTCGTCAGGACCGAAGAAGGGGAGGGTTGGATGTCACACCGCAAGCTGGCCGTGCTCGCACTGCTCGCGGGCGCGCTGACGCTGCTCGCCGCACAGGGCGGGACGGCGCAACCACTGAAGAAAAAGCCTCCGAAGAAGCATCACGTGGTGAAGCACCACGTGAAGAAGAAGCCGAAGCCGAAGCCGCTGACGCCGCTGCAGAAGCTCGCGCGCGTCAAGCACATCGTCGTCATCTACGAGGAGAACCACAGCTTCGACAACCTCTACGGGGGCTGGGAGGGAGTCAACGGGCTGAGCAACGCGACCGCCGCGCAGAAGACGCAGGTCAACCAGAACGGCGTTCCGTACACGTGCTTGCTCCAGCTCGACGTGAACCTCGCCGCGTTGCCGCAAACGTGCACCGACTCGACGACGGGGTCGACGTTCACGAGTCACTTCACGAACAACCCGTTCACGATCGACGACTTCATCAAGCCGACCGACACGACGTGCCCACCGAATCCGAACGCGGCGTTCTCCGCCCCGAACGGCTTCAAGAACGGCACGGGAACGCCGGGCGGCTGCACCCGCGACATCGTGCACGAGTTCTACCAGGAGCAGTATCAGCTCAATAACGGCGCGCAGAATCGCTATCCCACCGGAAGCGACGCCGCGGGCCTGACGCAGGGCGTCTACAACACGAAGGCGCTGCCGATCTATGCGTACCTGCACAGCGCGGGCCATCCGCGGTACGTGATCGACGACAACTTCTTCCAGGCCGCGTTCGGCGGTTCGTTCCTGAACCACCAGTTCCTGATCGCGGCGCAGGCGCCCGTCTATCCGAACGCGCCGGCGAACCTGCATTCGATCATCGACTCGAACGGCATGCCGGTGAAGTACCCGCTCTACACCCCGACCGGCCCCGTGCTGCGCGGGCCGCTGACGGTCGTCTGCCCGTCGCCGGTGCCGAACCGGGCGTGCGGCGACTACGCCGTCAACACGATGCAGCCGACGTATGAGCCGTTCGGGACGTTCGGGGCCAAGCTCATCCCGCAGACCAACCCGACGATCGGCGACCGCCTCACGGCTGCCGGCATCGACTGGGCGTGGTACTCGGGCGGCTGGTCGAACGCAGCGGGCGTCGTCAACGGGCCCGGCTGGACGAACGGCCCGGGGCCGAACTGCTCCGACCCGAACGTCGTTCCGAACTCGCCGTATCCGTACTGCCCGGACGGCCTCTTCCAGTTCCACCATCAGCCGTTCAACTACTACGCGAACTACGCGCCGGGGACTCCGGGGCGTGCGCACCTGCAGGACGAGGTCGCGTTCGAGCAGCTGCTCGCCAACTCGTCGAAGACGTGTGGTCTGAAGCCCGTCAGCTTCGACAAGCCGATCGGCGAGGAGAACGAGCATCCGGGGTACGCGTCGACGCCGAACGGCGACACGCATCTCGTCTCGCTCCTGAAGTCGATCGAGGGCAGCGCGTGTGCGAAGGACACGATGGTGATCGTCACGTATGACGAGTTCGGCGGTCAGTGGGATCACGTCACCCCGCCGGGCCAGGGCGGCAAGCCGGGCTCGCACGACCTGTTCGGCCCCGGGACGCGGATCCCGGCGCTCGTTCTCGCGCCGGGTCTCACGAATGCGTTCGCCGTCGATCACACGCAGTACGACACGACGTCGATCCTGAAGACGATCGAGACGCGGTACAAGCTGCAGCCGCTGACGCAGCGGGATGCGGGCGTGCCGCCGTTGACCGGCGCGTTCAGCGCCAGGAAGCCGTAGCGATCGCGGATCCGCATACGCTGCGCGTGTGCGGATCCTGATCGTCTCGCAGATGTACCCAGGTCCGGCCGCGCCGGACCTGGGTACGTTCGTCGCGCAGGTCGAGCGCGCGCTCGTGGATCGAGGCCACGACGTCAGCCGTGCGGTGCTCGACACCCGCGCCGGCGGCAAGCTCCGCTATCTGACGCTCGCGGAGCGGACTGCGCGTTCGCGTCGCCCCGACGTCGTCTACGCGCACTTTCTCGTGCCGAGCGGCCTGATCGCCGCCCTCGCGACGCGTGCGCCGCTCGTCGTCACCGCGCACGGCCGCGACGTTCGCAACGTCGGCTGGCTCCCGGGGATCGGCGCCGCAACCGCGCTCGTCGTGCGCCGCGCGACGACGGTCGTCTGCGTATCGGAGTATCTGCGGCGCGAGCTCGAGACGAAGGTGCCTGCAGCGCGCGGCAAGACCGAAGTCGTGTCGAGCGGTGTCGACCTCGAGCGCTTCGTCGTCGAGCCGTCGCCCGCCGGCTCGACGCGCTTCCTCTGCATCGGCGCGCTCGAGGAGCGCAAGAACGTGGTGCGACTCGCGGACGCGTTCGCGCGGCTCGGCGACGGCACGCTCACGTTCGCCGGCGACGGCCCGCTGCGCCGTTCGCTCGAGGGCCGGGCGGACGTGCGCCTCCTCGGGCGCGTCGCCCACGACGAGATCCCACGTCTCGTGGCCGAGAGCCACGTGGTCTGCCAGCCGAGCCTCGTCGAGCCGCTCGG
>Ga0070741_10013114_pt1 | contig 14749 bp, 14 predicted proteins | sample Coa_R1_4_FD_66440 | JGI IMG/M metagenome (GOLD analysis project Ga0070741, IMG submission 66440) | Surface soil microbial communities from Centralia Pennsylvania, which are recovering from an underground coalmine fire - Coalmine... | ecosystem: Environmental > Terrestrial > Soil > Unclassified ...
GAGCTGTTTCATAATCTCGGTCTCGGCTTCTCGGTCGTCTTCCAGTTCGTGAATCTCACGCTGCCGTCGTGGCTGGGCGGGTTCGCCGTTCCCGTCCCGATGAACATCATCTTCTGCCTGATCGGCGCGCTGGTCGGCACGCTGGTCGGCGTCTTGCCGGGCATCGGCACTGTCGCCACCGTGGCGATGCTGTTGCCGATCACGTTCGGTCTTCCTCCGGTCGGTGCGTTGATCATGCTCGCCGGCATCTATTACGGCGCGCAATATGGCGGCTCGACCACGTCGATCCTGGTCAACATTCCCGGCGAAGCGACCTCGGTCGTGACCACGCTCGACGGCTTCCAGATGGCCAAGCAGGGCCGCGCCGGCCCGGCGCTGGCGATTGCCGCGATCGGCTCCTTCATCGCGGGCTGTGCTGCGACCGTGCTGATCGCCGTGCTCGGCGCGCCGCTGACCAAGCTCGCGCTGGCGTTCGGCCCGGCCGAATATTTCTCGCTGATGATCCTCGGCCTGATCTTCGCCGTGGTGCTCGCCAAGGGCAGCGTGCTCAAGGCGATCGCGATGATCGCGTTCGGCATCCTGTTGTCGATGGTCGGCTCCGACATCGAGACCGGAGCCTCGCGCATGGCCTTCAACATCCCCGAGCTTGCCGACGGTCTCGGCTTCGCCACGGTTGCGATGGGGGTGTTCGGCTTTGCCGAGATCATCCGCAACCTCGACGCGGGGGCTGGGATGGACCGCAATCTGGTGCAGCAGAAGATCACCGGCCTGATGCCGACCAGAAAGGACATGCTGGATTCGCTGCCGGCGATCGGGCGCGGAACGGTGCTTGGTTCCATCCTCGGCATCCTCCCCGGCGGCGGCGCGGTCATCGCCTCGTTTGCCGCCTATACGTTCGAGAAGAAGATCGCCAAGGACCCCTCGCGGTTCGGCCGCGGCGCAATCGAAGGCGTTGCGGCGCCGGAAAGCGCCAACAACGCGGCGGCGCAGACCTCGTTCATCCCGCTGCTCACGCTCGGCATTCCGCCGAATGCGGTGATGGCGCTGATGGTTGGCGCCATGACCATTCACGGCATCGTGCCGGGTCCGCAGGTGATGCAGAAGCAGCCCGACCTGGTCTGGGGCATGATCGCCTCGATGTGGATCGGCAATCTGATGCTGATCATCATCAACCTGCCGCTGGTCGGCGTCTGGGTGCGCCTGTTGCGCGTGCCGTACCGGCTGATGTTCCCCTCGATCGTGGTGTTCTGTGCGATCGGCATCTATTCCATCAACAACGCGCCGGTGGACGTCATCCTGGCCGGCGCCTTCGGCCTGATCGGCTACTGGCTGATCAAGCACGATTTCGAGCCGGCGCCGCTGCTGCTCGGGATGGTGCTGGGCCCGCTGATGGAGGAAAACCTGCGCCGCGCGCTCCTGATCTCGCGCGGCGACTGGAGCGTGTTCATCACCCGTCCGCTGTCGGCCGTGCTGATCGCGGCCGCCGCCGGCCTGCTGGTGCTGGCGGTGCTGCCGACCTTGCGCAGGAAGCGCGACGAGGTGTTCGTGGAATCCGAGGGCTGAGCGGTCCGACCAGAACCTCGGAAAAATCAAGGGCGGGACGCAAGATCCGCCCTTGTCGTTTAAAGCCGGCAAATACATTTTTCCGGGTATAATCGCAGGCCAGAGCCGAATCGGTGCTCCCGCCTCGCCGATGCCGCGCTAAATACGCCTTCTCGAAAGGCACGCCATGAACCAGTACCACGACCTGCTTGAACGCATCCTCGCCGATGGCGCGCAGAAGCACGACCGCACCGGCACCGGGACGCTGTCGATCTTCGGCCACCAGATGCGCTTCAACCTGGCGGCGGGTTTTCCGATGCTGACCACCAAGCGGCTGCCGCTGAAGGCGATCGTGCATGAGCTGCTCTGGTTCCTCAAAGGCGACACCAACGTCAGATATCTGCAGGACAACGGCGTCACCATCTGGGACGAATGGGCCGACGAGAATGGCGACCTCGGGCCGGTCTATGGATCGCAGTGGCGGTCGTGGCCCGCGCCCGACGGGCGCGAGATCGACCAGATCGCCAACGTCGTCGAGATGATCAAGACAAATCCGGACTCGCGGCGGCTGATCGTCAGCGCGTGGAATCCGGCGGAAGTGGAGAAGATGGCGCTGCCGCCGTGCCACTGCCTGTTCCAGTTCTATGTCGCGAACGGCAAGTTGTCGTGCCAGCTCTACCAACGCTCCGGCGACGTCTTCCTCGGCGTGCCCTTCAACATTGCTTCCTATGCGCTGCTGACCATGATGGTGGCGCAGGTGACCGGATTGAAGCCCGGCGACTTCGTGCACTCGCTCGGCGACGCCCATCTCTATTCCAATCATCTGGAGCAGGCGCGGCTGCAATTGACGCGGCCGACCCGGCCGCTGCCGACCATGAAGATCAATCCGGACGTGAAGGACATTTTGGGCTTCCGCTACGAGGATTTTGAGCTCGAAGGCTACGACCCGCATCCGCATATCAAGGCCCAAGTCGCGGTGTGAGGACGCTTGAGTTACGATCAGGCTACCCTTCAGAAGTTGGCAGAGCATAGGCTCGCAGAAGCAGAACTGCTTCTCAGGAACGACTTCTGGTCGGGCGCCTATTACTTGGCCGGTTACTCGTTGGAATGTGCGCTGAAGGCAAAGATAGCGTCAAGCTTCCGGGGGAATGAAATTCCTGAACTCAGCCGTGTCCGCCAAATCTACAGCCACGACCTGAACTCCCTTCTGGGACTTTCTGGTCTGAAAGATGAACTGGAGGCGGAAATGAAGGTGGATGCCAAGCTGCGGGAGTACTGGACAATTGGGAAAGCGTGGTCCGAGCAGACCCGTTATGAGATTTGTGCGGAGGAACGTGCATCGGCTATAGTAGAGGCCGTCAGCGGTGAAAAAGGATTACTACGATGGCTGCTGAATCGGTTGTAAGTTCGAAGCTTGATGCCTCAAAGCAATTGGCGGCGCGGTTAATCAAGGACGGCGCTCCGCTGCTGGCGGCTTATTGGGACTTTAGTGAGGAACTCGATCGGTGGACGCTGGTCTTGGTCCCTAACTCACTGGGCGACGAGAGATCGTTGATCAAGAAAGCCACCGATCTGCTGATTGAGCCGCCTTTTCGTTCCACATTTTCTCTCTCTGAACCGTCGGTTGATAGCCTGCAAATCAATCGGGCCCGAGCTCTCGGCGCGTATATTCGTTTTGAGCCCTATGTCGGGCGGCAGATCGACAATACCTACACCGGTGGTGAATATTTTGAGGGCGTGGTGCCGGTCTATCTGGCGCCGAAGTTGATGACCCATTTGGACGTTGCCTGATTTGAGCTTCGTGCCTTCCTCAGTGCTCATCCGCCGCGCGCGACCTGACGAAGCGGGCGTGGTGCTCGCGCTGGTGCGCGAGCTTGCCGATTATGAAAAGCTGCTGCATGAGGTGGTCGCGACCGAAGCCCAGATCGCGGAGGCGCTGTTCGGCAACAACCCGCGGCTGTCTTGCGATATCGCCGAGTGGAACGGCGAGGTCGCAGGATTTGCGGTGTGGTTCGCAAATTTCTCGACCTTTGCTGGCCGCCACGGCATCTATCTCGAAGACCTGTTCGTGCGCCCGGCCTTGCGCGGCAACGGCATCGGCAAGGCGCTGCTGGTGCATCTGGCGAAGGAGTGCGTCGCCAATGGCTGGTCGCAACTGCAATGGGCGGTGCTCGACTGGAACGCGCCGTCGATCGCCTTCTATAAATCGCTCGGCGCCGTGATGATGGACGAATGGACGCTGTGCCGCGTCACGGGACCGGCGCTTACGACCCTTGCAAAGGGCGCGTCATGACGGAGATCGTGCTGGTCGCCGCGGTCGCCGACAATGGCGTGATCGGCGCTGACAATGCGATTCCGTGGCGGTTGAAAAGCGACATGCAGCGCCTGAAGGCGATCACGATGAATAAACCCGTCGTGATGGGCCGCAAGACCTTCGCCTCGCTGAAGCGTCCGCTGCCCGGACGCAGCAACATCGTCATCACCCGCGATGCCGGTTTCAGCTACCCTGGCGTCCTCATAGCCACCTCGTTCGAGGCCGCGCTCGCGCTCGCGCAGGCGGACGCTTTGCAACGCGGCGCGAGTGAGATCGCCGTGCTCGGCGGCGCGGAGATCTACGCGCATTTCCTCAAGCTTGCCGACCGCCTCGAGATCACCGAAGTGCACGCCGCGCCAAACGGCGACACGCATTTCCCCGCCATCGACGCCGATGCATGGGAGGAGGTCGCGCGCGTCGGGCACGACGCCGGTCCGGACGACAGCGCAGCCTTTTCCTATGTGACATATCGCCGTCGAAAGCGGCCCGATTAACCGCGTTCATCAATGTTTACGTTGACAAAACCCGCCCCGGGCATAGCTGTTTCAACCATGGTGCCTGCGTTGTAAGGGTAGGGCACCTCCCTTATAAAGCCTGCCACGTCCGCAGCCCGGTTTGGGCCGAGATCCCGCCTTAGGAGAAGCGTTTATGCCGTGGAAAAATCAGGGCGGGGGCCCGTGGGGTTCGGGTCCGAAAGGACCATGGGGCTCCGGTCCGCAACCGGTTGGCCCAAGGCCGCCCGATCTCGAGGATCTCCTGCGGCGCGGTCAGGACCGGCTGCAGCAACTGCTGCCCGGCGGCTATTTCTCCGGCCTCGGCATTGCGCTGATCGTGGTCGGCGCGCTCGCGATATGGGGCATGTCCGGCTTCTATCGCGTGCAGTCGGAGGAACTCGGCATCGTGCTGCGCTTCGGCAAATATGTCCGCGACGCCCAGCCCGGCCTGAACTATCACCTGCCTTATCCGATCGAGAGCGTGCTGCTGCCGAAGGCGCTGCGCGTCTCCACCATTTCCATCGGCATGACCCTGATCGACGATCCCTCGCGGCGCGGCCGCACCATGCGCGACGTGCCGGAGGAAAGCCTGATGCTGACCGGCGACGAGAACATCGTCGACGTCGACTTCACCGTGCTGTGGCGCATCAAGCCGAAAGGCGCGGCCGACTATCTTTTCAATATCCAGAATCCGGAAGGAACCGTGAAGGCGGTGGCCGAAAGCGCGATGCGCGAAGTGATCGGCCGTTCGGAGATCCAGCCGATCCTGACCGGCGCCCGCACGCTCACGGAATCGACCGTGCAGGAATTGATGCAGAAGACTCTCGACAGTTACGGCTCGGGCATTCAGATCACGCAGGTGCAGATGCAGAAGGTCGATCCGCCGGCGCAGGTGATCGATTCCTTCCGCGACGTTCAGGCGGCGCAAGCCGACCTGCAACGGCTGCAGAACGAAGCGCAGACCTACGCCAACCGCGTCGTTCCCGACGCCAGGGGTCGCGCCGCGCAGATCCTCCAGCAGGCCGAGGGCTACAAGCAGCAGGCTGTCGCGGAAGCCCGCGGCCAGAGCGCGCGCTTCCTGAAGGTCTACGATGAATACGCCAAGGCCAAGGACGTGACGCGCGAGCGCATCTACCTTGAGACCATGGAGCGCGTCCTCGGTGGCGCCGACAAGCTGGTCTATGACGGGGGTTCGTCCGGCCAGGGCATCGTGCCCTATCTGCCGCTCAACGAGTTGGCGCGGCGTCCGCCGGCGGCTTCGACCGGACAGCCACAGCAGCAGCAGAGCGGGGGCACGCGATGAGATCTCCCGTCACCGGCATCGTCACCCTGATCATCCTGTTCGTGGCCGCGATCGTCGCCTACAGTTCCGTCTTCACCGTGCAGCAGACCGAGCAGGCGCTCCTGGTGCGACTCGGCAAGCCGGTCAGGGTGATCACCGAACCCGGCCTGGATTTCAAGGCCCCGTTCGTCGACACCGTGATCTCGATCGACAAGCGCATTCTCGATCTCGAGAATCCCTCGCAGGAGGTCATCGCCTCCGACAGCCGGCGGCTGGTGGTCGACGCGTTCGCGCGCTACCGCATCAAGGACGCGCTGCGCTTCTATCAGAGCGTCGGCTCGATCCAGGCCGCCAACCTGCAATTGACCACGCTGCTCAACGCGGCGCTGCGGCGCGTGCTCGGCGAAGCGACCTTGATCCAGATCGTGCGCGACGAACGCGAGACGCTGATGGCCCGCATCCGCGGCCAGCTCGATCATGAATCCGACGGCTATGGCATCCAGGTGGTCGACGTGCGTATTCGCCGCGCCGACCTGCCGGAAGCGAACAGCCAGGCGGTGTACCAACGGATGCAGACCGAGCGCCAGCGCCAGGCCGCCGAATTCCGCGCCCAGGGCGGGCAGAAGGCGCAGGAGATCCGCTCCAACGCCGACCGCGAGGCGACCGTGATCGTGGCCGAGGCGAACTCCAAGGCTGAGCAGACCCGCGGCGAGGGCGACGCCGAGCGCAACCGGCTGTTTGCCGAAGCCTATGGCAAGGACCCGGACTTCTTCGCGTTCTACCGCTCGATGTCGGCCTATGAGCACGGCTTGAAAGGCAGCGATACCCGCTTCCTGCTCAAGCCCGATTCCGATTTCTTCCGCTACTTCGGCAATCCTTCGGGTGCGTCGGCGGCGCCACCGGCGAAACCTTAGGCGCCGACGACCAACGGCAGGGACAAAGTCCCGCCGATGAAAACGACAAAGGGGAGGTTCCAGCACGATGAGGTCCATAGCGTTCGCCGACTTCCTCATCGGCCTGGGAATCCTGTTCGTGCTGGAAGGGCTGATGTTCGCCGCGAGCCCGGCCTGGATGCGCAAGGCCATGAAAAGCGCGCTGGCAACGCCGGACAACATCCTGCGCGCGGTCGGGATCGGATCGGCGGTTGCCGGCCTGATCCTGATCTGGGTGGTCCGCCGTCCGATCTAAGCGATCAACGCGATCGTGAGGGCTTACCGTCGGCTTTTTGCCGTATTACATGGCGATTTGTGGCCGCGATATTGTGAGCCGGCCTGCTTGCGCCGCAGCCCCGTTCGGGCGCAGTGTGGCAGGACATTCCGACACCGCTGGAGAAGAGCCGACATGACCGCTGTCACAACAGCCCTGAGCCAACGCCTGCGCCCGCTGCTGGCGGCGGCCTGCCTCGGCGCGGCATCGACGCTGATCTCCGCACCGGCCCTGGCGCGCGGGCCCGAGGGCATCGCCGATGTTGCCGAAAAGGTGATCGACGCGGTGGTCAACATCTCGACGTCGCAGACGGTGGAAGCCAAGGGCGGCGGCGATGGCCGCGGCGCGATCCCGCAGCTGCCGCCGGGCTCTCCCTTCGAGGAGTTTTTCGAGGATTTCTTCAAGAATCGCCGGGGCGGCAAGGGTGGCGACCTTCAGCCGCACAAGACCAATTCGCTCGGATCCGGCTTCATCATCGATACTGCCGGTATCGTCGTCACCAACAACCACGTCATCGCGGATGCCGACGAGATCAACGTCATCATGAATGACGGCACCAAGATCAAGGCTGACATCGTCGGCATCGACAAGAAGACCGATCTCGCGGTGCTGAAGTTCAAGCCGCCGAGGCCGCTGACCGCGGTGAAGTTCGGCGACTCCGACAAGCTGCGGCTCGGCGACTGGGTCATTGCGATCGGAAACCCGTTCAGCCTCGGCGGCACTGTCACCGCCGGCATCGTCTCGGCCAAGAACCGCGACATCTCGTCCGGTCCCTATGACAGCTACATCCAGACCGACGCTGCCATCAATCGCGGCAATTCCGGCGGCCCGCTGTTCAACCTCGACGGCGAAGTGATCGGCGTCAACACCCTGATCATCTCGCCCTCCGGCGGCTCGATCGGCATCGGCTTTGCGGTGCCGTCGAAGACGGTCGCGGGCGTGGTCGACCAGCTGCAGAAGTTCGGCGAACTGCGCCGCGGCTGGCTCGGCGTCAGCATCCAGAACGTCACCGACGAGATCGCCGAAAGCCTCAACATCAAGCCCGCGCGCGGTGCGCTGGTCGGCAAGGTCGATCCCAACGGACCGGCCAAGGCTGCGGGGATCGAGACCGGCGACGTCGTGGTGAAGTTCGACGGCAAGGACATCAAGGAACCGAAGGATCTTTCCCGGATTGTTGCGGATACGGCGGTCGGCAAGGACGTCGACGTCGTCGTCATTCGCAAAGGAGCGGAGGAGACCCACAAGGTCACGCTCGGCCGGCTCGAGGACAACGACAAGGCCCAGCAGGCCGCGCTGAAAAAAGACGAACCGGCGGAGAAGCCCGTCACGCAGAAAGCGCTCGGGCTCGATCTTGCGACCCTGAGCAAGGATCTGCGCACCCGCTACAAGATCAAGGACAGCGTCAAGGGCGTGCTGGTCACCGGTGTCGACGCGGCCTCCGATGCCGCCGAGAAGCGGCTGTCCGCAGGCGACGTCATCGTCGAGGTGGCGCAGGAGGCGGTCGGCAGCGCCGCCGACATCAAGAAGCGCGTCGATCAGCTCAAGAAGGACGGCAAGAAGTCGGTGCTGCTGCTGGTCTCCAATGCCGACGGCGAGCTGCGGTTTGTCGCGCTGAGCGTGCAGTAGCCGATCTCGCTTAATCAAGGTCGTCATGGCCGGGCTTGTCCCGGCCATCCACGTTTTTGCGTGTGCTGAGAAGGGCGTGGATGCCCGGGTCAAGCCCGGGCATGACGAGTGAGAGACGTCAAGCGTCGACGAACTCGTCCCTTCGGTATCCCTGCGCATATAAGAGCGCGGTGAGATCGCCATGGTCGATTCTGGCGGCGGCGGCCGCCGCGACCGCGGGCTTGGCGTGATAAGCGACGCCTAAGCCCGCATTCTGGATCATGCCGAGATCGTTGGCGCCGTCGCCGGCGACCATGGTGTCGATATCGTCGAGATCGAAGCTCTCGGTGAGCTCGATCAGCGTCGCCAGTTTCGTCGCGCGGCCGAGGATCGGCTCCCTGACCTCCCCGGTGAATTTTCCGTCGTGCACCATGAGCTCGTTGGCGCGGTTCTCCTGGAATCCGATGCGCGCCGCGACCGCATTGGTGAACAGCGTGAAGCCGCCCGAGATCAGGCAGGTGTAGGCGCCATGGGCGCGCATGGTCATCACCAGCTCGCGCCCGCCCGGGGTTGCCGTGATGCGCGTTTTCAGCACTTCGTCGACAACGCTGACGGGAAGGCCCTTGAGTAGCGCGACGCGCTCGCGCAGCGCCGGCTCGAACTCGATCTCGCCGCGCATGGCGCGCTCGGTGATCCCCGCAACGTGTGCCTTCAGCCCGACGAAATCGGCGAGCTCGTCGACGCATTCCTGGCCGATCATGGTGGAATCCATGTCCGCCAGAAAAAGCTTCTTGCGCCGGGTCGCGATCGGCTGCACGACGATATCGATCGGCAGGTCGCCGCGCGCCGCGCGGAGCCGGTCGGAGATAGCGCGGATGTCGTCCTTGCTGTGTGTCGGGGCATCGAAGGGAATGTCGGCTGCGACCTCGTCCCACAGCCAATGCGCAGGCCCGGCCGAAGGCAGCACAGCGCGCGCGCCGTCGAGGATGGTGGAATCGAGCGCGGGGGCGTTGGGATTGCAGATCAGCGTGGCGACGAGAGACATCGGGTGATTTCGAGGCGAACCAGCAAGGCCGTGCTTATCGCAGGGCCGACCGCCAGCGGCAAGTCGGCGCTCGCGCTCGATCTTGCCCAAAAGCACGGCGGCATGGTGATCAACGCCGATTCCATGCAGGTCTATCGCGACCTGCGCGTGCTGACGGCGCGGCCGACGCCGGAGGAAGAGGCGCTGGTGCCGCACCGGCTGTACGGCCATGTCGATGCCGCCGTGAATTTTTCCGCCGGCAGTTTCGTCGCTGACGCAGCGAAGGCGCTGGCGGAAGCGCGTGCCCAGCACCGTGCGCCGATCTTTATCGGCGGCAGCGGGCTCTATTTCAAGGCAATCACACGGGGGCTGTCGGCGGTGCCGCCAATTCCTTCGGAGGTGAGGGAGAGTGTGCGCGCGCGGCTCGAGCGCAGCGGCGTCGAGGCGCTGCATGCCGAGCTGGCGCGGCGCGATCCCGTTTCCGCCGCGCGGCTCAAGCCGCGCGATCGCACCCGCATCGCTCGCGCGCTCGAAGTCATCGAGGCGACCGGCCGCGCGCTTCCCGACTGGCATCGCGAGGGGCTGCCGCCGATCTTGCCGCATGGCGAATTCGTGGCGCTGTTCCTCGCGCCCGAGCGCGAACAGCTCTATGCGCGCATCGACGCACGCTTCGATGCGATGCTCAAGGCCGGCGCGCTGGACGAGGTCGCTGGATTGGCCGCGCGCAATCTCGATCCCCTGTTGCCGGCGATGAAGGCGCATGGCGTGCCGGCGCTGATCCGGCATCTCAGGGATGAAATCACGCTGAACGAGGCCGCGGAGATCGGCCGCGCCGACACCCGCCACTATGCCAAGCGGCAGTTCACCTGGTTCAGGCACCAGCTGCCGGAGTTTCAATGGGTGCAGCCGGAGGCGGCGAGCGGGTGGGTCGAAGCGCAATTATCATTCTGACGATCAACGGCGCTCGTAAGTCGTTACTTGACATTATGTAAGGCAACGTCTTACATACAGGGTGTGATCCGGTCTTTCAGAGCCAAGGCCCTGGAGCGATTCTTCGCAACCGGCGACGGTCGCCGGCTCAGCGTGCAGAATACGAGGCGGATCGCCAATATTCTGCGCGCTTTGGATGACGCCTCGCAGCCCGAGGACCTGAACCTGCCCGGTTTCCGTTTTCATGCGCTGGTCGGTCGTGACAGGGGTCGCTACGCAGTTAATGCCAGCGGAAACTGGCGCGTCACATTCGGTTGGGCGGACGGCGAAGCGATTGACGTGGACCCGGAAGACGATCACTGAGCGAGGGATCAATGACCAAAAGACCACCGAAGCGCGGTTTGCCGCCGATGCACCCCGGGGAACTCCTGCGGGACGATGTCCTGCCGGCCTTGGGGCGGTCCAAGACCGAGATCGCAAAATTGCTCGGCGTATCGCGGCAGACGCTCTACGATATCCTCGACGAGAAACAGCCGGTGACACCGGGTATGGCGTTGCGGCTCGGGAAGCTTTGCGGAAATGGTCCCGATCTCTGGCTCAACCTTCAGAAGCGTTACGATTTGCGTCGCGCCGAGCAAGAACTTGGCGAGAAGATCAAGGCCATTCCGACGTTGGAGGTGGCGTAGGGTCCTACGCCTCCCGACGTCGGCCTCATGGTTCGAGACGCGCTAACGCGCTCCTCACCATGAGGGGAGCCATGACGCTCTTTTGTGCCGGTGCAGCATTTTCGCACTCGCCGAACGCGGGGAACGCCGCTAAGGTGTGAAAAGACAGGACGAACGGCCCCGCGCCTTGACATTTGGGCGGTGGCGGCTATGTTCGCGCAACCTTTGGGAAGTCTGAGCGGTCAGATGCGTAATATTATTACCAAACTCCTTATCGCCTTCGTACCCAGGCGCATCGCCGGGGGTGGCTGAACGCCATCCGAATGCAGGCGGTGCGCATGGGGCCTCTTGGGGCCCTTTTTTATTTCCCGAAGCAAAGAACCAGGCGGCCGAGGCCGCAAGCCGATCCAGGAAGCAGACCATGACCAGCAACAGCCACGATCCGAACCAGATGACCGGCGCCGCGATGATCGTCCGCGCGCTGATCGATCACGGCGTGAAGCACCTGTTCGGCTATCCCGGCGGCGCGGTGCTTCCGATCTATGACGAGATTTTCCAGCAAGACGCGGTGCAGCACATCCTGGTGCGGCACGAGCAGGGCGCGGGTCACGCGGCCGAAGGCTATGCGCGCTCGACCGGCAAGCCCGGCGTGGTGCTGGTGACGTCCGGTCCCGGCGCCACCAACATGGTGACGCCGCTAACGGATGCGCTGATGGATTCGATCCCGCTGGTTTGCATCACCGGGCAAGTTCCCACTCATTTGATCGGCAACGACGCCTTCCAGGAATGCGACACCGTCGGCATCACGCGGCCCTGCACCAAGCACAACTGGCTGGTGCGCGACGTCAACGACCTCGCCAAGGTGCTGCACGAGGCGTTCTATGTCGCAACGTCAGGCCGGCCCGGCCCGGTCGTCGTCGATGTGCCGAAGGACGTGCAGTTCGCGACCGGCACCTATCATCCGCCGCGCAAGTCCGACGTGCATGTCTCCTACGCGCCGCGGGTCAAGGGCGACGCCACGCAGATCCGCAAGGCGGTGGCGCTGCTCGCCTCGGCCAGGCGGCCGGTGATCTATTCCGGCGGTGGCGTGATCAACTCGGGGCGCGAAGCCTCGAAGCTGTTGCGCGAGCTGGTCGATGTCACCGGTTTCCCGATCACCTCGACCCTGATGGGGCTCGGCGCCTATCCGGCCTCGGGCAAGAACTGGCTCGGCATGCTCGGCATGCACGGCACCTACGAGGCCAACATGGCGATGCATGATTGCGACGTCATGCTGTGCGTCGGCGCGCGGTTCGACGACCGCATCACCGGCCGCACCGATGCGTTCTCGCCGGGCTCGAAGAAGATCCATATCGACATCGATCCGTCCTCGATCAACAAGAACATCCGCGTCGACGTGCCGATCATCGGCGATTGCGGCAATGTGCTCGGCGATCTCCTGACCGTGTTCAAGGCGGAAGCGAAAAAGCCCGACATCAAGGCCTGGTGGGCCGAGATCGCGAAATGGCGCGCGCGCAACTCGCTGTACTACAGGAAGAACAACGAGATCATCCTGCCGCAATACGCGATCCAGAAGCTGTTCGAGGCCACGCGCGGCAAGGACACCTACATCACCACCGAAGTCGGCCAGCATCAGATGTGGGCCGCGCAGTTCTATGGCTTCGAGGAGCCGCATCGCTGGATGACATCGGGTGGGCTCGGCACCATGGGCTACGGCCTGCCGGCTGCGGTCGGCGTGCAGGTCGCCCATCCCGACAGCCTCGTCATCGACATCGCCGGCGACGCCTCGGTGCAGATGACGATGCAGGAAATGTCGACGGCCGTGCAGTACGAGCTGCCGATCAAGATCTTCATCCTGAACAACCAATACATGGGCATGGTACGCCAGTGGCAGCAGCTGCTGCACGGCAACCGCCTGTCGCATTCCTATACCGAGGCGTTGCCTGACTTCGTCAAGTTGGCGGAGGCCTATGGCGGTGTCGGCATCCGGGCGATCAAGCCCGCCGATCTCGACGGCGCCATCAAGGAGATGATCAAGGTCAAGCGGCCGGTGCTGTTCGACTGCCGCGTGGCGGCGCTGGAGAACTGCTTCCCGATGATCCCGTCTGGCAAGGCGCACAACGAGATGCTGTTGCCGGAGCAGGCGACCGACGAGACGACCGCGTCCGCTTTCGCCGGCGGCAAGGCTCTGGTGTGACGATGCCGATCTCCGCGTCAATGCTTCCTCCTCACCTCTTCCCGCGTGCGGGGAGAGGTCGGATTGCGCGTCAGCGCAATCCGGGTGAGGGGGATTCTCCGCGATTCCAATTCTCACCGTTTCTGAAGAGACAGCCCCTCACCCCAACCCTCTCCCCGCGAAGAGCGGGGAGAGGGAGTCTACCGCACGCGCGGACGGAGCGATCCAATGTTTGACCTCGGCGAACTCGAGCGCGCGCATCGAATCGTCGGCCAGGCGGTGCCGCCGACGCCGGCGCATGCCTGGCCGCTGCTATCAGAACGGCTCGGCACGCATGTCGTGGTCAAGCATGAGAACCACACGCCGATCGGCGCCTTCAAGGTCCGCGGCGGTCTCGTTTATCTGGAGCGGCTGAAGCGCGAGCAGCCGAATGTGCCCGGCATCATTTCCGCCACGCGCGGTAACCACGGCCAGAGTCTTGCGTTCGCCGCACACCGTCATGGCGTGCCGGCGGTGATCTATGTGCCGCGCGGCAATTCGGTCGAGAAGAACCGCGCGATGCGCGCCTTCGGCGCCGAGCTGGTCGAGCATGGCGAGGATTTCCAGGCGGCGCGTGAGGAAGCCGAGCGCCGCGCGCAGTTCGAAGGGCTGCACATGGTGCCGTCCTTCCATCCCGATCTGGTGCTGGGCGTTGCGACCTATGCGCTCGAATTGTTCCGAACCGCGCCCGATCTGGACGTGCTCTATGTGCCGATTGGACAGGGCTCCGGTATTTCCGCCTGCATCATGGCGCGCGACCTGCTCGGCCTGAAGACCGAGATCGTCGGCGTGCAGGCGACCGAAGCGCCGTCCTACGCGCTGTCGTTCGCGGCCGGCAAGATCGTCACCACCGAGACCAGCAACACCCGCGCCGACGGCATGGCGACACGGATTCCCGACGCTGACGCGTTCGAGATCATCCGCAAGGGCGCCTCGCGCATTGTGCAGGTGACCGACGACGAGGTCGGCGCCGCCATCCGGGCCTATTGGACCGACACGCATAATCTTGCGGAAGGCGCTGGTGCTGCGCCGCTGGCGGCTGCCCTGCAGGACAAGAAGAAGCTCGCGGGAAAGCGCGTCGGCCTGATCCTGACCGGCGGCAATATCGATTTCGATCTGTTCCAGAAGTGGGTCGCGACGGCGCCCGTTGCAACGGCGAGGGCCGTGGCATGAACCCGTCCCGCGATCTTTTTCTTCACCTCTTCCCGCGTGCGGGGAGAGGTCGCGCCCAACGGGTCGCGCCGAAGGCGCGCCCGATGGCAGGCTCCGGCGCGGGTGAGGGGGGCTCTCAGCGAGTCCGTCTTTCACCGCGCCTGCGGATGCTCCCCCTCACCCCAACCCTCTCCCCGCAGGCGGCAGGGCAATCGCATATGGCCGAAAATTCGGATTTACAGACAGAAAACGAGAGAGATGTTCGCGATCCGATTCTATTTCGTTCACTATCCGATTCCGTCGCCAGCGTCCTTTCAGCG